>ENA-UOOK01002829-UOOK01002829.1-fermentation-metagenome-genome-assembly--contig:-NODE-2829-length-20614-cov-3.086969_pt1 | contig 20614 bp, 23 predicted proteins | sample MGYA00245777_ERZ724023 | MGnify/ENA primary metagenome ERZ724023 (study PRJEB28704, sample SAMN03018312) | fermentation metagenome | biome: anthropogenic terrestrial biome; feature: soil; material...
AGTCCGTAAGCAAAGTGTTGTCCGAATTGGTTCCCCTTTCAATTTCTTCACGTGCCGCTGGTACAGTTAATGAAGACAAAACCGTTTCAATTCAACAGATTTATACCTATGACTTAGTTGCTAAGCCAGGGTTTGAAGCTGCTCAATTAACAACGGTGAATGAAGGAGCCAGAGCTCGAATTAAAGCTCAAATTAGCATGCTAACTGAGTCTTTTAGTAAAGCTACAACCGACAACATCTCTAACGAATTTGGTATTGTCAATGAGAACATTACTATTGTAGATTTGACCGATAAATTTCCATCAGTTAAACTACGTGAAGAAGCGCTAGCTCTTCAAAATCCAAATGCAAAAAATAAAAGCGAATCTAATAAAATGGAAAATCAAAATGTAAACGAAGAAGCTATTCAGCAGTGGACAGTATTTTTTAAGAAAGAGCTAAGCAAGATTACCGAAAGATTAGATGCCATAGAAAAACAAGGGGCGATTAATGAAGAAATAGAGGTACTTAAGAGATATGTTAAGAACCTTAAGGCTATTCAGGAAAAATCCCTTGATTGGCAAGGTGATATTGCGAAGGCCCTTAATAAAGTTGCCTCTTATGCCGACAGTCTAGCAGAAAAGAATAACCAGCATTATTCACTAACCAAACGTATCGTTGAAACAGTGGATCACAATGCTAAAACTCTTAACGCTACCCAGGATTGGGTCGGCAACAATGCAAAAGTTACTAATGCAATTGCTGAAACCGTTGACCATAATGCTGAAATGCTTAATGGTATCAACGAATGGAACGGTCAAATTTCAAGAGCCGTTAATGCACTCCATGAATGGGGTGGTGAAAAAGCCAAAGCGATTAATGGAATCCATGATTGGACCTCCTCTATTGCTAAGAACGTCAATGAAATGGCTAATTGGTCTGAAGATATGTTCGGAAGAGCAATGAGTAAAGAAGACGCAAAGAAACTTATTCAATACATAGAATTAGTTTCTGAATCAAAACAAGATCCAGAATTGAAGAAAAAACTCGATGAGACCCTTTCAACTCATGGGATCACAGCTAAACCTTTATCAGAAACTATGATTACAGGAATTAAGGGCGTTAAAGGCCTAGGAGTTATTACCGACGTTAACAAAACAGGTAATGAAAAAGTTGATACTGAAGCCGGTAAAGACACTGCAGTTCACTTTGATGGAAAAACCATCGTAGCTAAATTAAAAACTGCAAAAGTTAATAAAGAAGCTAAACCTAAAGGACTCAAAACTATCGAAGATAGCAAAGATGAACCAGGAAAAGTTTCAACCGGAACTAAAGTTAAAGGTATCCTCGTTCTTGACGTAGTTAAAGGACAAGCTAAACCAGCTGTAAAAATTACTGGTGATGGTCCTAAATCAAAGGATCAGAAAATGAAACTTGATACCAAACCAGAAGGTAAGCTCAAGGAATCAGAAGAAAAACCTCTTCCAAAACCTGAAATCAAAACAAGAGCTTCCAAACTTGATGAGAAACTCAGCACTATCATCACTAATATCGAAAAAGAAAAGAAATTAGTTGAAGATACAAGAGCTCAACACCCTTTCATCTCTCTTTTGAGTGAAAGTGATAGAAAGGAATTTGCTGCATTATCAGAATCCGACAAAAACAAGGTAGCCGCAGAAGTAGCAAAACATCCGACCACTGATTCTAAAGTAATTAAAGGACTTTGGGAAAGTGCACTAAAACCAGCTGTAGTTGGGGAACCACTATGGCTCAAACTTGCTCCAAAACAGTACAAAGAAGCTTATGATAAAGCTCCTGAAGTACTTAAAGAAAGCATTAAAGCACGTTCCGAGTTCTATGCACTTGAAACTCAGTACCAGATCAACAACTTCTGGGAAACCTCAAAGATAGCTCAGAAACCAGTCGTATCTCTAAATGAAATCTTTACACCTACTGGTGCTAAGGATGAAAAAGAACCCGATATTGATCCATTTATTGCTTCGGTAGGGGAAATGATGAAGAGATATAGCAGATAATTTTTGATAAAATCTTGACGCTATGTTGGGTTTTCAGAAAAACGTTAAAAAATAAATAAATCAAATAAATTTAAAAATAAGTTTTCAAAATGAAACAACTTAATGAACAACAAATCGTAGAAAAATGGAGTCCGATGATTCAGAAGACTACTGGTCTCAAAGACGAGTCAAGATTGAATTGGATTTCTAAATACGCTCATTTTCACGCCCTAAACGAGGCTGAAATGGGAGGAGTTTCTGCTCCTTATGCTACCCTTTATAACGTTCCTGGAGTAGGTACAGCAGTTCCAGCTCAGCAAGCTGCAACAACTGGTAACCAGTTCTATCAGGCAGGTACTAAAGGTTCAGGCGACAAATGGCCTGCTCTTCTTCCAATGGCACTTCAGGTTGCTGCAAGAACCGTTGGTTTCGACATCGTTAACGTAGTTCCTATGCCAGGTCCAACCGGCGTGGTTTCTTATCTTGACTATGTTTATGCTGGTGGAAAACAGCCTTATGGCGCTCCTCCTGCTTACAATCAGGGAACTGCTAACCCAGCTAATTTCCAGGGATCCGCTGCTTACACTAAGTATGAAGCTCCTAATTCATTCAAACTTCAGCTAACCTCTACTGACGCTTCTGCAGTTATTGCAGCAACCGTAGTTGGTGACGTTGTTAAATTCGAGAATGAAACAGCTGCTACTCAGCTTACTGCTACTTATGTTGGAAAATCCAGAATTGATGGTTTCGCAATTTTCAAAACCGGAACTTTCACCGGAGCTACTAACCTTGCAGGCGTATTTGATGGCTCAACAGCTATTATCGCTGATTCCTCAGTAACTGGTGTTGTTAAGACTTATCCTTCACTTGTTTCAACTCTCGAAGATCATATCCAGGGTTACACCGGTGCTGGTCAGACTGACAATGACAATTGGGAAGCTACTTTCGTAAGTGGAACTACCCTTTATGAACCAATGGAAAGAGGCGTTGGTGAAATGCAGTACCCAAGAGCACTTGGTCTACAGCTCTTCACTAAATTCGTTCAGGTTGGAACATATCAGGTATCAGTTTCTGTAACTCAGGAGCAGATCCAGGACCTTAACAAACAGTGGGGTATCGATGTTATAGCAATGGTAGAAAACGCTGGTATCAACGAAATCAGCCAGAGCATTAACAAGCACATCCTTTCAAGACTCTTCGGTCTCGGATGGAAAAACCACATCAGAGCTGCTGCAGTAGAAGGTATCAACCTTAACTTGAACTGTACTTCTACAGGTTCACTTGCATCAACTGCTTATGCTTATCCTAATGGCGAATCTACTTTCACTAACGAATCTATGACTATCCCAGGTTTCGCATCTTACGCTTCAGTCGTTGGAGCTACTTTCGAAAACCAGGACACCATGATCAAGAGAGTAATGGCTAACATTCTCGCTGCTGGTAACGTTATCATGCAGAGAGGTAGAAGAGGTCCTGCTAACTTCATCGTTACTAACCTCAAAATGGCTACCGCTCTACAGACAAACGCTCAGTACAGCTTCAGCCCAATCGCTAACACCTTCAACCAGAACAACGGTTCTCTTTACCCACTCGGTACAATCGCTGGTATGACTCTCTACGTAGATCCTAACATGATCTATGATGACACCAGAGTACTTGTAGGACGTAAAGGTGCTTCTGATGAACCAGGCGTAGTATTCTGCCCATATCTCATGGCTGAATCCGTTAAGCTCATCACCGAAGGTACCGGTGCTCCTAAGGTAATCATCAAAACAAGATACGCTCTTGTAGATGCTGGATGGCACCCAGAAACTCAGTACCTCACATTAGTTTTCAAAACTAACGCAGGTCAGGTTATTTAATTAATAGCCCGCTATAAACAAAAAGAGGATCGAAAGATCCTCTTTTTTTATGAATTATAATTCTATTGGCTGTCCAACAAACATGCCGTCAGGATTTTCAATAGGGAATAAACGCTCGTTTCCCATAAATCTTAAATTAGGAAGATCCTTAATATGAGCAATATGAGAATTCATTATTCTAGGCCAAACAACAGCCCAGAGGAAAGGCTGATCACAATTAAAATATTTTCCTCTTGGGGTAAATATTCTATTGAAAGTCAAAGTAGATAAAAAATTTTTTAAAAGATTGTCATAATCTTTTTCTATTTTGTTTATGAATTCTGAAGTTGCCCCCCACATTCCTCCACAAATTTTAGCCCCATGCTGAGGATGATCTCTCATAATATGAAACTCTTTACCAGATTCTTCCCATTCTTTAACTGCCGCAGCTTCTCGAATATTTAATCGAGAGTCGGAATCCCTAACGATAAATCTTTCGATTGTAGTGTCCTTGAGTGGTTCAAAACGCCAAAAGAGACCGTAATTACCATCGGAAGGAGGCATCATAACAATCTCTGCTCCGCCCTCTTCTAGCTTAGTACGCAAGCTGCTAGGGACCGTCTCGTCCATATAAAAGCGACATATCCAGTCGGGATATATTTCTGGCTGGAGTAAAAGATTCTGATATGCTGCTTCAGCATATTTAGGATTCGTTCCCCAAACAGAAAAGCTAATTATTTTTTTCATTTTCCATCATTCTTTTTACGAGTTCTTTAAAAGTGACTTTAGGTTCCCATTTAAGTATTTGTTTAGCCTTTGTAGCATCTCCTAATAATAAATCTACTTCCGCAGGACGATAATATTTTTCATCGATACCGATAACTAGAGAATCCATTAGCACATCCCACAAAATTTCTCTATATTGTTCATCTTTTTTCCATTTAAATCTTGTTCCTTTTTCATCTATATGTTTCAAACACTCATCTACAAATTCCTTTATAGTATGTGTTTCCCCCGTTGCTAAAACAAAATCCTCTGGGGTTTCCTGTTGAAGCATCAAATACATACCTTTAATAAAATCAGGGGCATATCCCCAATCTCTTTTTGCATAAACGTTTCCAAGATAAAAAGGCTGCCCCGTTTTCAGATATTTTATGAGTCCTTCTGTAATTTTTTTAGTTACAAATGTAGATCCTCTCCTTTCAGATTCATGATTAAAGAGTATTCCATTTACAGCAAAAAGATTATAGGATTCTCGATAATTTTTTACAATATGATAAGCATAAAGTTTTGCAACTCCGTAAGGTGAACGAGGATTAAATGGAGTTGTTTCTTTTTGGGGAATTTCTAATACTTTACCAAAAAGTTCAGATGTTGCGGCATTATAGAATTTTGCTTTTGGGGCATGTTTTCTCATTGCCTCTAACATATTAAGGGTTCCAAAAGCATCCGTTTGACAAGTATATCCTGGGACATCAAAAGAAACTCTTACATGAGATTGAGCCCCTAAATGATAAATTTCATCAGGTTTAACTTCCTGCATTATTTGATCTACGGAGAGGGTATCTGTAATATCTCCATAATGAAGATGAAGATTATTATCAGGAATATGAGGATCCTTATAAATATTGTCTAATCTTTGAGTATTAAAAGAAGAGGATCTTCTTATAATTCCATGAACTTTATAATTTTTTTTTAATAAAAATTCTGCAAGATATGAGCCATCTTGACCAGTTATTCCACTAATTAAAGCTACTCTCATTATTTCAATATTATCCAGTTACTTCCTAGAATTGGGGTTGCATCATCATTTAAATCTTTTCTAACATATTCATGTAAATACATATTTTCTTTTTTGATTCCAATACAATCAATAAGACAGAAAAAAGAGCTATTTATACAATGAATCTCTTCTGCTTGCTCAATAGTATAAAGAAAATCGAATATAGAAATATCTCGATCCGATGGTCTTACTATTTTTATGTTCGGGAGTTTTTTGGTTATTTTACGATTCGTATCGTCATGAACAAAAATAAATTTTTCTCCACTGGATAGACCCAATTTTGTAAATGCAGATTTTTCTTTTTCTAAATCCCTCTGAATAAAAAATTCTTTCCATTTATTTTCAAGGGGAACCCCGGCTAATTGATAAAAAATTTCATCAATTTTCAATTTATTGTGCCCGGAATTTAAAATTTTCCAAAAAGGAGCATGCCCTGCTATTATATAATTATTATGAGGATTCATGGTCATAAAAGACTGTACCCCGAGATCATCCATAACAATAATTTTCAAATTAGAAAGATCCCTATACATAAAGGAAATATTAGGAAAATTATGGGGCTTACAAAATAAATAAACCTTATCATATTTTTTTGCAATAGTTCTAACCATCCCATTTGCAATTATATGATCACCTAAACCTAAATGATGATAAATATAAACCGAATTCATTTGAGGAAATTTTTTATAGTTTTACAAATATATTTTACCTCTGTCTCTGTAAGCTCTGGATAAGATGGGAGAATTAAAACCTCCTGATATAATTTTCTAGAGATTCTAAATGATTCATTAAAATGAGAATAATGAGCATGTTGATTCATAGGAGGAAACATAGGTCTTGTTTCTATATCATTATAATGAAGATGTAATTGCAATTTTTGCATTTCTTCCGGGGGCAAATCAAATCTAACGCCAAACATCCAATTAGGATTTTCAACACCCTCTTCCTTTTTCATAAAATGAATTAATTCATGATCCAATTCCTTTTTATATAAATCAAAAATTAATTTCTTTCTTTCTTTTATTTCAGGTAAAATTTCTAATTGACCATAAAGTAGTGCTGCTTGTATATTGGTCATCCGATAATTATATCCTATACCATTAAAAACAAATTTTTCCGAAGTTATCCCATGAGCTCGCACCCGATTCATTTCATTGTAAATCTCTTCATCATCGGTACAAAAAGCTCCTCCTTCCCCTGAAGTAATAGTTTTATTTCCAAAAAAAGAAATCGAATAGGCTAAAGAGGCTTTCCCGCTGGGTATTCCATTATACTTTCCCAAGAATCCTTCGCAATTATCCTCTATAATAGGAATATCCGGATATCTTTCTTTAATTCGGGGAACATTAATAATATTTCCTATGTTATGAACTGCTAAAACTGCTACTTTAAACCCCCTTGTTAGAAAATTATTAAAACTCATATATTTGCAATCCCAATCGAAATTCCATGTATCTAAATTAGCATCAACAGGATCTAAATCATAAATTGGGTTGGTTTTAAACATATTCCAGGCAGCAATATACACATTCGATGGAACTACTAATCTTTGTATGTCCGGATATTTATGTTTCAGGGAACAAGCAACAAGGTGTGTTGCAGCAGTCCCGTTGTTTGTTAGAATAACATATTTAGAAGCAGTTATTTCTTTAAGTTTTTCCTCAGCTAAATTAAGATATTTCCCGTGGCTAGAAACCCACGTGGAATCTATAGCATCATGAGCATATTTAAGGCTTTCTTTAGTAAAATAAGGTTTGTATATTGGAATCATGATTTAATATGTTTTGTGAGACCTTTGCAAAAATTTCCCATTATCTAATTCTTCACCGGATAATCCTGCTTGAACTATTTCAATAACTTTTTGATCAACCTCGTTAATCAGTTGATTTCTCTGAACGTTTAAATCGGTCGCTTTTTTAAGAGTTTCCCAAAGAAGCTTTGCCCCTTCTTCCGATTCAAAATATTTTTTCTTATATTCTTCAAAGGACATCCTCCTTATTTCATAGAGAAGTTCTTGATTGTTCCACATTTTTAAGTCAACAGTAGTTAACTTATCTATAAGAGTTCCTAAAGTATCCATATTATTTTTGATAAACAATTAAAACATCATCCCATCTATTTTTTATAAATCTTCGATCGTAAAGCTTAAAAGGAATTCCTAAACTATCGAATCTTGATTTTGTGTGCATAATATCATTTACATCTTCTATGATTAGCATCCCGCCTGGCTGTAATTGGGGATAGCATATTTCTACCATTTTTAGTTGATGCTCCAAAATATGAGAAGCATCATCAATAATTATATTCGGAGGGTTATCTTTAAATTCATCTGCAGAAAAATCTAAACAGCTTTTTAATATTTTTTTGCCATTAAAAGGAACCTTGATAAATTCGAAAGTAACATCATATCCGATAATATTAGCTTGAGAAAACCAATCTTCAAATAATCTCATGCTTCCTCCCATATAAATTCCAATCTCTATCAAATTAATTTTTTGATCTTTAAATGGAAGAAATAATTCTGAATACACGTCTAAATAAGAATGCTCCTTCCCCTTATCGGTTGGATAATACCAGAAGCCTTTTGTATGCCAAAGTTCTTGTAAAGTCATAATATTTTAGATTTTATTCTATTTGCCCAGTATTCGCAAGTTAAAAAATTAAAATCAATAGGAGCTTTTTCAATATAAAGATTTTTATCTGCTATTTCTTCAAAATTCTCGAAGAAAATAACGCTATTAGTTCCCGAAAACATATCTATAGTATTAACTGTTTTATAAATAACAGGAGTTGTTTTAACTATTAAACTGATCCATGCTGTTGGATTTGGGTCCATTCCATTTCCTTGAGGGCATAAAGAATATCTATATCTGGATAAAGTATGAACAAATTTTTGAAAATTCATTGAATCAGGTTCATAAAAATCAAAGATATTTAAATTCTTTTTTACAATTTCTAATATTTGAGGCCTAATAAACATTTCGTCACCGCAAACATTAAACCAGGATGGTCGAAAACAAGCAAAAATTTTATGTTTAATTTTTTCTTCTTCCTTTACGGAATTACGAATACTTAAAAGAAAATCATCCACTTCCTTTGGAGAAGAATTATCCCAATATTTTCCGGCAGCTAATCCCGCAGGTAAACTAAAAGTTTTTTCTGTTTTGGTTTTCATATTGTTCATATACCAATATTTAAGCCTATGATCTTTCATTAAAATTTTATATGCCCCTAAAAAATTCATATTTTTGAAATTTACTTCTGGGCAAAAATCGCTGCAAGCTGTAATAAGAATAAATTCATCATTAATTAGTGGAAGAATTTGATTAACAAATTCCGTTAAAAAATCGGTTTTTAAATAAATTGTTTTGGGAATATTTTTCTTTTTTTGAGCAAACAAAACGGTTTCTCCAAATAAAGACATATTCCAATCGAAATGCTGAGAAAAATTATCAGCCATTCCTTTAAGAATTGCATTTCCGTCTTGTCCTAAAAAAATTTGTTTATATGCCACTATAAAAAGTTTTTATTCCTATTAATTCTTCTTCATTCTTATCTGAGAAGACATATCCTAATTTATTATACAAAGAAATTGCTTTTTTGTTTTCTTTATAAACAGTTAATCTTATTTTTTTGGCCCCATTTATTTGGGCTAGGTTTTCTAGATGATCCATAATATCTTTAGATATCCCCCTTCCCCTCTGAGCAATATCAACCATTATACCCAAACTTGGAATTTCATATCCCTCTTCCCACCCTCTTAACATACCATATCCTAAAATATTATCTTCGTCCATAAAAAAGACGTAATAATTTTTATAATTGGTTGCTACTTCCTCAAGAATCCCCTGATATGAAAGTTCATGAGGATGAAAAAAATTCTCATCTTGAATATTTTTTTCAAAAAAATACTCTATGGAATTTTTATAATGACGAATAACTCGCGGGGTTAAGGGAATTGCTTTCATATTTTATTTTTAAAATATTTTTTTGATGAATGTTCCCTATTGATTTTTTGATCCCAGATATAAGTATATTCATCATAAGCATAACTTACAAATGGATAAAAAGTATATGATTTTAATCCGCCTGACAAAATAATATGATTATAGCTATCATCTGTAGTTGTTTCAAACTTAGAAAGATAGTTGATTACTTTTTGATAAGCATTATCTCTAATTATCATAGAATGAGTACATTCCGTAAAAATTGTTGGAACTACATTCATAAATTCTAACATCGGGGGTTTCATAAATCCTAAACGAGGTATGCCCGAAAGATAAACATGCTCCCAATCTTGAGGAATTATCTTAAATAAAAATTTAACTCTTTTTTCAAAATCTTCAGCTAGAATAACATCATCTTCTAAAACAATTAAATAAGGCCATTTTTCATCGCTGGCTATTTCAAGAGCTTTTATATGAGACATCGTGCAAGCTATCTCTCCAGGTTTAAATTGATCACCAAATCTATACCCGTTAATTAGGTGAATCTTTTTATTTAGCTGATCCAAAGAAAGCTTTTGACCATCAACAGCATCCATAATTAAAGGATTTAGTCCTAAATTATGACATTGAGAAGATATTTTTTCTCTCCTCTCTTTAGCTCTTTCTAAACTTATTACTATTATATTCATTTGTAGAAAATCCAGCATCCCCCTGCATAAGATTGAGCACCAAATGAAAAGAATTCATCTACTGCTTTTCTTACTCCGCAAGATGGTTCATCATAGTCATGTCCCGAAATAATTCCTCCCTTCTTAATTTTTGGAAACCATAATTGAAGATCTTTCTTAATTCCTTCGTATCGGTGATCCCCATCTATAAAAAGAAAATCGATTGATTCCTTTTCAAATTTCTCATATAAAATTTTACTATCTCCTACGAGGGGGATAATAAATTCTTTTACGGGCTCGGAATTTTTCAAAAATTTTTCAAAAAGTTTACCCTCTTTTGCGTCTTCATCTTCATCATATCCTCCTCCGAAGCCATTAAAAAGATCTATAGTGTAAAAGGTAATATTTTTTCCAGATTCCTTTATTTTTTCTGCCATGAAAATAGAAGACTTTCCTTTCCATGTTCCTATTTCAACAAAAACGGAATTATTAGGAAATCTCTGTATCATATTGCTATATAGCAATTGAAACGTAAACATACCTTCTATATTTTCCCAATACATTATTTTTTAATTTTATCGATTAACCAGCTTTCAAAATTACTTAAATTATCTTCAAGATTTTTCTTTTGTTCATCTGTAAACACTGGTTGCTCATAAATACTCTGGAATAATTTCCAGTCTTTATCAAGATAAACTATTTTTTCAAAATCAAATCCTTTAGTAAAATCAATAAAAGCCTCCTTATTCCAATTTTCCCCAACTCTGGGATCCCCCCAATAAATAGGCATACTTCCAACAAGAAAAGCATCCATTAATTTTTCTGTACAATAATATCTTGTTGGCGTATTCTCATAAGCAATCATAAATTTATGAGGATAAGTTAAGAAATAATCATCCTTCGCGTCTCTCCAGTATCTTCCTTTTGAGTATTCTTGTAAGGCATTATTGTTAGTTAAATATCTTCCATAAGAATCTACAGGCTTATAATTATTGATTTGTTGAAAAGCCGCATTTCTCATAAAATTAGAAGGATTTGAAACTGTAAAAGAACACCACTTAATAAATTGAGATTCTTCCCAGTTTTTCCTATTATAAAGTCTTTCTTTTAATTCCGGTTTCAATAAAAGATAAACTTGCCAGAGAGGTAAACGATAATTTGTTTCTGTGTGCGGATCAAAACTAATACTATAGTTAGATCCAAAGTGCTCTGGTCTGTGATTTTCCCCTAAATAAAGAATTTTTTTACATTTGTATTTAACAGATTCTTGCATTCTATTAAATATAGAATGAAAAACCACATCTGGATTATTTCTATCCAATATTATTTCAAAATGTTTTTTTAGAATAGGACTTATAAAATCCTCATCAAACCACTCTGGCCAAAAATCTGCAAACCAAACTTTTAACTGTTCCATTATTCGTAATCGTTGTCGTTGATACCCATCATATAAACAGTTCTTATCTGTTCATAGTTTTTATTTTCCCCTCTTATATTAGAGGTAAGGTCTTTCGCAGGAACAACCAATGGAGGACTTGCAACATAAAAATTGAAATTTTCATTAGTCATCATAGTGAAAGTAATACTATCCGCTATCATCGGGGCAGCATCAGCAAGCTGAATATATCTTTCCATTGCTCTTCTATTCATGCCATAAGCTAAAATAGACCAGCTTCCATAGCCTTTTGTCCACCTTGGTTTTACCCTTACATTTTGAGCATATAATTGAGCCTGGAATGAATAAAGAAGAACCCCGTCTGCATCTTCAGGTATACTATTAAAGTATTTAGATTCGAGATTTTCCCAATCTTTATGAAAAGCGCAATCATCTTCAAATATGAAAAGACTTTGTGCACCCTCAAGTAAAGCAGATTTAATAACATGATAATGAGATTGCATTGCTCCAAGCTCATTAGGAAATCTTGGATTGAATCTTATTTTCATATTATCCGGACTATTCCATCTTTTGTAATAATCTTCTAATAATTGAGCCGCATATCCCGGAACTACAGGACGATAAAACTCTACATCAATCCCATGTTTAATAAATTGGGATAATGAATACTTATACTTATCTTCCCTTTCTTTTAAGCAGATACAAACTACCTTATTGTATTTTTCGTTTATTAAACTCATTAGAACTGTTTTATTTGTTCCCAAGGAGAATCAGGAGACAGAAAATGTCCGCCGCCTGCTATATTTTTATATTTTACAACAGATTGATTAGTAAGTTTTAAGTAATCAATAATTCCTTTAGGGGAAAGATCAAAATTTTCTTGAACTACCTTTATCAAAAATTCTTCAGGTAAAGAACTATCGGAATCAATAGCTATGCTGAAGGGTTTTACATGTCCAATAGCATAAGATAATTGGACAAGAGCTTTATCAGCAAGGCCATTAGCTACGATACTCTTAGCTATATGACGAGCCATATAAGCTGCAGATCTATCAACTTTTGAAGGATCTTTACCACTAAAAGCACCACCGCCATGAGGAGCAAACCCGCCATAAGTATCCACAATGATTTTTCTCCCTGTCAATCCAGAATCTCCTTCGGGGCCTCCGATAAAGAAAGGCCCTGCAGAATTGAGAAACATTTCGACATCTTTTTTGGGAAGATATTTCCAGTATTTGTCAAGAACTGGATCTACTATTTTATTTTTTAGCATATCCTGAACTTCTTCTACACTTAGAAGAGGGCTATGAAAAGAAGAAAGAATAACTCGATCTATAAAAATATTTCCGTTTTGATACCAGCAGCAAACTTGGGATTTATTATCGGTGAACAAACCTTTTATATCTCCATTCAAAATCCCTTTATTTAAGGTATTAAGAAGATCTGCTGCAATAACATAAGGAACAGGAAGATAATAATCTGTATTTTCATTTGTTGCATAGCCAAACATAATACCTTGATCCCCTGCTCCAATATCTCCATTTTCTTTATCCACCCCTTGATGAATATTTGGGGACTGAGCTCTTAGATGAAGCTGAATATCCAGATTGCCTTCCCTGAATTCACACGGAACATTACAATCATAACCAGCATCAACTATGATTTCATTTATTTTGTCTTTTATAAAGGATTCGGAAAATTTACCTCGACTGGTTATTTCTCCAACAACAAATACTTTATTTCCGGAAACTAATGTTTCTACAGCTACTCGTGAATTGGGATCATTTCCCAAGTACATATCAAGAATGCCATCAGAAATTTGGTCTGCTACTTTATCCGGATGACCTATGCCAACATATTCGCTTGTTAAATAACGATTCATAGATTTAGAAGAGATTTAATCTGTACTAATACTTTTCGATTACAAAGGGCTTTTCTCTCGAGCCAATTACGATATTCTGTGATATAATAATTTCCATTGTCAATGACCGGATCGCCAAGACCAGTTTCTCTATGAAATAATCTTCTCATATCAAGAGGTTTTTCAAATTTATCCTCTAACCATTTAGCATATATGGATCGAGTTAAACCTCTAATACTGTCGGCATACCTTTCAAATCTTCCGGTATCCGGCCAACATGGATAATAGCTTGTATCCATTTTAAAAGCGAGTCTAAGATCTGTTTCGTTCATAATTTAATCAATATCAGTATAAACATTTGGTTTAAATTTCTCTTTTTCAAAATCCTTTTTCCATTGATACCATCCGTAAACATTTGAGACTGAAAAGGCTATCCATAATATTACTTGAGGAATATCCTTTTGCAATATTGAATATACAATCCAGCCTGAATTACTTACTAACCAAACTGGCCAGCAAGCTATTTTCTTTTTGGCATTTAATAATATTCCGATTATGGATACTAAAAAGGATGAGTATCCGAGGACATCCACTCCACTCATGTATTATGTGTTTGGATATTATATTGAAAGGGTATAAAAGAGTTTTAATAATTTTCAGCCGTATATGCAAAACTTCCGAGAACTGCTTCAAACCATAAAGGATCCGGGGTAATTACTTTAGTGAACTCATCAATAGCTTCCAATAATTCGTCCTCGGATATTTGAGAATCATTCAATTTAACTTTCTTTATTAAATCCTTAAAAAATTGTCTAGATTTATTTGAATGAGCATCTTTTTGTTGTTTGGATTCATAAGAACTCTTAAAATCTGATCCAAACATTTGTTCGAAAGCATCACTAAGCTCCCTTTTAAAGAAAACCTTTCCGGAAGGACTTTTTAAAGCATATTTTCTAGAAATTCTTTCTAAATTATCCTTGCAAGATTCAAAACCAAATTTTTTATCCTCTAGTTCTTTTTTAAGGATCTCAAGACGACCAATCCTTAAACTTTTGAGGGGGCTTCCGGGATTTCTTCGAAATTCTATAGATTCTTTAACAATCACTGTAATACTTTTTTCCGGGCTTTTGCTGCTTCTTTTTGAATTAAACTTTCGGCAAGTTTTCTTTCTTCTGTCCAATATGAATTGGTTGCTTCTCGTAATTTGTTTATATGTTCTGTACTTAATTTTTTACCAAACATTCCATTATTCTTTCCAGATACGGCTTCTCGACATAATTCTCTTGCATATTCATAATCTCGAATAGAAACATTTCGATTATTATTTTTGTCAAATGCCAATAAATGAAAGGATAATGCTATTCCAGCATGATGTGGATGAATATAAGTAAGTAATTTATGACAAATAAAGTGCTCTTTTGCTGTTAATAACACTTTATTAATATTATCATCACTTCCCCCTAAACATATAGGTAGAATATGATGTTTTTCATAATAGATCCCTTTGTATTTCTTTCTATTCTCCTGATTTGCTTTTTGTATAATCAAATCATATATTTTTTGATAATTCATTTTTTACGAATTAATCATTATGCTTTCATGAACTTATCAAGTTTTTCCTTCTGTTCTTCCCTACGTTTTTGTTCAGCTTTTAGTTCAGCTTCTTTACGTTTATCCTCCTGAGCTTGTTTGAATTTAAGTATTTGTTCTTTCATACAAGCTTTAAAGGAGTTTTCAAAGAAATCCTGGAATGCTTTAATAACTGAAGGATTATCGGTTCTAAATACTTCTTCCCTTTCTCCACTCATATCAAATACAGCAAAGAATTCTTTTACTTCAGGTTCTTCAGAAAATGTTTCATCTCCTTCTCCTTCAACTTCAGTTCCTTCTTCGCCTTCTGGTTCAGCAAATTCTGGGGTTTCTTCTTCTCCTCCAAGTTCGGTTTCTTCTTCTCCATCTGGTTTTTCATCAAGATCTAAATCGAGATCAAGTCCTTCTTCCTCATTAAGACTTTCTTTAACTTCTTGTTTTTCTTCCTCTTCTTCCTCTTCCTCTTCCTCTTCTTCGTCTTCTTCTTCCTCTTCTTCCTCTTTTTCCTCACCTTCTTTTTCTTCGCCTTCTTCTCCCTCTTTTTCCTTATCCACTTCTTCTATCTGAGCATCGATTTCTTCTTCGCTAAGAGCTTTGTCTGGGAGATTCAGAACGCCTGCTACATAATCACTATCAAAAAGTTTATAAATTGAACCTTCTTCATCGAATTTTTCTTTGCATTCTTCGTTTTCTTTCCAGAATTCCTTATATTTTAGAATTTTATCACCGGCAGCTGATTTGAATCTTTCGAGGTTAGCTTTAAGTTTCTCAATTACATCAAGACCCTCTTTTTCTTCTTCCTGTTTCATCTTTTTCTCATCTACAGCTTCTTCTTTTTTGCTTTCTAAAAGAGAAAAATACTGCCAATCCTGGAATTGACCTAAAGTTTCTTTTACATGTTTATTAGCCATGGTTAGGAGTTTAATTTATTTTATATATCTATTCCGCCTTAATAAGATATATATAAAAAACTCTGTGAAAAAATGAAATACTCCCAATTTTTGCAATTTGACGAGTTGTTAGAAAATAATCATTCTGACCTTAATACCTGGAAGAAATCCAATGTAGTTCTTGTAAAAGAAGCTGAGGGGGATGAAGAAAAAAAGGATTCAGATAATCTTGATACTAAGAAAGGCAATATTCTTACCAAAAAAGGAAGACAAAGATCCTCTTTGAATAAGCAGGCTAAGAAATTACAGGATCAGATTAATAAAAATGTGGCTGATAAATTTTTAAAACCTATCAAAGATCTTAAAGTACAAACTTATAAGAAAATGGCGGAGATTGGTAAGGGAAAGCAGCCAAAGGATATTGTAGCATCTCTTAGAATGGATCTTCAGAATATTCAAAAGATTCAGAATAAACAAATGGCCGAGATTGAAAGATATGCTCAGAATACAATCGATATTAATACAAAAAAGATAAATTCTATTATCGAGAAAAAAGGATTAAAAGAAACTACGGTAGCTGATCTTCAGACATATTGGAGCCTTTTAACTACTCAGATAATGATGAATCTCCTTCAGAAAATAGCGGTTGAAGATGATAATGTGATTGCTCAAGTTATTAAAGATCAAGATATTCTTAAAGCAGCAAAACAAATTAATGCAGCTCTCAATAAATCTCTAAAGCAAAAAACTCAGGGGTTAGAAAAAACTGTTAAGGAGAAGAAGGAAACAATAAAACAAAACGATGCTAAGGAAGAAGCTGGAGCTGAAACTTCCGAGGCTGAACCAAAAGGAAAAGATAAAACTGAAGAAACCAAATAATATGAATCTTATAGAAATAGCTGCTCAAAAAGAATTAAATCGCATTATTACTCAAGAATATCCTTTATTCGAAGCTAGTAATAATGATGACGATGCTGCTTTGACAACTCCTTTTAGCAGGGCCGCTTCTTTCCCTGCTCGTGCTATTAGATATAGAAAAGCTAAGAATGTTATGGTTAAATACTCTAAGAAAATTATTTCTAGAGTAGAAAAGATCATACGTAAATTTGAAGGGGAACTTGATAAATCAATTACTCAGATAACAGAAAAAGGGAAAAATCTTGAAGATCAGCTTAAGAGAGCAAAATCTGCTGGAGATGAAACCGAAATTAGAGCAGTTGTAAATCAGCAAAAGAAATTTAAAGCGGAAGTTGAAAAAAACCAGGAAGCAAGGGTACAACACTTAAATCAGTCCATTGATAATTTAATAAACGCGTACACGCAAGGGATCACCAAAAGGATCGATGAACCTGGATATGTTCTTAAAGTAGAATTATCGGATAAGGGAAAAGCAGATCTTAAATTCCTCTGGGAAGAATATGTTTCTAAGATTAAACAGATGACTTATGAGAAACTCATCAAGATCATTAATAATAAGCATGTTTCGGGGTTAGAAAAGATGATTGCTCGCCTTGAGGTTGAAATCGAAGATGCCGAAGATAGAAGATACAAGAGCAGAAGATCCAGGGAAGAAATAGCTTTTGATGAAAAAAAATCAGTTGAAAAGAAACTTAAGGAACCAGAATCCGAGTTTGAAAAACTCCTTTCTTATTTAAATACAGAGCTTGAAAGATATGGAGATGGTATCGAAGATGAATATAAAGTAGCTTTGGATGAAGGCGGCGAATTAAAAGCTTATGATGTTACTTTTTCTTTTGATATGGATGCAGAAATAATTGAGGTAACCTATTATGAAGAGGATACGGATACTCCTATCAGAAAAGAAGAAATAAAAAATCTTTCCGATGTAGATCAGATGGTTGAAGATATAGAGGCTACATCAAAGATCGAAGCAAGTGAAAAAGAGGAAAGATACGAAGAAAAGCTTTCAAGAGCTTTAGGATCAAAATTAGAGATACTTCTTAAAAGCCCAACAAGGGATGTTCAGAAAAAAATAGGAAGTGATTTAATTGATACTTATAAATCTAATCCAAAAGCTTTTTCGGAAAAAATGGTGGATCTTTTAATGAAGGATTCAGATATTTATAAAGAAAAAATTAGAGCTGTTGAAAGGGGAATTTCTAATCCTGCTTTAATTGATCTTCTTGTTCAACTTAGAGAAGACTTAAAGGAAAAACCCCAGGTAGATCCTGTAAAAGAATTAGCTAAATATGAAGAAAGATTTAAGGATTTTGAAACCCTACTTATAGATCAAGCTAAGGAAAGAGGGCTTTCCGAAAAAGATTGGAAGCTTATGGTTTCTGATATAATCCTTGCAACAAGTCATGGAATTATTCCTTCGATTGAAGCTTTCATTAAAACGCCTGGAATTTCCAAAGAAAAGAAGATTGGAGCTCTTTCAAATGCTAAAAATGTTATAAACCTAATTAGATTTGCATCAATACATGAACCAGGTGGTAAAACTGAGGAGATTGTTTCAAAAATTAAGAAATATCTCGGTTCAGATGCCATTGACGACATAATCTCTGAATCTTTTATTTCGTTAAAAACCTATAATAAACTTTATTCATAATATGTCCAGAACAAAAATTATATCATTAGAGGAATTTAAAAAGAACCTTAATGAAGGATTTTATAATCCTTTTGAAGAGGATGAAAAGTTTAAGGAAAAAAAGCCAGAACCAGTAAAAGATTTTGGTGGTTTCTTTAAAAAGAAAAACGAATCCTTTAATCTATCAAGAGTTGAATACACAAGACGTCCTGGCGGGGAATATACTATTGTAGGTAAATCTCAGTTTGCAAAAGGAGAAATAGTAGAAATATGCCCTGTTGTTCTCGTTGGTGAAATCTGTAAAACTATTGAAAAAATAAAGGATCTTATCTTCGAACTTGATAGAAACAAGAATATGTGGGGCCTTGTTCTTGGATATGGATCAATGTACAGGCATTCTGATAAACCAAATCTTGATTATGCTTATAATCCAAAAAGCCGTCAAATGTATTTCATTACCAACCGACCAATTAATATGAACGAAGAGCTCACTATTAATTATGGATCTGATTATTGGAACGAAAGAACAAACTTTAATACTATAGCTGAAATTCCTAATGTTAATCAGGGCCTTGAGCCTGCTCCAAAACCCGAGAACGAAAGTCAAGTACAACCTAATGCAGCGGATATGAATGCTCAAACAGCTAAAACCATGTTTGGCAATCCAAATAGCACTGCAAATCCTGCAAACAGCGGGGTGGCTTTAAAAGGAATAGGACAGCAATAAATTTTAAATTATGACAGATATTAAAGAATTAAAAATTTCCCTGATGGAAAAGCAGGGAGCTCTTGATGTTGAGAGCAAAAGTGAGTATCTTTTAAGAACTAGCGCTACTTTTGAATTTAATAAGTATATTGAAGAAGCATATCCCGGAGCTGATGAGGAAGATAAGGAATATATCCTAAAAGAAATTTGCAAACTTGTTTTTGAAGATCTGGTAGCCAAAACCAAAGACAAATTTGATAGCGTTGGAGTATGGATTAAAATTGGCGACGAGATTTTAGAAAATTCTATAGATCTTGCAGTTATGGAAGGAATTAAGCACTATGGAGAACCCGGGATTGTTCCGATTTTCGAATTGATAAAAATGACTCTTCCAGAAAATGGCCAAAGCTAAATTTGTATATGAAAGTTTGAATTTTGAAAGGAAACCGCTGTCAAGAGAAACGTTAGGCATTGGAGCAATAGAAATTGTTAGAAAATTTTTTCAAGAGGAAGAAGAGGTTATTCCATTTGAAGAATTTAAAAAACTTCCTATTCCTTTTTTAAGTGTTCTTAAAGTTATGGATATGAATCCAGAAATATGGGGGCAAAGAGAAATATGGAGTTTCTACAGATATTCAAAAGAAAAAATATCGGAAGAAGAAAGAGAATTAATAGATTCAATTTTTTCAAAATTATATAAAAAGAGATCCCGCGATAAAAGTTTAAATTATACGGCTCAGCTTGATACATTGGTTGGGTATAATTCGCCCGAAGAATTTTTCCAAAAAATGCCATTAACTGCTGAAGCAATTAAAGAATACCCCGCTCCTTTTGTTTATCAAGGGGCTATGTCTTTTGGTAATTTAGCTCCGTATTTTTATAAAAATTATTTTAATCCTTTAAATTATCATATTGAAGATGTCAAAAAAATAGCTTATTTGGCCTTCATGAAGATACTTGAGGATTTTCCGGAATTTTATAAGTATTATAGAAAAAATGCTTCTTCAGAACAAAAAATTACCTGGGGAAGTTTTGGGGCAAATCATAAAATTTATGATAAATTCCCTGAACTTTTAGAAGATGTTTTAAATAGTAATGATCCTGTTACAGATAGGATGGCCGATTTCTTAATATACAATTTTACGGGGATCGCTGGAGAAATTGAATTGCTTAGAAGATATGTCAATTCTTCAAATAATGATGAAATTAAAAGAAAAATAAAAAGAAAACTCAAAAGAAAGAAATGGGAGAATGCTTTTAATCAAATATATGGAGAAATAAAAGAATCTGTTAATTTTAAAAGAGGATTGGAACCAAAAAAATCTATAGGCATTGGAAGGGAAACTCTGATGAAAAAAATTGATTGGGCTTTGAATTATTTTCCAGC
>ENA-UOOK01002831-UOOK01002831.1-fermentation-metagenome-genome-assembly--contig:-NODE-2831-length-20606-cov-30.308549_pt1 | contig 20606 bp, 10 predicted proteins | sample MGYA00245777_ERZ724023 | MGnify/ENA primary metagenome ERZ724023 (study PRJEB28704, sample SAMN03018312) | fermentation metagenome | biome: anthropogenic terrestrial biome; feature: soil...
CATGGATTAATGGACTGCAAGCAATATTTGCAGTCCTTTAATTCATGACTTTTTTATTTTTTGTACTGATGTTCCATTCTCGTTTTGCAAATAAATCGTTGACTTGGTTGGTAATGGCATTTGTCATTATCAGTGTTCTGTCATGTGATGATAAAGACAATAGTCAATTTGAGCTGTTGAACGAGAAATCCTATTCATATCATTACCGCAATCTTGACTCTACCAAAGTATATGCCGAAAAGGCACGATTACTCGCTGATAGTTGTGGGATAGATCGGGCGGAGGCACTAAACAACTTGGCTTTTGTCAGCATTGCCAAAATGGAATATGCCCAAGCTACTCACCAGTTGGATGAAATAATTGATAACAGCAACAATCAAATAGAACTTCTTATTGCCGATGTCCAACATATGCGACTTTGTCAAAGAAAATCGAGGAATAAGGATTTTTATGGTTACCGTGAACGAGCAATAAGTCGACTTCGCAGAATTGCTGATGAACCAGATCATATTTCTAAGCACCAACGTTTACGACTAGTTTATGCAGAATCGGAATTTAATATCATTACATCAATATATTACTATTATGTGGGATTGCAGCAACAGTCTGTTGATGCACTTTTTGATATTAATCCCTATGGTGAAATACAGGAAGACACTACTCAACTTATAAGTTATTGGTATAATATCGGTGCTGGTGGAATACTGACCGAAGGAACCGATGATGAGATAGCCCAAGCCGAATTCGAGTATCTTACCCAATGCTATATGCTTGCAAAAGAGCATGGTTATATATACTGGGAAGCACAAGCTATGCAGGCAATGAGCGAACATCTTCAGACACCAAGTCGAAGACAGCAGCTTATTAGGGACAACTATCGAGCAATAGAATATATCAATGTAGATCAGATGCCTGACAGTTTGCTGGCAGGATACTTGTCGCAACGTGCTCTCAATATGTTTCGTCAATACGGCGATGTCTACCAGATTGCGGGCGCAAATCGCACACTTGCAGAGAATTTTTGGCAAATCAAGGATTACCGTTCGGCAATGGCCTGCCTCAATCTTGCACTTAACGAGAACAAGGCTATTGATCAAGCCCCTGATCTTGTAGCATCTATTAGAGAGCAGTTATCTTTAGTATATTCTGCTGTGAATGACAAGGCTAACAGTGATTATAATCGAAACATATATCTAGACCTGCAAGAACAAACGCGCCAAGACAGAACCTTAGAAGCTCGCGCAAGTCAATTGGATATTACGGCACGACAGCTTAACTGGTGGTTAATCGCTGTGATCGTGATGATTATTGTGGTGCTCATCCTACTTTTTGTGTTCGATAATATGCGCCGTAGAAGTGACGCTCGCTTCTCATTAGACACACTTCTTGAACCTCTCCGTGAATGGCGCGAACGCAACGAGATTCAAACCCAAGAAGCCCAGGAACGGTACAATGACATACAAGAGCAATCAAGACTTGCTGAACTACGTCTACAACAAAACCGAAGGCGCAATATCGAGCAACGCGCCAAAATACACTTTGTCAATGGTATTCTGCCTTTCATCGACCGAATGGTTAACGAGGTTGACCGATTAGAGACAAAGACAGAAGATGAAGATGTCAGAAATTCACGTTATCAATATATCGTAGAACTTACTGATAGTATCAATGACTACAACAATGTATTGACCCAATGGATACAAATGAGGCAAGGAGAGGTAAGTCTCAAGATAGAGAGCTTTTCTCTGCAAGATCTCTTTGATGTCGTGTCAAGAGGTCGAATGAGTTTTAAAATCAAAGGTGTCGATCTTATAGTACAGCCTACTGATAGCGTGGTGAAGGCCGACAAGACCCTAACGCTCTTTATGATCAACACAATGGCTGACAATGCTCGCAAATCCTCAAAGGATGGTGGCTTTGTCAAGGTAAGCGCACAGGAGGCTAAAGACTACGTTGAAATCAGTATCAAGGATAACGGTTCAGGTATGGATGAAGAAAAGATGTCTCATCTATTCGATCATACTTATACGGGTGGACATGGTTATGGCTTGAAAAATTGTTATGGTATTATTGAGAAATATAAGAAAACCAGCAAGATATTTAGTGTTTGTACAATAAGCGCAGAAAGTGAAGTGGGGAAGGGGTCTCGTTTCTTTTTCCGATTGCCAAAGGGTTTGAAACGTGCGTTAGTCATGTTAGTAATACTTCTTCCCAGTTTTTGTAATGCTGTTGGCAACCCAGCTGCAATTGCATCAAAACATCACCAGTTGTCTAAGAAGGTCACATTGACCAAGTCTTTGACAAAACGAGATACAACAAGCAAAGCTTCTCAATTTGCTGATAGTGCATATTTTTCAAATATAAATGGCACTTTCCATAAAACACTTCAATTTGCAGATAGCTGCCACAAATATTTAGCAAAGACAGATACGGCCGTTCTTTTGGACATAAGCAACGAGACTGCTGTTGCTGCTTTGGCTTTGCACAACTGGTCGCTCTATCATCAAAACAATCGCATATATACCAAACTTTTCCGTGAAGCAAGTGCAGATGACACACTCCCCGAATATGTTCGGCGTATGCAACGCAGCGAAAATAACAAAACGGTTGCAATCAGTCTTTTAGTTTTGATGCTTGCAGTAATCTTCCCCGCTTACTATTTTCTTTATTATCGGCACCGGCTTAACTTTCGATTTTGCATCGATCGAATTAATGCCATGAATCGATTACTGCTGGAAGATCTGACTGATAATGAAAAACTTAAACAGATAGACAAGCTCAATGACTTTGATAAATATAGTCTATCAGCTGAACAGCAGAAAAGTTTGAGTGAAATAGTTGATCAGATTCGAAATGCATTGCAGTTATCTATCGACAATGCTACTTCACAAGAAACATCCATCGAATTGGCAGAAGATAACCTACGACGTTTGAAAATGGATGATGATCAACTTCATGTAAGCAATAGTGTTCTAGACAACTGTCTATCAACGCTTAAACATGAGACCATGTACTACCCTTCACGTATACGCCATCTTATAGATGGAACTGACAAAAATCTCTCGGGTATATCAGAATTGGCTGCGTATTATAAGGAGTTGTATCACCTTCTTTCTGTACAGGCCGTGCACCAAATACCACCATTACGTTTAGATGCAGATATGTCAAATTATCTATTTGAGTTGCTAAAACGACTAAATAGAGGCGGAAAACTTGTTATAAATGAAGCAAATACTAATTCACCTTATTCTAAAATAGAGGTTTTCATGAACCATTATGAAGTGAATGAAGAGACATGCCGCAATCTTTTTACGCCATTTACTAAAGACAAGGATTTTTTAGTTTGTCGGCAAATTGTACGAGAAATGGGAGAATTGACGAATCTTAGGGCATGCGGCATTATTTCCAAATGTTCAGAAGAGGGTAAACTTATTATCACTATAACAATGCCTGACCGTTGCTGGGAAAAAGCAGAAATAGAGAAATAATCAATGTTTAGAACATACAAATAATATATATTATAATATGAAAGACTTTAATATTATCATAGTGGAGGATGTACCCTTAGAGTTAAAGGGTACCGAAGGCATTATTCGCAATGACATTCCTGAAGCTCATATCATTGGCACTGCAGACTCCGAGCAAAGCTATTTAAAGTTGATAAAAGAGAAGTTACCTGACCTAGTGCTGCTTGATTTAGGGTTAGGGGGCTCTACAACAGTAGGAATTGAGATCTGTCGACACACCAAGGCTACTCACCCTGAGGTAAAAGTATTGATATTCACAGGTGAAATTCTCAACGAAAAATTGTGGGCCGATGCCCTTGATGCCGGCTGCGATGGTATTATTTTGAAAACTGGCGAAATGCTTACCCGCAGCGATGTGTTAAGTGTCATGGAGGGAAAGCAACTAGTTTTCAATGAACCAATATTGAAGAGGATTGTAGATCGTTTCATGCAGAGTGTCAACAAGGAACTTATGCATCAAGAGGCGATGGTCAATTACGAGATCGATGAATACGACGAACGTTTCTTAAGACATCTAGCCTTAGGATATACTAAAGAACAAATCACAAATCTTCGAGGAATGCCTTTTGGTGTAAAAAGCCTCGAGAAGCGACAGTATGAATTGGGACAGAAATTGTTTCCAGAAGGAAACGGAGGAGTAGGAATCAATGCCACACGCTTAGTAGTGCGTGCAATGGAGCTTCGAATTCTTGATATTGATAATTTACAACCTGACGACGAATAAGAAAATTAACCAAAGGCAACAAGAAAGGAAGGAAGCTGGTTTTACTCAAATATGAGAGCAGGACTGCTTTCTTTTTGTACAATAGGAAAATTCTATATTTTTTGTGATTTAGCTAAAAATTCCCAAAAGGGGTTCTTCTGAATCTAACAAAAGACCCAATTTAGAGCTGTAATCAATACTTGCAAATATAGTGTCAGAGTCAATCTGTATCTGGTTGTTATTGATTAATTTTTTGTATTGACCAACACTTATCGAGACGACATATTTCATAGCTTCGAAATATCTTTTGTTTTCAATCTCTTCAAGATATTCAAGTTTATACTGAATTGGAACAACTTCAACTGATTGATACAACTTATAAAAATCTTCCTGGTTTTCTCTTTCATTTATGAAAGGAACAATTTTACTATGAAACTTTGGAAAGTTCTCTTTCACCATTTCGAAAGATGCCAGATCCGAGCCCTGATACCCATTCGAATAAACTTCGTCCACGAGTTTTTGAACCGTGCTTTCGCTTAGAATATTTTCTTTACTTAACAGCTCCAGACTTTTAGATACTAACTCCCGATTTTTGTAAATATATTTGTCATTTTCAGATCCTTGCTCAAAAACATATACTGGCTTGATTAGACTTTCTTCCCATCCTTTCCGATTAACCCTTCCAAACCTTTGAATGAGTGCATCCAGCGGGGCAGGTTCAGAAAACAGTACATCATAATCAATATCAAGAGATACCTCAATTGCCTGCGTGCCGACAAGAAGGTTCAGATCTTTTAACTTAGCCTCAATTTCTTCTCTGTCTCTGAGAATAAACTTTCCATGAATTAATGCTGAGTTTTCTATTTCTTGAGAGAACAGTTCATAAATATGTTGAGCCTGTGATACAGTATTACAAACAACAAGCACTTTTTTGTTATCATCAATTTCTTCTTGTATAAGCTCCAAATTATCAAAAATGCTTCCTTTAAGAACAGAAACCCTGTGTCTCGTAAATTCATTCAGTTCAGATTCTGTAAAAGAAATTTCCGTTGTGATCCCTAATTCCTGCTTGAACATTTCTTTAAGAAAAGAAGGAAGAGTAGCAGACATAATCAAAAAATTGGCTTGATATCCTTTCAAAATCTTCAATGTTTCAAGGATCAGGGCCGTTGTATGAGCATCATAAGCGTGAATTTCGTCCATTATAATAAGAGCATTGGACATTTCTGCAAGATTTTGCTCAAAACCTCGAATTCCAAACATAGATTTAAGAATCTGGTGTGGAGTTGCTATTTTATAAGACCTATAAATTTTATCAGTAAGGTTTTTTACTTGCTTTGCTTTTTCAGTTGCGGTTAAGTAATCTTCATTTTCAAAGCTTTGATATAGATAGTACATAGCTTTTCCATGCTGGATACCGATCAATTCAGGGTTTTTGAAGTCCCTTTGAAGTCTTTTATACATTGCATTGATACTGGCAGTATAAGGAAGCAAGTAAAAGATCCTTTTAGATCTGCCAGGGTTCTGATTCGCGTGACTCCAGAATAGTGAAGCTTCGGTTTTTCCACTTCCTGTAGGTGCAATTAAAAAAGCATCGCCTTTTGTTTTTGATGCTAGAGTCTGCGTTTTTCTCAGTTCAGAAAAATTATATACAGTTTTCATATCATGAATTCCACATAATAAGCTATATTTTCCTCCTGAGGAAAGATGATCACAGGCTGTTAAAAAACCTTTAAGAAATATTCCGTACTTTCCATGCAGAATTGTTAATTCCCCGTCTTCAAGCTGATTTTTATAAGGTAGTACGAAATCTTTATACGAATCAACCATTTCCTCTATTGACCCAATTTCTCTAAATTTATTTAATTCGAATCCCAGATATTTTTTGCTGATTTCTGGAATTCTTCGTTGGATTTCTTTTAATTCTTCAAAATTAGGGCTTAATTCCTTTAATTTTTCAAAATAACGTTTTTTTCCAATTGAGTTTGAAGTTCTATATTTTTCACTCAAATAGTAAACGTCTTTGTGGTGTGTAATTATAGCCATAGCAATGGCTTCTTTAAACTGGTTTTCATATTCAAGCCCGGAAACAAAACCTGCAGAGAGAATTTCATGCCTGTATTTCCATTTCTCTTTTCCAGAGAGAGCTTTTTGAAATCCTGATGCAGCTTTTCCAAAGTCATGGAAAAAAATGGAGTAAAAGAGATGTTCCCAGAAATCCGGAACTTCGCAGATCTGAGGAACCTCAGGATATGCATTTTTTATGCTCTTGAAAACCATAAGAGCTTTTTCTGTATGCTCCAGCAGAGTTTCATCGGGATTTTTTTTAGCAAGAATTTCCATATTTCTTCCTTACTTTACCAATCAATTCTTATGAATCCAAACTGCCCAATCCATTTCCGGATCAAATAAACACTTTTCAGGGTAGACGAAGAACTCATCCATCAAAAGATATGGCTTTACACCTACAGCTTTTCGAGGAATTGTATCGGTAAAGTGAGTTGGTAGGGCTTGCACCAATCCGTATGCACCTTTAATTCCAAAAGGAAGGATGGTTTTCCCTAACTTTTTCCCATCTTTTTCTTCAAGTTCTAATTCCTTTATTTCTGAAACCTTTGCTAGGTCTCCAGACCTGCCAAAAAGAAGGGGGTATTGAGGTTTGCGGAAATATTTTTCAAACTCAGGCCTATCAAGGTAGAGATAAAGTTCGGGATTGTACAGGAATTCTCTTTTAACTACATTTGACTTTGCAGAAAGCCCTGGACTTAGTTCGTAGATTGTTTCAAGGTCTACGGCTTTACTCTCAAAGTCAAATACATAACCAACGCTTACATCCCCAGGAAAAGTTAACTCTCCTTTTGCTGCTGAGATCAACCCGTAAATAGTGCTTACGGGAGGAACTGGAAGAGTAGGCTGAAATCCACTTATAAAACCCGGATACCTGAAGGATGCGGTCCAGCCCTCAATTTTGATCCTTAAGACTTTCATCTTATCTCATCAGCCCAGGAATCGTTTGTACAAAAGAATCAACTATTTCATTTATAGAGCCGTAGACTACTTTTCGGCTGTTAGCTGTATACTTCCCAGTTAAAGTTTTAAGTGCAGGGTCGAGCTCTTCCATGAAGCCTTTACGCCTTCCAATATAGATATCAGTCAACAATATATCCGAGTAATCGGAAATCACTTCTTCCAGAGCTTCAATATCTACAAGGGCCTCTCCTTTTTCTTCTCTGACAAGGTTCATAAATAGATGGTTTCCACCATCTATCCCTGCAAGTATGAGAAGTTTTGGGGATACATCAGTAAGATGGGAGGTTTGTTTTGCACCGCCCGCAAGGTAGGGGAGAGCATTTAACACATCTTTTGCTCTTTTCGTTCTAACCTCGGCAGGCATTACCCATTTTCCACCAATATTCTCTGCCCCATTCTTTTCTGCGATTGTTTCGAGTTCAGGATACATATTTTTATATCCCGTTTTTTCGCTCTTGTAAAAAACGCCAATGTTGTCAAGATCAAGGGAAAAGATCCCTTTCAAAATCGTGGAGTAAAATTCATGCTCATAAGGAACAGGATCTCCTTCGTGGCGAGCCATTACTCCGAAATCTTCTGTAGGAATCTGCCCAGCAACAGAAACAAGAGGAGAATTCTTCAGGACTGAAAGCCTTGTGACAGTGCCACCATCCGCTTTTTTGAGAGCCCTCATGTAACCAAAAACGTCATCGTCATCATATTCAATAGGATTAGCACTTGTAAATGCTATTTTCTTTTCACGCTCGATGGGAGAAATATTCCAATTGAACTTTTCTTCCAGAGTAGCCCTCCACCAGTATCTGAGAGCTTGCCCCGAAACATAGGGGTATACTTTCTTCCCTTTCCGGATCGCTTTCACTCTGACAACATTCTCCGTCCGTTCACTGCTGTCATTTCCTGCGTTGTTTAATGCTGAATGGGGGGCATCTATAAGCATGAAACCGTTTACTGTATATGTCATAATCATTCCTCCTGAGATATTCCCGTTTCTTCTTCCTCGTTAAGAACAAGCTGAGATTTTAAATTGTCCTGTTCAACCAGCCAGTTGTGCAGGTTTTCATAAATCCTAAAAAGCAAAAGATCCTGAGTCTCTCTCCAGCCCAAAATCCCTTCAGGAAAGAGGTCTTCCATAAACTCTTCAAGAGTAAAAAGAGAGTCCGTATAACCTTTATTTATCCTGTCTTTTTCGATAAACCTCAGTTGATTCCTGAAAGTAGCAAAGTTACTTGCCATTTCGAGCTGATTTAATCTTTTTATATTTTGAGTATCCTTTATGTACTCAGAGATACTATCGCCAATTTTCTTGAGGGCCTCCAACCGCTTATCACCCATGTTTCTTACCTCTTTTAAGTAAAACTCCAGTAATTCCCAATCCCCGTAGACTTGACGGGCCTTGTTATTGATAAAATATTTCACAATAGAACGGTCTTTTAGAAGATTTATATAAACAGAATTTCCCCTATTTTTGTATTCATCCCCTTGCTTGATTTTATCCAAGTTAAAATAGCCCCTTCTGACAATTTTCATCCATTCTGAAAACTGCCCCAGTTGTTTGACACAAGCCAGAAATCTGAATACAGGAGTAGGAACGCTATAGATTTCAAGGTCAGGTCCCTGATTATAATTTGTAAAGTGGTACATGCTTATAGAGGGGTTTTCTTCAACCCATCTTTCTTCGTATTGAAGGATAATGTCTTCAATTATATGGAAAAGAGCATTAATAGGATTTTTATAGCCCTCATCGAAGCAACCACTGTAGCTATTTAACGAAATCTGTCTCCGAACATCCTTTATCGCTTTTTCTGCCCAGTAATGCATTACTTTGTTAGAGTTAGAGTGAATGAGCAAAAGTTTTCCACATGCATAATAAACAAGAGGAGAAAATTGAACAGCTAGTGTACAGGCAGGGCAATAGTCTCCACCCGGTTGTCCGAATGGGAAATAATTTATCAAAGAGCCAGATCCGATAAGCGGAATTTCTGTTTTTGTCCTAACTTCTTCAACATTATATTTTCCACAAGCAATACAGTTACCAAATTCTCTCAACCCTTCCTGAGATTCAACTTGTCTAATTAACTGCTCTAAAATCCCAAGTAATCGTTGCTCTTTATTTTTCACAGAGGGATTAGTAACCGCGTTGTTCGGAAAAACCGAATAAAGGCTCTTCCCCCATTCTGGACTTAAATATATAGAAACCACATTTCGTGTAACTTCCCTGAGGTCCTCCACTGTAATTTCTTCAGGCTTTTTTTTACCCGACCACTCGCATATAGCCCATACCCCAGCATCCACAAATGGATTGCCAGTAAAAGTATAAAGTAAAGTCTGGCTCATTATATTCGCTTCCATTTCCGGAAAGTATTATGTTCACAAATTAAAAATATTTATAATTAAAAAGAGACTATTCAAATAAATAAGTTTTCTTTTTCGCTAGAATAAAAAGATTAAAGATTTAATTGAGCAAAAAATTTCACTAGAGTTTAATTTTAACTGGAGTTTTAAAGATTTGATTGATTCTAATGGTGTTATGTTCGATCCTTCAAAAATCTAATATTAACATTTTGATTTTTTGATTATCGTTTTGTCGAGTTTTCAATCCCTCTAAGGTCTGATTTTAACGTTGGTTTGAATACGCTGCATCTACCGCATATTTAAGTTTCAATCCCTCTAAGGTCTGATTTTAACAATATGAATATATCTATGAAAATCCCCAGGGCGATATGTTTCAATCCCTCTAAGGTCTGATTTTAACTTTATGCAGCCACAAAAACCACACCAGGCCGGAAAAGTTTCAATCCCTCTAAGGTCTGATTTTAACAAAATCCATAGCCGAAACGAACAGGCTATATAGAAAGTTTCAATCCCTCTAAGGTCTGATTTTAACAAAAACAACTGAAGCAGGAATCAAAGAAGCAAGAACGTTTCAATCCCTCTAAGGTCTGATTTTAACAGTTAAAAAAGCCGCTTCAGAACCGAATAAAAAGTCTGTTTCAATCCCTCTAAGGTCTGATTTTAACTCTTCCATTACTTCCCGCACTTGCAGGGGTAGCGGGGTTTCAATCCCTCTAAGGTCTGATTTTAACTAACTAGCCCGTCAGGCGGAGGTTCAGGCGCTATTGTGTTTCAATCCCTCTAAGGTCTGATTTTAACTTTTTTTCTATACTGCTAGCTGAAAAAGTAAAAGCGGGTTTCAATCCCTCTAAGGTCTGATTTTAACATTCAATCATACTATTGCTTTCTTTGGGAAATCATTGTTTCAATCCCTCTAAGGTCTGATTTTAACAATGATTCCCCTTTTACTAGCTATTATAACATTGATGGTTTCAATCCCTCTAAGGTCTGATTTTAACATGATATCGTAGTAAATACCGCGGGCGGTGACGCTATGTTTCAATCCCTCTAAGGTCTGATTTTAACGGATCAGGGAGGACAACGCAGACGGTACATTCGTCCGGTTTCAATCCCTCTAAGGTCTGATTTTAACACAACTAAATGGTTCGACCAGTATATCAGTTTCTTCGTTTCAATCCCTCTAAGGTCTGATTTTAACCTGGCAGATTAACAATTGACGACGCTGAAACATATGCGTTTCAATCCCTCTAAGGTCTGATTTTAACACGACATTAGAAGGCTGAAAGCAAAAGGAAAGGGAAAGTTTCAATCCCTCTAAGGTCTGATTTTAACCCTAACATGTTCCAGGTCTTCTTTGATCCGGAAAGAAGTTTCAATCCCTCTAAGGTCTGATTTTAACAAGATATTTCCCGCCCCATTTAGGTTTAAAAACAGTGTTTCAATCCCTCTAAGGTCTGATTTTAACGTTTATGAGGTTAAATAAAATGAAAGTAAAAGAACAGTTTCAATCCCTCTAAGGTCTGATTTTAACGATTCTCAAAGTTCACACCTCTAAAACAATTACTCGGTTTCAATCCCTCTAAGGTCTGATTTTAACGGAATTGTTAAAGCTGTACTTCATAGAACTTTCGAGTTTCAATCCCTCTAAGGTCTGATTTTAACATGTAACTTCAATCAATGATGCTGCAATCAAACTCGTTTCAATCCCTCTAAGGTCTGATTTTAACCATCCTAAAAGAAGGGAATATAACATACAATGCTTCGTTTCAATCCCTCTAAGGTCTGATTTTAACGCGTTTGAGCATCAACAGACTTCTTACCTTTTATATGTTTCAATCCCTCTAAGGTCTGATTTTAACTTGACGTTGTTTTTTCATCAAAAACATAGATATCCTGTTTCAATCCCTCTAAGGTCTGATTTTAACTTAGCAGTCCAGATATCTTCAGTTCTCCAGTCATAGATGTTTCAATCCCTCTAAGGTCTGATTTTAACCAAATCCCAGTAATTAGGGGAATAACAAACTACTGATACGTTTCAATCCCTCTAAGGTCTGATTTTAACTATTTCGGAGCTATCAGAGGGATACTAGATGCAAAGTTTCAATCCCTCTAAGGTCTGATTTTAACATGTGCATAAATTGTTTTGGGAATCATGAAGCATATCAGTTTCAATCCCTCTAAGGTCTGATTTTAACCTTTAGACTTCATCTCAAGTAGAACTTCTAACTTCTGTTTCAATCCCTCTAAGGTCTGATTTTAACCCAATATTGATTTTTGAAAAAACTTTCCTGGAAACCGTTTCAATCCCTCTAAGGTCTGATTTTAACATCCTATGAAGCCAACGCGCTGCTAAAGGAACTAGCTAGTTTCAATCCCTCTAAGGTCTGATTTTAACTGTTGATCTTCTAAGTCATCAGAAGCCCATAACGTAGTTTCAATCCCTCTAAGGTCTGATTTTAACATGTATTTAGTTTGCCCACCTTCTTTATACGTTTGACGTTTCAATCCCTCTAAGGTCTGATTTTAACCCAGATATTTCCCCTGTAAATGATATTCTTTGGTAGATACGTTTCAATCCCTCTAAGGTCTGATTTTAACTGGTCTTTTTTATCACCAAGCTCCTGCAATGTGAGCGTTTCAATCCCTCTAAGGTCTGATTTTAACATGAAATATACGACATTGATTATAGGCAGGTCGATGTTTCAATCCCTCTAAGGTCTGATTTTAACCCGTCTGAGCGCGCTAGTCTTCGCGATTTATTCACGTTTCAATCCCTCTAAGGTCTGATTTTAACGTCTCCGGTTCATTCGGCTGGTGGATTTACAGCACGTTTCAATCCCTCTAAGGTCTGATTTTAACGAAATTTTTTAGTATCTTCAAAGATGTTTCTGTGCCACGTTTCAATCCCTCTAAGGTCTGATTTTAACCAAGAGTGTTTTAGATGAGTACCGAAAAGGATTCAGAGTTTCAATCCCTCTAAGGTCTGATTTTAACGCTCATTGTGCGAATGCTGCACATGTGGGGAACTGACGTTTCAATCCCTCTAAGGTCTGATTTTAACCCTGCCACAAACAGGGCACAACATTGACACTGAATGTTTCAATCCCTCTAAGGTCTGATTTTAACCTGCCATCAAAAACGATATCATGAAAATACAAGCCCTGTTTCAATCCCTCTAAGGTCTGATTTTAACTATCATTAATCATCCCAATTACACACCGCTTTCTTGTTTCAATCCCTCTAAGGTCTGATTTTAACCATTTTCGTCGAAGAATATCCCACTTTACTTCTATCAGTTTCAATCCCTCTAAGGTCTGATTTTAACAGCTGGAGTGATACGATATTATGCAGCTTCTGATAAAGTTTCAATCCCTCTAAGGTCTGATTTTAACTTCTCCAAATGAGTCCGGATGAAGGGAATAATAGGTGTTTCAATCCCTCTAAGGTCTGATTTTAACTTTCAACAGTACTGAATGGAGGAGAGTAGATAACAAAGTTTCAATCCCTCTAAGGTCTGATTTTAACGTTGACAGACGAAGGGAAGAGAATTTTGTTGATGGTGTTTCAATCCCTCTAAGGTCTGATTTTAACTTTGCCTCCGAGCCCATTATAGCTCACTACATCGATGTTTCAATCCCTCTAAGGTCTGATTTTAACATACTGTCAGGTCATCAAGACGCTATTATCAGAGTCGTTTCAATCCCTCTAAGGTCTGATTTTAACGAATAAACCATGAAAATAATAACAACAGTTGAAGAAAGTTTCAATCCCTCTAAGGTCTGATTTTAACTTTTGCGTATGGGGTTTGTACTAATGTCCATGACCCGTTTCAATCCCTCTAAGGTCTGATTTTAACGAAGACGCAAATGGAAAAATTCAGGTATCGTTTGAGTTTCAATCCCTCTAAGGTCTGATTTTAACCGCTTAGTAGGTTTAGAAATCGCGCTTGCACCAACGTTTCAATCCCTCTAAGGTCTGATTTTAACTATACAAAATATTTGTGAGATGAAAAGATGATTCCAAGTTTCAATCCCTCTAAGGTCTGATTTTAACCGGTCTTGACGTTGATAAACATTGTGTGGGCTCTGATGTTTCAATCCCTCTAAGGTCTGATTTTAACGGTTCGCAAAACGGTCACCAGTTGCGTTCTTCTGCGGTTTCAATCCCTCTAAGGTCTGATTTTAACTGAGCTGTGTGCAAGCCGATATGCGATTGATTCAACGTTTCAATCCCTCTAAGGTCTGATTTTAACTCCTCCATCTCAAAGACAACGTGATAAATGATGTCCTGTTTCAATCCCTCTAAGGTCTGATTTTAACAGTTCGTATGGGTAGTATTTATTGATCTCATCCACGTTTCAATCCCTCTAAGGTCTGATTTTAACGAATCCGATCTGTCTCGATTTGTTTACAACTCGACCAAGTTTCAATCCCTCTAAGGTCTGATTTTAACCAATGATGATGTTCCCGTTCGCGTCCTGGTACTCAGTTTCAATCCCTCTAAGGTCTGATTTTAACCTGACCTGCTCCCAAATGGCGTCAAAATGATTGCCATGTTTCAATCCCTCTAAGGTCTGATTTTAACAATCATATAAATCTGATATACACTCTCCGCATACATCGTTTCAATCCCTCTAAGGTCTGATTTTAACTTGTCTGTGGTGTCTTTGTGTGTGTTGTTCATTATTGTGTTTCAATCCCTCTAAGGTCTGATTTTAACAAGTTCTTTGGCTCTTGCATCGATTTCTCCCTTCGTGTTTCAATCCCTCTAAGGTCTGATTTTAACTATTACATATTTGGACTGTGGGCACTAGGTGGAGTATTTCCAGGTTTCAATCCCTCTAAGGTCTGATTTTAACAAATTAGTTATTTGCTCTTTTTCAGGAATCCCTGAGGTTTCAATCCCTCTAAGGTCTGATTTTAACTTGTTTCCTGGAAACAGAAATACGAAACCCTTGAATCGTTTCAATCCCTCTAAGGTCTGATTTTAACGATGTATTCCCACAGGTCAGAGCTACCGCTCCTGTAGTGTTTCAATCCCTCTAAGGTCTGATTTTAACTATGATTCCACTTCATGCAGTAGCTCAGGCAACGTCGTTTCAATCCCTCTAAGGTCTGATTTTAACGGATTGATGCAGCAGGCAAGGCACCAACTACTAACCTTGTTTCAATCCCTCTAAGGTCTGATTTTAACTGATGACTTTTGATTGTATCAGAATCGCGTCTTTCCCGTTTCAATCCCTCTAAGGTCTGATTTTAACGATTTTGGTGATTGTATAGCCGAATTTGGGATGGAGTTTCAATCCCTCTAAGGTCTGATTTTAACTGCCATGTCACCAACTGCAACATAACCGTAAGTTCGTTTCAATCCCTCTAAGGTCTGATTTTAACCAATCCCAGTGCAATGTCTTATAGTATATTTTCCGTGTTTCAATCCCTCTAAGGTCTGATTTTAACACGCCTTCACACTTGAAGTAGTACTTCCCGCATCTGTTTCAATCCCTCTAAGGTCTGATTTTAACTCAAGCCCGGATTTCCCAACATTTTTGGAGGAGCATCGTTTCAATCCCTCTAAGGTCTGATTTTAACTCTGAATTGTATCCGGTCAAGGGGTATATGTATTTGAGTTTCAATCCCTCTAAGGTCTGATTTTAACTTTTTTATATGCGCCCGCTGGAATGACAAACGGGATGTGTTTCAATCCCTCTAAGGTCTGATTTTAACTATGATTTCAGCGCGAGAGCGTTCATAAGGAGTCATAGTTTCAATCCCTCTAAGGTCTGATTTTAACAATTATCCTAAGTGCTCTTATATACTCAAGCTCAAGTTTCAATCCCTCTAAGGTCTGATTTTAACTATTCTAAAAGTAATATTATCAGGTCTAGGAAGGATGTTTCAATCCCTCTAAGGTCTGATTTTAACTTAAATGACCTCAGAATCATTTCCCTGCTCAAAATGGTTTCAATCCCTCTAAGGTCTGATTTTAACGAACTCAAAAAGATAATATGGGGTTGTGGAAGTTGGGTTTCAATCCCTCTAAGGTCTGATTTTAACTGTTACTATAAATATTTATTCTGTTGATGCAGCGACGTTTCAATCCCTCTAAGGTCTGATTTTAACTTTCCATGCGTTTAACGTGTTCGAAACAGTTGACAAGTTTCAATCCCTCTAAGGTCTGATTTTAACTATCTGGGACTTGGGGTTCTGGTCTTCCTAACGTGCGTTTCAATCCCTCTAAGGTCTGATTTTAACTATGTATGCGAACGTTGTAAGCATGAATGGCAAAAAAGGTTTCAATCCCTCTAAGGTCTGATTTTAACAGTGCCTGCTGTAGCCCTAGGCAGCGTCATTAAATAGTTTCAATCCCTCTAAGGTCTGATTTTAACCAGGACATGTGAAGAATTCACCATCTCTGATCTTCTGTTTCAATCCCTCTAAGGTCTGATTTTAACAAGGAAGAGCACAGGAGACGCAGGAGAGCAGTTTAAAAGTTTCAATCCCTCTAAGGTCTGATTTTAACATTCCTTTATCATCAAGGATTTTTATTGGGTTTCTACGTTTCAATCCCTCTAAGGTCTGATTTTAACCGAATCTACACTAACCCGGTCAAGCATTTTACGTTGTTTCAATCCCTCTAAGGTCTGATTTTAACCCCTTAAAGAATTCAACAGGATACTAACAGTATTCCGAGTTTCAATCCCTCTAAGGTCTGATTTTAACGATCACCGCAACCATCGACGGTAGCTCAAGAACTGTAGTTTCAATCCCTCTAAGGTCTGATTTTAACTCGGATACAAGTACTCAATCCCCCACGTCATGGTCTGTTTCAATCCCTCTAAGGTCTGATTTTAACGGCAAACATAGCGCAACGTTGGCAACGGTCCTCGAGAGTTTCAATCCCTCTAAGGTCTGATTTTAACATGAAAGGGTTTGAATTATCGAATAAGGACGTAGAAAACGTTTCAATCCCTCTAAGGTCTGATTTTAACATTGATGAAGAGAGTATGGGCCTGAACAAAGAAGGCAGTTTCAATCCCTCTAAGGTCTGATTTTAACGTCCTCAAACTCTACAGGCACACCGCCGACCATCTGGGTTTCAATCCCTCTAAGGTCTGATTTTAACAATATCAAGAAATGATCCGTAATTATACTCTCGAAGAGTTTCAATCCCTCTAAGGTCTGATTTTAACACACACACCCCAGATCTTGGGTAGAGGTTCGGTCGGAGTTTCAATCCCTCTAAGGTCTGATTTTAACAGGGAAGCATGTAATCAACACGATGGCTGAATCAATGGGTTTCAATCCCTCTAAGGTCTGATTTTAACCAATCAGAGATGCAAATGGTTGCCGGACTGCTAGAACTCTGTTTCAATCCCTCTAAGGTCTGATTTTAACGAATGGAATTATCGAGGAAACAAACTAAGAATGATTTGTTTCAATCCCTCTAAGGTCTGATTTTAACATTTATATTATGCATGTAAGAAATAGTCCTTGTACGTGTTTCAATCCCTCTAAGGTCTGATTTTAACTTTTTGGGCCTGGAATATTAAGGAGCCCTTTTTTGAGTTTCAATCCCTCTAAGGTCTGATTTTAACCGATTCTGGTATTTGCCTCTGTAATTGCATTATCCCGTTTCAATCCCTCTAAGGTCTGATTTTAACCTTAGCACCATAGTTCCGCATAAAGTGGAAATTTCGTTTCAATCCCTCTAAGGTCTGATTTTAACTACTACATTCTGGATATGCGCATATAACAGGAGTCAGGTTTCAATCCCTCTAAGGTCTGATTTTAACCAAGCAAATTTCCCCTTATTTTTCCTTAAATTAAGGCATGAAAATCTATTGTTAAAAATTACGAACTAGGGTTTTTATTGCTGTTTTTGGACAATTACGTTTGTACTCTGCCAGATATAAAACTATCCATTTTTTAATGAGATTCGAGTATGAAATTCGGGGATTGTTCTTTTGGATAAGGATATATAAAGATCCACGAAAAAATAACTCAAAATCTAAAGGTTTAAGTCAGAATATATTACTTATATCTGCTTTTGGAGTTCCAAGGTTTTCTACCCCAAGGTATTTTTTATCTCTTGAGCTGTAGAAAATGATATGATCCGAACTCTCGTTAATCAACTCCTTAAGCGTGGATCTGACTTTCAGAAACTCGGCTTTCGTAAGTTCACCTTCAAATACACTGTTCTGGACCCAGTTCATATATTGTCTTAGAAAGGTTCTGACTTTATTTACTCTGTCAACCCCCACATCATATACTATTACTACATACAATTTATCACCTTATTTAAATAGTACCACTACAACTTACCACCACATAACTAGAGGTTTATATTCTTCTGCACCCAGAACATGCTTTGAAAGCTTATAAAGCTCCAGCCGTATAAGGCGTTTGTAAGATACACTCCGGTTCAGGCCTTTGTGTTTGATAGTAGTCTTGAGTTTCTCGTCATATTCTCTAAGAAAGATTTTCTTCCCTTTATCACTCAATAGCATGTTCCCGATTTCTCCTCTGAAACAGTTATCATCCAGCATATTTTTGTTGACCAGTTTAAAAATAATCCTGTCTACCAAGATCGGTTTAAAAATTTCGCTAATATCAAGAGAAAGAGAAAACCTGCGCTCAAAGGGCTCATGCAAGTACGAAATTGTAGGATTAAGCTGAGTGTTATAAATCTCAGAGAGGGTGGTGGAATAAACAAGAGAGTTTCCGAAACTTATGAGTGTATTCATTTTATTTTCCGGCGGTCTTCTAGTGCGTTTGATTATTCTGTAATCCTCAGGGAAAATCTCATCGAGTGCATTATAATAAAGCTCTCGGATTTTCCCTTCAGTCCGCATCATTGAAGGGACTGCCTTTGCGCCTTCAAGACAGGAAAGTTCGGACTCAATAGAAGCTACATAACCTTCAATTATATCCTGAATATCTTCTCTATTCCTTGCATAATACCTCAGATTCCTGAGAATATTTCCACAAGCGCCCTCAATAAATTTCTCAGCCAGATACAATCGCCTCTCAGAGTCAAGATAATGTTCCGCCTGCCGTATGACCAAATCTCCACTGATCAGGGTTTCCCGTGGATACATTGAACCCTCATAAAAACCATAATAATTGAAAAAATGAATTGGAACACCTTCTTTTGAAAGGTAAGAAACCACCCCTGACGAAAAAGAAAGATTTCCATAAGCGAAGATAGAACTAATTTTATTTATAGGAAGGATCTTTCTCCCTTCCTTATTTTCAAAGTAAACAGTGTTTTCTTTTCTCTTCAGAATCCCATCCTGTAGAATATAAAAATCATCTCTCATTCACTCACCTCCTATAGCGTTTCATTAATTTTCCTTTGCTCTTTATGCTCTATCCTATCTCCACAAAAACAGAACTCCTCATAGGCGCATTTTGAACAGATTTTCTTGCGCTCAGGTAAAGGCATGGAGCCAAGCACTATATTTCCAATATTTTCAATATCTTTTTCAGTACTAGCTTCATCCCCAGGATTTAGCTCTATTTTTTCAGTTTTATTTAGAAGAGGATAATTTAAGACTCCTGCAGCATCAATTCCCCTTTTCTTAAGAAAGTAAAGGTAAAATAAAAGCTGAGCCCTATCCGCAGCATCCATTTTCTTGCTCTTCTTTATTTCGTGAATTTCAAGTCTCTTCCCGGTTTTCACAAAATCAATACTTATACCATCAATAGTGACATTTTTGAAGCTTTTTTTGTAGCGGTCTTCATGCAGCATTTTTCCTATGGCAACACTATCGCTTTCATTCTCAAGACTTATATTACGAGAAAAAAGCCAGAGTTTTGTCTCACACACATGATAGTAATTTACCTTAACTCCAGTAATCCGAACTGGCCCCAGGAAAACCTCTGCATGGATGTTTTTTTCAAGTTCAGATTGGGACTCATCTGAACAGTTCTTCTTCTGCATAGTACCCTCATCAATCAATCTTTCGACCCCACTGCTTTGGTTTTATTTCCAAAACATCAACGCACCCGAATCCCATAGCATTTTTTTCACCCAACCCAGCATCATACGCAAACTGTAAAAGTTCTGGATTTGCAGACAGGTAAAAATCCATTAAACTGCAGCGCCTATAATTATTTTCTATTTTTATGCGTTTAGGTTTGAAGCGTGGGATGCTTATAACTTCAAAAAAGTCCTTATCGATTTTCGATCCATAGAATTCCTCATACCTTGCAACCAGATTTTTATGCAGGTTTTCATGGAACTTTGAGTCTTTGGGGTATAGGTCAAACTCTACCAGCCTATCATCCTCTTTTCTCAGAGTCTTTAAATAGATGGGAGAAAGCGTCCTGAAGGTGCATGTATCCGAAAAACGGATTGAAGGAAGGACTTCAATCCTTTCAATTACAAATCTGACCCTGTCTTCATTATTCCCTAGAAAAAATTCTGGTTCAAGCAAAAGACCCTCCGCAAAACTCCTTATAAATTCAGGATCGGGAGATGACAGAAAAAAATGAGCTGTTCTGAAATTTAACCCTGACTTTGCGGGGATTTTCTCACCTAGAATAAGATTGGAAAATGTGTAGAATTTAAAGCCTCTTTTACTATGAATTTCGTTTGCAAGCTCTATATTAGAAGTCGATAACTTAGAATATAGCATTGAAGCGAGACCATATTGATAGTCATAATGGAGCGGATCTAAAGAGATTTTTCTGACACTTACCCTGCATCTCATAGATAGATATTGGAATGTTTCGTATTTATAGTTAGATGCAAATAATAAAAACAGTAGACTTGAAGTCAATTTTTCTGCAAAAGTACTATAAAAAATTTATTTTCCTTACTTTTTTTCCAATTATTCACATTTTCAATTACTCACATTTTATAACAAGATTCGTGATAAACGAAGACTGAGGAAATTAAATATTTTTCATCGATGGAAAAGGCCTAAAATACCAACCTATAGAAAAAGTTATCATTAAAAGCTTTTTGAGTGCTAAGTCTATGACAAAACT
>ENA-UOOK01002832-UOOK01002832.1-fermentation-metagenome-genome-assembly--contig:-NODE-2832-length-20605-cov-4.372798_pt1 | contig 20605 bp, 21 predicted proteins | sample MGYA00245777_ERZ724023 | MGnify/ENA primary metagenome ERZ724023 (study PRJEB28704, sample SAMN03018312) | fermentation metagenome | biome: anthropogenic terrestrial biome; feature: soil; material...
CCTGCTATGCACAGGCGGTGTTTCGTTTTATGCCTGCCGAAAGCTTCAGGGAGATACCCCAGCGGTGCTTCTCCGAGACAAGCAGCCGAAAAAAGGAACCCATGTCTTTCTGGAATCCATTTCCTCCTTCTGGGAGAAAATAAAATTCAGCAGCAAGCTCATGGTGCGGAACACCATGAAAAACAAGGGCCGTTTCATTATGGGCATCATCGGCATCATGGGCTGTGTCGGTGTGATCATCGCGGCCCTGACCATCAGAAGTACTATAGCGGGGCTTAACGATCAGATGTATGGGAACACGTTCACCTACGATCAGAAGGTTCTCATTGATACCGGCAAGGCGGACTTCCGGTATCTCAATAATTTGGAGCTTGACGGCATCACGCAGCAAGTCCAGGAATCCGCCATTGAGGTGATCTGCCCCAACGGCAAGCAGAAAATGGAGCCCATCACCATTACGACCAGAGACAGCCCGCTGATCCATATGCAGGATGCTGACGGAACTCTCATCTCTCTGCCGGAAAGTGGGATCCTCATGACCCGAAAGCTGTGTGAAACCCTTGGTGTAAAGCAGGGCGACAGCATCCGGATTAAGCGCACAGACAAGGATTATGTATCTGTGCCGATTACCGAGGTTACCTACATGGCTTCCGGCCAGGGAATCTATGTGACCAACGCCTACTGGAAATCTCTCGATGAGACCTTTAAGCCAACGGCACTGCTCATCCAATGGAACGGCCAGCCGGATCAAAGATTTCTGGAAAGCGACATAGTCGTGGATTCGGCAACCCGTGAAAGCCAGAATTCCGGCTTGTCCTCCAGCATGCAGACGGTGAACTTCGCGGTGGTGGCGATGATCATTATGGGCGCGTCGCTGGCGTTTGTGGTGCTGTACAATATCAGCATCCTTAATTTTGTCGAACGGATCCGGGATCTTGCGACCCTGCGGGTCCTCGGTTTCCACCACCGGGAGATCCGGAACCTGGTGCTGCTCGAAAATTATTTTTCCATGCTGCTTGGAATGCTGGCCGGCATCCCCATAGGAAGGTTCATCTCCTGGGTGATTGCCAGCAGCTTGGACGAACGGTTGGATCTTCTTGGCAATATTACGTGGCCGGACGTACTGCTCGCAGCCGTGATGACTTTGTGTTTCGCCTGGATCATTAACACCGTTGTAGCCCGGAAGATGAAGCAGATCGATATGCTTGAAGCGCTGAAAAGCGTTGAATGACAACAGAAGGAGGATTACATCATGAAGAACTGGATTTTATCCCATAAAAAGGCAGCAACAGCCGGGACATGCGTGCTTGCAGCGCTCTTTATCGCAGTCGGAATCTTTTTTTACCAGAAAAATACCATCGCTGCCGCGCAGGCGGCGGCCGCTACGGCTTCGGCAGATCAGACTGCCGGGAAGATTAATGCATGGGGTGAGGTGAAGTATACCCACATGGAGGACATCAGCATCGATTTCCCGGCACTCGTGACGGATATCCCTGTCAAAGAAGGCGACCGGGTCACGCTCGGTCAGCCGCTCGTGACGCTGGATCTCTCTGAATACAATGGAAATATTGAGAAGCTGAAACAGCAGCTCGCCGTAAATCAGGCGGCGCTGCCCACCGCGGAGCAGGATATCTCCGCGCTGCAGGCAGACATCGCCCAGATTCAGAGTGAAATTTCACGCAAGACCAGGGAATACAATGATGGTACAAATGCCGACCTGAAACTGCTGCAGGATTCCCTGGATCTGACCAAAAAACAGCTTGCAACAGCAGAAACCGATCTGCAGAATTACCAGTCGCTGTATGATGCCGGGGCTATCCCGAAGGCGACTCTCGACCAGTATGCAGACGCGCTGGACCAGCGCCGGAAGGCTGTAAGCGATGTGCAGAACAATATCCAGAAGGCTAAAACCGCATTAAAGGATGAGCTGGACAAACTAAACATTCTGCTCAAGTCCAAACAGGCGCAGCTTTCTCAATTAAAGCTCGGAAACACCGCAAACACCACAAAACAGCAGGGAGGCATCTCCTCCGCCCAGGTGGATTTAGATGTCATGGCGGCTAAAACCTCGAAGGATTATATCAATGGGAACCAGATCGTCTCCAATATAAAGAACGGCATCGTGCAGAATATCATGGTCAGCAACGCAGCCCACCTCGGCGTGCAGGGCGCGCCCACCGGAGTGCTCCAGATCATCGACGCGGACTCCATCGTCATCAGTGCGGAAGTCTACGAGGAATACATCGGCAGCGTAAAGATCGGCAAAACCGTCAAAATTGTGCCGGCCTCGGCCCCCGATATCTTGCTCACCGGCACCGTGACACAGATTCCAGATCTCGCCGTAGAGAAAAACGGCAGGCGTGTGATCCGCGTACTGGTAAAGCCGGACGATCCGAATTACTTGCTGAAGCCCGGCTATACCGCGGATATTTATTTTGAAAAATAATGACCCCATTCGCTAGCGAAATCATACGATTTTCTGACAATCCATGGGAAGTACTACGGTAAAGATAATATGCTCATTGGCGCTTTCCGCAGTAATGGTGCCACCATGAAGCTCGACGATTTCCTTTGCAATAGCAAGGCCAAGTCCAGCCCCGCCGGTGGCGCTCGAGCGGGAGGTATCCAGCCGGAAAAATTGCTCGAAAATGCGATCCAGCTTCTCAGGCGGAATCGTTCGGCCGCGGTCTTCTATGCGCACTGTCACATGGCTGCCGGACGGTTTCATGGAAACAAAGATTCCTGTGTCCGGATAGCTGTAATTTATAGCGTTGCGAATGAGGTTATCAAATACGCGTTCCAGTTTGTCCGGATCACAGACCAGCCGAACATCCGGCGCCAAATCCAGTTCCCAGCGCAGAGATTTTTCCGCCAGTTCGGGATTAAACTCAAAGGTAATTTGCTCCAGCAACCGGGTCAGATTCACCGGCTCCGGCTCTAGCGTCAGATGGGTAAGGTTGAAGCGGGTGATGTCGAAAAATTCATTAATCAGTGTTTCCAAACGTTCTGCCTTATCAAGGGCGATGCCTGTATACTTGGCCCGCAGTTCCTGCGAAATCTGAGGCTCGTCCCGAAGCAGGGTAAGATAACCGATCACGCTGGTCAGCGGCGTTTTCAGATCGTGCGCCAGGTAAACCACCAGATCATTTTTCCGTTGCTCGGCCTCTTTTGCGGCCATGGCGTTGCGAAATGCCTGTTCCCGTACTAGATTCAATTCATCCTGCACATTTTTCATCGCAGCCGACAGAACAATCGGTGTATTGTCGGGCTGTGCCAGTTTTTCGGAGGCTTCGACGACTTCGTCCAGATAGCGAAGAGGCTTTTGAAAAAAAAGGTAGGTAATGATGGTCCAGCCTGAAAATATGATGATAGCGTTGAACGCGAGCATATATTCCCCATAGAATTGCGCAAGGATATAAATCCAATCGTTCGCCTGAAACGGGAAGTGGGAATATAGATTATACGCCACCAAAAAGAGAAGGGCCAGAGCTGCTGCGAAGCCTACCAGTGCGATGGCATATTGCATTAAAATTTGTCTCGAAAGCCTGCTGCGCCTCGAGTGCCTCATAGAATCATTGCTCAATTTTATATCCAACCCCCCACACCGTTTTGATAAACTTTGGTTTCCGGCTTGGTTCATGCATTTTTTCGCGGAGCCGTGCGATATGGGCCATGACCGTGTTGTTATTATCCAGGTATTTCTCTCCCCATACGGCCTCAAACAATTCCTCGGATGAAACCACATTTCCGCAATGCTCGCAGAGATACCATAGAATGCTGAATTCTATAGGCGTTAAGGTAAGCGGCACACCATTTAGTGTGCACTCATGACTGTCCTGACAGATATAAAGCCCTTTTATGTCAAATTCATTTTTTACTGTGGGTACTGTGCCGGGCGTATTATAACGGGTATAGCGCCGCAACTGGGTTTTGACGCGTGCGACCAGCTCCAATGGATTAAAAGGTTTTGTGATATAGTCATCCGCACCTAATGTCAGCCCCGTAATTTTGTCCATGTCCTCCACCTTAGCGGTCAGCATGATAATTGGAAACAAATGCTCTTCTCGAATTTTCTGACAAAGCGTAAATCCGCTCATATCGGGGAGCATAACGTCCAAAATGGCAAGGTCCAGGGTTTCACGTTTAACGCAGGCAAGCGCATCCGCAGCGTTATAAAACTTAAATACCGTATAGTTTTCGCTTTTAAGATAAACCTCAACAAGGTTGGCAATTTCACGCTCGTCGTCAACAATCAAAATTTTATCATTCATTGTTTACTCCTACGTTCTCGTCAAAGCGACGGGTCTTCCGTCTGTCTTCCGGCCTTTGTGCATCCTTTGGAATAAGCCAGACGCCTGCCATTTTTACTGCGCCGGGGATACGGTCTTCTTCCACTGGCCTCTTTTAATGTTATATAATCCACGATACACCTCAAACAGTTTAATTTTTATTATATTTCGCCAGCTCGAATAAATCAAGCTAGGATGATCGTAAACGGTTCCGGGCCTCGGCAAGCAACGGAAAAATATATACTTCTTGGGCAAATATTAACAAGAAAACGATCAGAGGGACAAGCAGCTACGGCAGTAAGGAAGCATGCCTTGCTAGTCGCCGTAAAACCCTTTCCCACCTGCCACATTATATAAGCCATAAGCAGGCATCTCTGCCGGCACCTCGGACCATCCCAGCGGACCCCTCACCCAATTTATGAACTCTTCCGGCAGGTCTTTGGTGTTTCTGCCCGGCAAGTATAGACGGAATTCACCGGCGTTCTCAAAACCGTATGGCTCTTCTGTTATGACTTTGACGCCATCGATTATCGTCTCCTTGCCGGCCTCCTCCTCCGTATTTATGTACTCAACTCTCATGGAATACTCGTCATCAGCAATCTTTTTAACATCTGTAAATTTACCGCTGAAATTACACTCGTATCTGATCCCGTTAGGATAATCCGGACCGGTGTCTCCCATGTTTGAATCATGATAATTACCAATAAAGGCGCCGTCCGACTTGATTTCAACGATAGTTTCCCAAGCGCCCGCGCCGCTTGAAAATACAAATTTCTCAGGTAATTCAGAAAAAATGGAAGCCTCCGTATCCGATGGGGTCGGTTCAGGCGACTGAGCCTCGTAAGTGACTTCCGGCTCATTGCCCGGAGTGGGCGCTGCCGCACTACAGCCGGAAATTGCCGCTATGATCAGGACTGACAAGATAATGGAACCTTTCTTATACATTGCTTTACCCTCCAAATCAATAAATTATAATAGCATGCTTTTTGAGATAGCATATTAGGCTTGGTGGGGATTGCTTTTATAGCTTATATGCCCCAGTCAAGGCAATAAATTGGAATTTGACATTCTCAAAGCTATTTTTCTTGCTCAGATATATATTGTTCAATTTCTTCTTTGTCTAGAAACTTAACTTTTGTGTGTGAAAAATCTTGATACTTCTCTTTCATATAAACAGGCTGCATAAGGTCACAGCATTTATCTTTATTTTTATCAAGATAAGTTTTTAAGTCTTCAACATCTGCAAATATTTTATATGACTTTCTTCCCTTACTATTAGTGATTTCGTAAATTCCACAAGGTTTTTTCATTGAAAAGTCTACGGTTCTCAAATATAATTTTGCAATTTCTAAAGATTTAAAAGGAAAATTCCAACGTTGCACATTTCGTTTTTCATCTTTATCAATACAAATACATCTGCCACAAGTTCCGCAAATGTACTGTCTATGATTTTCCAAACAGTTTCGTGGTTCTAATAAAGGAGTAATACGATTTTTCTCACTATAACACTCTATACATTCCATAAAGTCACCTCAAATAAGATAGATAATTGTAGTACAAATTTCTGATTCTGTTCGTGTGATGCAGCAAACTTTGAATCCACAATAGCATACTTTACCACATAAAAAAAGACACATCTTCCCCTTGGCGGAAGATATATCTTTTCTGTAAAACTTCCTGATTATTTTTCCTATATCGTTTTTTATAGTCTGTTTAGCCCAGGTTATTTTAATTTTCGTGTTTGTATGAATTGCAATATAGAATAAGAGCAATCCCGTTCAGAAGGACAAAAAATTGTATGCCCATCACAGCATACAGAGCTCCACCCAGGCCCGGGCTAATAATGGTCGCTGCCGAATCAACAATTTTCCCGATCGAATTTAACCTTATGATGTTATCCTTTGAAACGATATTGGGACGGCTATGCTTCGCCCTGTAAGAAACATTGTAAAATTCAGCCACTCGCTTTTTTGGATACTTGCCAGTCTCACAGCAAAGCCCCCTTTTGTTACAACGTCAGATGTATATTCAGCTTTTTTGATAAAACCAAGTTCTTCAATTTGCTTTTTGATGGAATGAATCTGAAAATTCGGCCGAAAATCAATGGGAACCATGCTGTCCGGGCTGAAATTCCGGAAGATGATATATGAGCCCAGCAGCTCAGCCTCTGTTTTTAAGAACCGCTCAACTAGCCTCGGCAAAAATTCTCTGTGCTCAAAGCTAAAATTGCTGGTCCCTGTAAAATCATATAAAACATCTACGGATCGGGCTTTTAGAGGAATTTGGGGAAAATCACAGCAGATAAAAAGGACTCCTTTTCTCTTTTCCGCTTTTTCCAAAATCCCTTTTAAGAATCGTAACTTTCCGGGATCATGGTCCGCGGCAATGTAAACAGCGTCTTCGGGCAGAGCATCATAAATCCGCCGCAGAAAAAAGCCGCTTCCACTGCCCAACTCCAGAATCACTTTTCCCGCAAGATTTTCAGAATGGACATGCTGGGCATTCCATTCCAAGGTATAGCAACAAACCTCTACCGTGACGCTTCCCATGGATTGTCAGAAAATCGTATGATTTTCGTAGTCTAATTTTAAGGCTTTTCTCACTAAAATCAAAAACATGGTTGTCCACGCTTTGCTACGATAGACGTGCAGAGCGGGGATTTTTCTTTTGCCGTATCCCCGGAAAGGAGGAGAAAGTGTCAAGAAAACGTGTCACGCAAATTTTTCCGTGGCTGTTGCCACTGAGAATAAGGCAACGACTATTTTGCTTTTATACAGGAATGCGCCTGGATGGAAACCGCTATGCAGCGGCCAAATCCGAAGATCTTTTTCCGTATCAGCTTTTTGAGACGAGCTGCCCTTTATATAACCGGGAAACCGGTTTTGACATGATGTATCAGGAGAATAAGATTTTTAACCTGAAGCTGGCTGCGGCCACTTTGGATCGGGTGGTCATACGGCCGCATGAGACCTTTTCTTTCTGGAAACTGGTCCGATACGCGGACCGGGATACTCCGTATAAGGACGGGCTGACCGTTGTTGACGGAAAGCTCACGACGGCCCCCGGCGGCGGGATGTGCCAAATGAGCAATCTGCTCTTTTGGATGTTCCTCCATGCGCCGCTCACTATTGTAGAACGGTATGGACATGGCGTGAAGGACTTTCCGGAACCGCCCAGCGACGCACCGATGGGCGTGGACGCAACGGTGTCGGAAGGCTGGCTTGATCTGAAGGTCAAAAACGAAACCGAGGCTTCCTTTCAAATCAGTATTGCCTTTGACAAAGAACATATTATCGGACGCCTTCTGACCGACAAAGATGTGGGACAGTCCTATGAGGTTGTGAATGGTACCCCGCTGTATTACCGCAAGAACAACAAGGTTTTTGAAGAAGTCGATGTGAACCAAAAAACAATTTTGAGCACAACCGGAAAATGCGTTTCCGCAAAGCTGCTCTATCGAAACAAATGCGAGATCGGCTACCCGCTTCCCGACGGAACTGAAATCGCAGAGAAAGGAAAATGAATAAAATGAAAAGATTGAATATTGCCATTCTGTTCGGCGGCTGCTCTCCGGAGTACAGTGTATCGCTTCAGTCCGCTTATTCTGTGATTAAGCATATCGACACCGACAAATTTATACCCATACTGGTTGGGATTTCAACCAAGGGAGACTGGTACCGGTTTGATGGAGATATTGAGAAAATCGTCAAGGATACCTGGTGCAATTTCTCAGACTGTACGCCTGCGGCGCTCTCTCCAGATCGTACGACACATGCCCTGCTGGTATTTTACCCTGATAAGGTCGTAAAACTTCCTATTGATGCCGCTTTTCCCGTTCTGCACGGAAAGAACGGCGAGGATGGTACGGTCCAGGGATTATTTGAACTGTCCGGAATCCCGCTGGTTGGCTGCGGGACACTGGCCTCGGCGCTCTGCATGGACAAAGACCGGGCGCACAAGCTTGCCCGTGCTGCCGGTGTACCGGTTCCTGATTCCTTCGTGCTGAAAAAGAATATGGATGCCGGAATTGCTCTGAAGCAGGCCGAAAGCCTCGGTTATCCGCTGTTCGTAAAGCCGGTCAGGGCCGGTTCTTCGTATGGCATTACCAGAGTGATTGACCGGGAAGTGCTTCCCGCCGCTGTCAATTTGGCCTTTGAATACGATGATGAGGTCATCATTGAGGAATGCATTACGGGATTTGAAGTTGGCTGCGCCGTGATGGGAAACGATGTGCTGACGGTGGGAGAGGTCGATGAAATCGAGCTTGCGGACGGGTTCTTCAATTTCACTGAAAAATATACGCTGAAAACTTCGGCCATCCATGTTCCCGCACGAATCTCCAAAGAAAAAGCAGAGGAAATCAAACAAACTGCCAGGACCATCTATCAGGCGCTGGGATGCCGCGGCTTTGCGCGGGTGGATATGTTCCTCAATGCACAGGGAAAGGTCGTCTTTAACGAAGTCAACACCATCCCCGGCTTTACGTCTCACAGCCGGTATCCCAGCATGTTGAAAGCCGTTGGAATTTCTTTTGAGCAGGTCATTTCCCGCGTGATCGAATTGGCGGTGGGAATATGAAAACACTCGTTATCCCGGAAAAGTCCGTTCACGCAGGCAGCCTGATTTTAGTCAATAGACAGTATCCCTATCATGCTGGAATTGCCGAATGCTTCCTTGCCCCGGTCAATGCGGACGTTAACCAGGTGCTGCTGGAGCGCAGAGCTTCCGTCCTGCTTTCAAAACTCATGAACGATATTGACGGCTGGGCGCGGATCAGCGCGGTCAGCGGCTGGCGTTCCAGGCGGGAACAGCAGGAGATTTATGAACAGTCTCTGCGGGAAAACCGGGCGCCCTTCACAGAGCGGTTTGTGGCGCGGCCAGACCACAGCGAGCACGAGACTGGGCTTGCCATTGACCTGGGTATAAAAAAAACGGATATTGATTTTATTTGTCCGGACTTTCCCTATTCCGGCATCTGCCAGACCTTCCGGGAAAAAGCCGTAGCTTATGGCTTCATTGAGCGCTATCCAAAGGGGAAGGAATCTGTCACCGGGATTGGGCAGGAACCCTGGCATTTCCGATACGTCGGAGCGCCCCATGCCGCGATCATGGCGGATCCGGGCTTTACTCTGGAAGAATATCACGCTTTCCTGAAGCAATATCCTTATGGGAAAAAGTGCTTTGAGTACCGGATCGGTCAACAGAATATTGCGGTTTCCTATGTGGAGGCCACAGCTGGAACGGACACCAAGCTTGAAATAGACGCCGACATTCCATACTCGGTATCCGGCAACAACGCAGACGGGTTTATTTTGACCGGGTGGCTAAGCAGACAGTAATGGATGGGAATTTCATCTGAGAAAGAAGTTTTGAAATGTTAAGAGAAAGAATCATTGACTATTCCAAGGGAGACGACCTGCGCTGGTTCTGGGCCCTTTTCAGGCGGCGTGAACAGGTGCGGAGCAAGCTTATAGAAGACGTGCTCACATTCCTTTGCAACCGGTCGGCGCACAGGCATGGCGGCTATATTGGAAACGGCGCGAAGATTGCAGGAATCCCATCTTTACCGCACGGCTTACACGGTATTTATATTTCCCGCTATGCGTACATTGGCGCAAACTGCCGGATCTATCAGAATGTTACGATTGGAGAAGTGGACCATATAGCACCGTGCATCGGTGATAACTGCCTGATCGGCGCAGGAGCTGTTATTATTGGCAATATCCGAATTGGGCACAACGTAAAAATTGGCGCTGGTACAGTCGTCAGTTCAAATATCCCTGATAACTGCACCGTGGTCTCGCAGCCACCCCGCATTATCGAAAGGGAGGGAGAAAATGCCTGATAAAACAGAGACTGCATTTTGTCGAAGCCGGGCATGGATTGAACTGGATCGGGATGCGCTGCGCCACAACGTTAAGGTGCTCCGAAAACTGCTCCCGGACGGCTGTGAACTCATGCCGGCTGTCAAGGCCAACGCTTATGGTCATGGCGCAGTTTTGATTTCGCGGGAACTCAATGGTCTTGGCATTAATGCCTTTTGCGTGGCATCCGCAGAGGAAGGGGCCGAGCTGCGCAAAAATGGCGTCCGCGGAGAACTCCTGATTCTCGGCTACACGCATCCAGAGCAACTCCCGCTCTTGAAACGGTACGGTTTGACGCAGACTGTAATTGACCTGCCATATGCTGAAGCTCTGGACGAATACGGAGAAAAAATAAAGGTGCATATTGCGGTTGACACGGGTATGCATCGACTGGGAGAGTCCTGTGAAAATATTGAGAACATCTGTGCAATGTTTCACCTTCCTAACTTGGACATTGAGGGAATCTACACCCATCTGTGCGCAGACGATACGGAATCGCCAGAGGACAAAGCCTTTACGCTGAGACAGGGACAAGCCTTTTATCGGGTTGTATCACAGATCAGATCGCGTGGCTGCGTCTGCCCCAAGGCGCACTTGCTGGCAAGCTATGGGCTTATCAATTATCTGAACCTCGGCGGCGATTATGCACGGATTGGGATCGCACTATATGGCGTACTCAGTACCCGGACCGATACGGAGCATTGTACGCTTCCTCTGCGGCCCGTGCTATCCGTCAAGGCCAGGGTGGCGGCAGTAAAAGCGCTGCAAAAGGGCGAAGCCGCCGGATATGGGTTGCAGTTTGTGGCTATAGAGGATAGCCGGATAGCTGTTCTTTCCATTGGGTACGCCGATGGGGTGCCTCGAGCGCTCTCGTGCGGTATTGGCAGGGTGCTGATAAATGGCTGTGAGGCGCCTATTGCAGGACGTATTTGCATGGACCAAACCCTTGTTGATGTATCTGCCATTTCGGACGTAAAAACTGGCGACATTGCCGTAATTATCGGCTGCTCCGGTAATTCCGAGATCACGGCCTGTGACTTGGCGGAGGAAACCGGAACAATTTCCAATGAAATATTAAGCCGTCTTGGTGAGCGATTGCAAAGAGAAATCATCTAATATCCGGTAGCACACTATTCCGAAGGCTTTGCGTCCTTAGATCTAAACCTCCGATTTCTATAATTAGTAACTAAGTTTATCACAAAAATAAGTCATGTGATGCATTAATGAATGAATCTTTTCTTTTGATTCACTTATTAGTGCATTATGTCTACAACTAGCATTTAAACTTATGTCCTGCGAAACCATTCGGGTTGTTTTCCGACTCTCTTTTATTTCCTTCATAAAGTCGCCTTTCCTTTCATCTGAAACAAATCTCTTTCATTCTGTTCTAACGGGTATAGCACCGCACTGGGTTTTGACGCGTGCGACCATCTCCAATGGATTAAAAGGTTTTGTGATATAGTCATCGACGTAAAATATTTGTTAAGAAAAAATCCCATATCCATATTATTGACTTGCTGGTCTGTTTGTGCTATTATGATGAAAATAGACTTGTTGGTCTATCTTGTGGAGGTGCATTATGAAACGTGACGAAAAGAATCTCCTAAGCCGGCGCAAGATTTTAGATAGCGCTTTTGAGGAGTTTGGCAAGCAAGGCTACGGTCTTAGCTCGGTGAACACCATCTGTACGGCTGGGGACATTTCAAAGGGAATTCTCTATCACTATTTTAAGGATAAGGATGAACTTTACCTTGTTTGCATCAGGGAGCTGTTTGACAGCTTGACTGAGCATTTGCAAAATGAGCTTTCAAATGTCAGCGGAACAAAAGAAATGAGACTGGAACGGTATTTCGATGCAAGGCTTCGATTTTTTCGCGAAAATCCGCTGCAACATAAACTGTTCTGTGGTGTGATCGTCATGCCACCCGCCCATTTGGCGCAGGCGATCTCGGAAATTAAAGCAGATTTTGATGCGCTGAACATTTCGGTGCTCACTGATCTCTTACAATCGGCAAGACTTCGCTCTGACATGACCATTCAAAGCGTGGTGGAGACCTTTCGGCTCTATCAGGATTTTGTGAATGCACGGTATCAGATGGAGCCTGCTGGAGCACTCGACCTTGAAGAACATGAGAAAATATGCAAACGCTCTCTCAGCATCCTGCTGTATGGCGTAATAGAAAGAGACGGTAATGAAAGATGAGTAATGAAAAAAACATTGAAAAAGAATCGCTGCTATCCGATGTAAAGCCTTCCAAGGCGATTGTGAAACTGGCGATTCCGGCAACAATTGCGCTTTTGGCTAAGGCGATTTACAATATTGTAGATACTGCTTACATCGGGCTTTTGGATAGTGAAGCCGCATTGGCGGCGGTGGGCGTCACCTTGCCGTTGCTACTGATTTTTGTATCCATTGAGAACATTTTTGCCGCAGGCGCGGCGGTACTGGCAGGGCGGCAGCTTGGCGCAGGCGATAAAAAAGGCTCCAGCACCACCATCTCCACCATCGTTGCGGCATCCACCCTCATCGGCGGAATTCTGTGCGTAGGCGGTATTATTTTTATGGAGCCGCTGATGCGGGCTTTCGGTGCTTCCGAAACAGTTATGCCCCTTGCCAAGGACTATGCCTTCTGGATGTTCATCGCCGCCCTTTTCAATCTTCCGGCACAAAGTCTCAACTGTGCTGCAAGAGCAGAATCGTCGGTGAAGATTTCCACCATCGCCGTCATCACAGGCGCTGCTCTCAACGTCATCCTTGACCCGATTTTTATGTTTGAATGGGGCCTTAATATGGGCGTGGAGGGTGCGTCGCTGGCGACCACAGTTTCGCAGTTTGTCACCTTTGCAATTTTGGTATGGTTCTACTTGAGTGGAAGATCCATCATTAAGGTAGGCTTAAAATATATTAAACCCACAGCCAAACTGTTCAAGGATGTAATCCTCATCGGCATCCCAACGGCGGTCATTCAAATCTGCCTTGCGGTTGCGACCTCGCTTACCAATGTGGCTGCTGCCACACTGCCTGACAGTGACCTTATCATTGCCGCTTATGGTGTGGTGCAACGGCTGATCCTGATTGGCTGCTACGTCATCATGGGCTTTATGCAAGGGTACCAGCCTGTAGCATCCTATGCCTTTGGAGCAAAGAATGAAACCCGTTTTCATGATTCAGCCCGTTTTTCACTGAAATCTACCCTGCTTTTGTCGGTTATAGTGGCCGGTATCTACATCCTGCTTTCGCAGCCTCTTATTATGCTCTTTAACCGCAATCCGGCTGTGGTCGAATACGGCTCCCGTCTGCTCATTTCACAGGTGGCCCTTTACCCGGCCTTTGGATTGTGCTATATGATGACCATTACCTTCCAAACCATTGGGGCATCGAGATTCGGACTGTTTCTTTCCACCATCCGTCAGGGCATTTTTTACATCCCGTGCATTATTTTGCTCCCCCGCATTTGGGGCGTAAACGGCATCTATTTCACACAGCCCATCGCAGATGTACTGACGCTCATCGTCTGCCTGCTTTCCTACAAGGCAATGAAGCGAATCGCTACACAAAATATGAACGGCGTATAGCCGGGGAGGTGTACCTATAGGGCACAATATCATTACCATCAGCCGCCAATACGGAAGTGGCGGCCGGCTGATTGGAGCCAAACTTGCCTGCAGTAAAAAAGATGGTCAACGAAGCCTTTGGGCTGAAAAAAGACATGAAGTCGAGTATTGACTTCATGTCTTTTTCATTTACAGCCTGATACAGCCCTACATTTATCCCTCAAAATACTCAATTGCATGAACCGGACAGGCCTCTATGGTGCTTTGAAGATGCTCTAAATCAAACGATTTTTGCCCATATGCTTTAATATCCGCTTTTTTCCCTTTTATTTCGAACAGCGCGGGATAGTTCTTCGCACAAAGAGTACAGCCCATACAGGCCTCCCGATTGATGTGGAGTCCGGGATGAGTCAGCACCTCTCCCGGCAGATCTTCGTCCTTTATGATTTTCGCTGAAATCCACGAGAAAATAATGATGGCAATAACAGTGAGAACCCAGCGAATAGCCATGAACTTTAGTCCTAAAAACTTTGCCTCATTAAGGAGCATGGGAACCTTAATCACAGCCCATGAACTTAAGATAATGATGATGTTTCGGAGAGAAGCCCCCTTCTTGTGAAGCATAACGCACATAGGGAACGCCGCATAAATCGGCCCCGCTGAAATACTGCCAACCACAAATGAGAGAAAAACCCCTTTCGCCTTAGCGTCCTTACCCAAATACCGCATGATTTTTTCCTTTGGAACCCACATATCCAAAAGCGCTGTCAGGACAAAGATGACTGGCATAATCATGAGCATTTCCTTGATGTAATACCCGCTGTTTTTCACTGACTCGATTCCCATTGACGGTTTTGCGATAAACATGATGATATACGCCAAGGCAATGATTGCTAAAAATAGATTTTCCCTTACCTTTTTTAGGATTGTCATATTATCACCCCCATCACAAGCGCGATAGCAATCGCAAACAGAAAGCTAAGGCTGTTGCGCACTGCGGTGAATTTTATCCCAAATTCCTTTTTTTCAAGGGGAAAGGTCACCACACCCACCATCGTCAGAGTTGTTAAAAAAGCAACGGCCGGTACTACACTGACGCCTGCGCCCACCAATGTTCCCACCAAAGGAAATGCAATAAAGGCGGGAACCAGTGTAATCGTGCCGAACAGTGCCGCCACAACTGTTGCCAGCAGGACGGATTGATTGCTTACAAAGGCAGCAATGTCCGAGGGCGGCAGTATTGTTAAGATCAACCCGATTGCAAAAATAATGGAAAGAATGCTTACGACCATCCCCTTTCCCATTCCAAGGGCCATTATAAGCGCCTGTTTCGTTTTCACCTTGTCTTTGGCAAAAGAAACCCCAAGGAAAATCAATGTACCGATCCATATTGCCAATGTAAAAATGTCCATACATATCCTCCCTTCGAACTGGACTTACTTTCCCGGAGCCGGTGCCTTTACGACAATCAGCTCTAAGGTGCTATCATGCAGGTTTTTGACATTCATTTTAATTCCCTTGGGAATTTTCAAGATGGTTCCCGCGGGATATTCATGCATTTCCTGTTCGTCCAAGCCGATGGATAACAAGCCCCTGATGACTGCCATATAGACATTTGAATTTGAAAAATGCTCAGGAAGATCCTCTTCTTTGTCCAGAATCATGTGATTAAAGTTCACATTTTCATCGGCAATAACCTTTTCAACCGTGTGCTTATCACCTTGCACCATCTGAAAGATCTGTTCAATCATTTTGTAAAACCTCCTTCACAGTAATACAGATATTATAATGTTGCAGCTCACATACAGATAGACACATAGGTTTCTTTTTTGTATAATTGAAGCAGGAAGGATGATGAGATGATAGAAGAACTAAAACGTATGCCCCTTTTTCGAGAAACAGATCATAAAATTTTAGAGCGTTTGATATTGGAGAAGCAAATTTTCAAACAATCCTATCACAAAGGTGCAACGGTGCATGAACAAAATACAGAATGTTACGTCATGGATATGGTTTGCTCCGGCAAGCTGGTAGCCTATTCGCTGGCCCCCAATGGCTCCGAGTCTGTTGTGTTTGAGTTTGTGACAGGGAGCATTATCGGGGCCAACTTGCTATTTGGCAATCAGAACCGATACCCCATGAGCATCTACTGCACCACTGACTGCGTTCTCTTGCACATTTTAAGATCCGGTATAGAGGAGCTGTTAAAGGGGTATAGCTTCGTGATGCAGTTTATGCGATCCCTCTCGATTAACTCTCAGGGAATGAACCGAAAAATAGCCATGTACACGCAAAAATCCCTGCGAGAGAATTTGATGGACTATTTTTTGGCGCTTTCAACCCAGCAGAAATCAAACTCCGTGTTACTGCCCGTAACAAAAAAGCAGCTTGCCGACTATTTCGGTGTTCAGCGCCCGTCCCTCTTTCGGGAGCTTAAGCGAATGAGGGACGAAGATTTAATCGGAATAGAAAACAAGACAATTACCATAAAATTCCTTAGTCGCTGATTACCGGAATGATCTAGCTTTTACGCTTCAATCATCGTTGAAGCTATATCGGGAAAGAACTATAATTACATACGAAATTTACTTCAGTATATTGCTATTATTCACTATCATTGTACTGTAAAGAAATAGGACATCTTCTTTATTTTCAAAGTCCACCAATTGGTCAAGCATTTTATAGTTTACATACCTCAAATCAACAAGCGTTATTTTACTGTATTCTGAAAGCAGCAGTGGTGCTAAACTGCTTGCAAACGAATCCCTAAAAATAATAAGCTCTTTTCCGGAACTGTTTTTGGTGTTTTCAATTTTAATAAGAGGTGTTGCCCCTGATAAGAAGACATCATATGAGTCCATACCCTTGAGCTTGCCCGTGTCGTAAACTTTTTGTGAGTTTCTGTCCTCCCCTGTATATTCGTAATTGTCAACTGCCGCTTTCTCAATAATGTCGTTTGTAAGATATGTGAGTACATCAGGCTTAACAGGTAATGCAGCCTGGCCGTAGTAGGAGCCATAAAAGGGTGAAAAAACTTTTTTCTCGTATTCATAATCATTAAAATCATTTGAAAAATTCATTCTTTTACCTATAACATTGAGAATTTTCCATAGGCTCTCTTGCTTCCAATGGATATCAGTTTTGTAATAATCCTCAAGAGATAAACAGTTAAAAATATCGATATATTCCATATTCTTTATCTCGTTATTCAGAATGGAAATCATATTATCATAATCAATAAAAAGATGTTTGTCATTGTCTTTTATAAAATAATTTTTATCTGGAATGATTGAGTAATATACATTCATACCATGCAAATAAGTTTCATATATTGTGTTCATCTTTTTACTCATATCATGTACACAATCCTGGTTATACGGATATTCCATTTTAAATACATAGCCATTTTTTATAAAAATATTATTGTTATCATATTTATTCAAAACTGAAAACTCTGTAAATGCTTTAACTGTTCTAAACTTATCCCTAAAAACCATTTGATCCAGTTCATATTTTTCAAATTTATTGAAAAACTCCCTGTTAAACAGTGTCTCTGAGGTTAAAATGGAGAATTTTTCTAATTTGCGCCTTTCACTTTCGGATATATCTTTTTCCGGCACTATTATATTTAATGCAAGCATTGATAATAAAAATATTAAAAATGCAAAAGTTATAATTTTGTTCTTCATTTCCATAACCTTTCTCTTTTGCTAAAATCTAAAGTACAAAAATGGATTAAAGGATGAGTCAATTAGAAATCCTGTTACTACAATTAATAAGGCAATATAAATAATTGGTTCTAAATAATTAACTACTGGTAATAACTTACAATTTTTACTTATTCTTTTTGCTATATGTAATGGAATTGGGGTAGAGCATAGCGCAGCCAAAATTATCAAAACCTTATAACTGCCAAGATAATATAAAGCTTCTTTGGAGAATACTGGTATATTTAGTAAACCAACCATGCCCTTCATATATTGCGCTGCATCAGCAATATTTGAGCTATTAAAAACAACAAAACTGAAAATTATAATAGCCAAAGTGTAGACATGGGAAAAAACAGGCGGAACTTTTTTCAGAAAATTTAATAAAAACAATTTTTCTGCTGCTAAAATTACTCCGAATCCAGTACCCCATATGATAAAATTCCAGTCGGCACCGTGCCAAAATCCAGTGCAAAACCATACAATAAATATGTTGCGGAGCCACTTGCACTTTGTTGTTTTATTTCCCCCAAGAGGAATATAAAGATAATCCCTAAACCATGTACCAAGGGAAATATGCCACCTACGCCAAAACTCTGTTATACTTTTTGAGATATAAGGATAATTAAAGTTTTCTAAGAAGTGAAACCCTAAAATTCTTCCTAAACCGATTGCCATATCGCTATAGGCAGAAAAGTCAAAGTATATTTGCAATGTAAATCCGACAGCTCCTAACCAATAAAAAAGAACAGATGGTTGTTCCGTATACATTGCTAATTTCCAGATCTCACCTAACGCATTAGCCAGTAATACCTTCTTTGCAAGTCCAACAACGAAGCGTTTTACTCCATAGGCAAAATCATCAAAGGAATGATTTCTATGAGTTAATTCATTATTTATTGTTTTATATCTCACAATTGGTCCGGCAATTAATTGAGGAAAAAGGGATATGTAAAGGGCTAAATTAAATACGTTTTTTTGCGCCTTTACCTCTCCCCTGTATACATCTATTACATAGCTCATAGCTTGAAAGGTATAAAAGCTAATTCCAATTGGCAATGCTATTTTAACAAATTTTATGTCAATGTTGAAAATATAACTGATATTGCTTATTAGAAAATTTGAATATTTAAATACTACCAGGAGAAGCAAATTAGCAATTATTGAAGATACAACAGCACATTTAGCAATTTTAGCTCCACGATGCTTTTCTATTAAAATTCCATAAAAGTAATTAATCGTAATTGAAGCAATAAGCAGCAATGTATATTTCGGCTCCCCACAAAAATAGAAAAATAAACTTGCTATAAGCAAAATATAATTTTTAAATTTATTTGGAGTAATGAAATATAATACTAGAACAACCGGCAGAAAAAAATACAAAAAAGTAATACTGGAAAAAACCATAATTACTGCCCTCCCGTATAAAAAAAACAAGAGCTTTATGTAAGAATATTTTTATAAAGCTCTTGTTCATGTAACCGTTTTATTTTTTTAGAGATAAGAAAGCTTCATGCAATTTTTCTGATTCATTATCCATTATAAGAATTATAAGGTTATCTATATTATCTACAATCACCTTTTCTGGATCAACACCTACGCATATCCATTTTCTCGGGTCAACATTGTTTTTTATTTCAGCTTTGATTTCATCTATGTCCGCGCCATCCTTTGCCCTTAGCAAAACCAACGAGTGGGGAGTTGAACCCATAAGCGGTTCCGAAGCTAGTGCTTCAGCAAATTCAATGTTGTCTGTGCCAAGAAAATATTTTGAATTCTCAGATGTCACCTCTGTTAAATCTGTTTGAGGAAGCTCTACTTCCGAAATCGAATATATCTTTTCAATTATATCTTCAAGTTCACCTTCAAGAATATTATCTTCCGGTTTTGTCTCCGGCGTTTCCTCCGGCTTTGCCGCCGGCGTCTCCTCCGGTTTTGCCGCTGGTGTCTCCTCCGGTTTTGCCGCCGGCGTCTCCTCCGGTTTTGCCGCCGGCGTTTCCTCCGGATCTACTTCAGATGTGGCTTTGGGTGTAGTTTGAGGTTTATTTTCAATGTCATAGTCAAATAATATATAGCCCAGCCGTTCAAGAGGAATTCTGTAATATGATTTATGAATTGGGCAGATATTTTCAGAATCTACTTTAAAAACACACACATAAGTAAGGCTGCCGCACAGCCTCTCAATCCCGTCCGCCTGAGTCAGCAGGCTACCCTGAAGCAGAACCCATGAGATGTATCCTGCCTTATTATATACCCTGTAGGTGTAGTGAACCTTTCCGCACATTTCAAGCTGATTACGAACGGTGGTTTGGACAACCAATCTGTCGACTGCAAGCAAAAACGCAGAAGGGGTTATTCCGAATTTTTCGGTCCATTCATTTTGGTCATAGCCCAACATTTCTATGCATTCATTGCTAATGAATGATATCGAAAAATCGTAGTCAATATCAGCTATAATAATACCTCCGTTTATGCTGCTTTGAATTGCGTTCAGCATCTGCGGAGAAAGCGATTCATGATTCCAAATTTGGTTGTTTTCTAATAAGTCTAAACTCATAATCGAGAACGCCTCCTCTTCACCTTTTGCCTCAGAAGAAGGCGGCGTTTAAAGGTACTATAATCAAACCGGTTAATTGAGATTGTAACTGATTGTAACTGAATCGGCAGGAAAAATCAATACTATTATCCACAATATTACATTAATGAGCGTTTTTAAGGGCTTTTACAGAAAATCAATTCTGTAAAAACCCCTTTTGCTATGCCAAAACAAAACGCTTCAGTTTGTTATGACTGCTTTGATTTGGTGGTTTGATTCGAATTGGAAACAGAATCTGACGTTTTCCCCGCATCTTCTGTCTCATATGTCAATTCTGTTTTTACGCTTTCATCAGACGATTTCTCATTTGCAACCGAAATCAATTTCCAGGAGTCTGTGTCAACCCGTTCTACGGTATAAATCTGAAATTTTTCGGCATCTTTTGGTGTCGGATCAATCAGCTCCCCTTTTTCATCGCGGCCGATTTTTGTTGTCAGAACATACCCGACGCGCACCTCGATTCTGTCCCCTTTCTTCTTAAGAGAATCTATAACGTTAACGTACATAGAAGACGAGCTGGTACTTGGAATATGATAATAGCCTTGCGACTCATCATATTCAACCGCAAAGCTTTTACCCTCATCCCCGATTGTG
>ENA-UOOK01002834-UOOK01002834.1-fermentation-metagenome-genome-assembly--contig:-NODE-2834-length-20604-cov-6.485620_pt1 | contig 20604 bp, 19 predicted proteins | sample MGYA00245777_ERZ724023 | MGnify/ENA primary metagenome ERZ724023 (study PRJEB28704, sample SAMN03018312) | fermentation metagenome | biome: anthropogenic terrestrial biome; feature: soil; material...
GTGATGGGAAAGACACCATTGGAATCTACAATCCACAAAATGCCAATTTCTATTTAAACTATTTCAATCAACCAGGAGTAGCTGACTATAGCGTTAACTTCGGGCCATCCGGCATGGTTCCTATAATTGGAGATTGGGATGGAGACTGAAATTCCCGTGGAATTACACCGGTGCAAATTTTTGATTGGATATTACTAAATAAAAATAGCTTTAAGCATATTCAGCGCCGCTAATTCGGCAGGAAATCGACAGACATCGATGATGGATTGAGAACACATATTTTCCCTTAATTTTTCATCATTTATTAATTTCTCAAGAGCATCAGTGCATGATCGCCTATCTGTTGTATCTATCAAAAATCCATTTATTCCATCCTTTACGAAATCCTGGCAACCTCCATTTCGCGGAACTATTACCGCAGAGCCACATGCCATTGCTTCTAATGCAGTCAATCCCATTGCCTGATATGTTGAAAAGTCCACGAAGATATCGATTTCATTGAACAAATGCGGCATCCATTCTCTTTTTAGCACCCCCATATGATTAATTGGAATATCTCTACAGAGATTCAATGATAAGAAGTCATCATTAGAGCATCCAAAGGTAATGATATTTATTTTATCTCCATATAGTTTTTTGATTTCTTCAAGGATTTCTAATGTAAAGCGAGGATTTCTGCGTGGAGTCGATGGCCTAATCATCGCACCAATAAATATATCATTTGATTTGTGCAATCTTTCTCTTGGTCTGAATAGATCTATATCAACGCTCGGCCCTATAATCTGACAGTCAATTCCCATATTCGACATAACCTTATTTTTATTCCAGCTTGTTTTTGTCACATTCTTTATTCTTGGTATCTTCATGTAAGATTCCCACGCCAGATTGTATTCTCGAGACCCCTTTGGGTAAAAATCTGGTTCAAAGTCCTGAATGTAATATGCCAGGGTAATGTCGCTGCTATTAAGCGATGCAATCCAATATACGGAATTGTTTATAGTAGCTATAACCGCATCAAAGTCCGCGGCAATTAAAGGGACCTCATTAATGCTCCCATAAATGACAGGAATCCTCAAATCGGGAAAACTCTGCTGGAATTTAACTCCATGTTCTGTTAAATTAAACAGGCTTACCCTCACACCCATTTCAATCAAAGCATATGCTTCTTGGATGATGACATAAGCACCTCCTGTCGGCTCCATTATTGGAAGAATTATCAGCAGACTTTTACCCTTGAAGAGCTTTTTCCCTTCCTCCAATAACCCGTGCCGATGCCATAGAACCTCCGCTCGGGCTCTTATCCCGGCCATTGCTCTATTGCCCTTACATTCGGAGACGCCCTCAGAGACCTCCTGGATGCCATGTTTGTCGATTAATATTTTGCCTGCCCGGTCACACAATTTCTTTCTTCTATCATCAGAATAGCTGCGGGATTGCTTATGATAAATGTAAACATCATCGGCAACAGCTAAATGCCATTGCGTTTTTCTTGCCTGAATACAGTAATCATTCTCCTCACCATAGCCTGCCCCGAAACTATCCTCATCAAAATATCCTATTTGATTTATCAATTCTCTTTTAATTAAAAGACAAAATCCATTGAGGAATGGTATTTTGGGATAGCAACGACATGAATACTTCCCAATAAGATCAGCCATCATATGGATAGATATATTTTCAGGCAAATCATTGGATGCCCAATCGCCGCACGATTCTATTTTCGGGACTGACTGCCATGAAGCGGTATTCGACAATGGGCCGACGATTCCAATTCGTTCATCTGATTCGGCGCATTCTAGCATTCTATCCAGCCAATCGGCAGAAACGATAGTATCGCTATTTAGCAGGATCACATATTTGCCAGTTGAGTTTCTCAAACCTTGATTTGCCGCAAAAGTATATCCTCTAGCAACATCATTTCTTAACAAGAAAGCATCGTGATGCAATGCGAAATCCTGCAAGAACGATTTAGTGGTTTCATCGCTTCCATCATCAACCAAAATCAGTGTATAAATATGTGGAGAATATTTTATTACTGACATCAAGCATGATTTTACATCATCTAATGCATTATGTATGCAAATGACGATATCCACATTCTTCTCATAATGTCTCTTCACTTCAAGAGCTATCCCCCAGTTTCTGTGAAAGGAGTGCAATTGAATTAAGAAATCATCCATAACAGTCTCACGAAAGGTATTTTCTGGGTTTTCAGACTCTTTATGAGCTATGGAACAATAGTATGCATTTCTTGATCGATACTCCTGCAGTAGAGTGCTGAATCCATCATTTGCAAGAATACTCATCGCCTTTAACCCAAGATCATACCATCTCCGGCGCTTGCTTTCATGAGGCAAGGCTCGTTCTATGACACTGTTATTAAATCTATTGGTAATTTTCCAGGAAATGCTCCTCTTAATTTCCGCGATCTCAATATCCAATACATGAGCACGATATCTTGCCAAATGGAGTTGACTAATCAGCTCAGATTTGTCTTTATTTAGCGACTGGAGTTGACTGATGAGCTCAGATTTGTCTTTATTTAGCGACATCTCGCGCTCATGTAATATCTGATTAATTTTAAACTGGTGATAGTAAGAAAATGATAACATTGCTTCAGAAATGCTCTCATTGAGTTCCATTTCATCTGCATGCAATTCACAAGTCTTCTTGATAATCCTCTCCAACGTCTTTTTAAATTTGTCAGGATCTTTAGTCCACAAAGAGGAGATCCGGTTTTCAATTACACCACCATTATAATATTGTATGTGCTCGCTCGTTACACTCCAAATATGACAAGGCCGACTGGTAAAGGAGAGTCTTCTCATCATATCCCAATCGATGAGCACATCTAGGTCCTCATCGTATAAACCAGTCTCATCAAGAAGACATCTCCTATGAAGAATACATTTATGATTTATATAATTTTTTAATATCAACATTGATGGTGATACATCATTTCTATATTCAAAATATCTCTTTATTTCTCCGCCAAATTCATCTCTGCATACCTCATACCAGTCAACATAAATAAAGTCGCACCCCTGATCTGTGGCCGCTTTTATAAGAACTTCCAGATGAATAGGATAAAGAATATCATCATCATCCAGGTAGCCGATGAATTCTCCTGATGAGCATTTGATACCCACATTTATAGCATGCGATTTGCCTTTATGTTCACTGCATATGTATTTAATTCTACTATCGCTAAATTCATCGATTACATCCTTTATATCTTCGCCACCATCGTTAACCACAATCAGATTCCAATTTTGGTATGTTTGGTATATCACGCTCTCTATTGCCTTTCGAATCGATCTTCTGCCATTGAACGTAGGCATGATAATGTCTATTTTATTTTTTTCCTTTCTTTTTTCATCATGCTTGTGGACAAAGATACTGCAAACAAGCCATTTTTCAGATGGCAAATCATGCCATACCTTCCCATCTGGAGGAAATTAATCCTGCCAGGGATGATTGTGTATAAAATTAATGTCTCCATAAGGAACGATTTGAAACTTTTGTTTAACTTCGTAGCTAGTTTATTTAAAACGTCACTACAGATATCCCTATATTGGTTAAGTATGCTGGTTTTGTCCATCTTTACAGTGTTTGCAATTACTATAAAGATACTGAATATCAGCTGCTTAACCTTATTTTTTATGTTAAATCATGTTGTATAAATCATTGATTATTAATCAGTTAATTGAATATCTACCGAACTATTGTACCAGAAAATACATTACTATCAATGTTTCATGAAATCATCAATCCAAAATTTATATTCTAATTTTTCTTTTTTTATATTTGCCCGCTTCTTTAATTGTTTGATTGGTGTAAGGCATGTAATAATAAGAACTTGTCCAGAGTTTAAATATATCTTGTAATAATGGTTAATTGTTGTTCTAATTAACGGAAAAAATACATTTATTTTATTTATGTCGTTTATATTAAAAACTGCATAATTTTTATTGTTCTGTTTATAGATAACTGTATCTGAATTTTCTTCAATATAAATAGAGGAACCTTTGTCGTTTTTTATAAAATAAATAAAAAAGACCAAAGGGTAAGCCGAATATATCAAAAAAAGTATAGATAATGCAGTTATTATGAGAATATTAATATTTCTGTCTTTTAAGCCTATTTGTAATATGAAAAACGCTATACCCGCAAAAAAAACAACATGCAATATATTAAAGAAAAAATACAGAACACATTTCGCAAAAGATAGTTTAATTACCATGGTAGTTTAAGGCCACATTGAACCGGTGGCCGGATTTAATTCATTCTGAATATAATTATCTAATTCAATTGTCATTTTAATAAAATAATCGGCTCCGGCCTTATACATATCCATATAAGTAGCTAAAACTGCTCCCTGCCAACCAATTGATCCAATAGCTTGCATTGCAAGGTTATATATATCTTCATTCGTAAGTTCTTGTCTATTTATCGGGTCTGCTACTGTATTATAAATATCTGCAACGGTTACAGCGGCATTCAATACTTTTATATACTTACCACCTTTTTCTACAACATTTTCTGCAATTGATAAAACTGTACCTGCATAACCTAAAATACCAGAATCGTTAATGGTTGGCAACTGGGGAGTATAACTTCCTGTTACTACAACATCGGTAGTTGCATAACTGGCAGCTAAATACGTACCAGAACTATCTCCATTAAACAATATATATCCACCTGGAAAATATCCACTAGCCAAGAATTGATCAAATTCGGTTTCTGTATATGGGTTAGTTTGAGTCCCATTGCCGCCGCCAATCAAACTACGCTGGATGTTTTCATTCAATACTGGCATCACTTTTGCCAATTCATCCAAATTTTTTTTAGTTAACTTTTTCATTTTTATTTGTTAATAATTTGATACAGATATTTCAGGATTATCCGTACTCCTTTTTTTACACCTTTACTGATGATACGATCATGTATGCTACATAAATTTATTTTTTTGTGTTACTTTAATGAACGAGAAAGTATACTAATCTTCATAATAGAAAGTTTTTTCTATCTTTTTCCAATAATGATTATAATTACTACGCGCCTTATCTGTAAAAAAACAGAATAAACCTATATAGCCTCTTTCTCTTTTCTGAAAAAATAAAACATCAATGTATTTGTATTCGTTTTTATAATAATCGTTTGGTGAAAGACAAATTGAAAGTTTCATGGCTGAATCGGAATTGAATTTTTTATGTGCCTCTTTGATGGAATAAAAATCTATTAATTCTTCCCAATTATCTTCTTTTTCCTTACCAAAAAAGACTTTAATAATGTATTTCATAGTATTAACTGGAATATTTTCAGGATCGAAATCAGGGAATAATTGCCTCATATCCAATATTTCCTCTTTATTGAATAGCCTGTGAGTTTGCATATATACCATGAACTGATTATCCTCAGATTGTAACTGATTAAGAACGCAGGTAAATGCTTCTTTAAGTTTCGGATTTTCATTGAAGCATTCAGTATAGCCCACTTCTTTAAACCCGTCAGGCTTTGAGTAAACAACATTCATTGAAGTAAGAACCCTAGATATTGTTCCCATCCATTCATATTCAAGAGCTGTTGTATCCTCATCGATTACTGTAATATTCGTTTGGTTTTGGGCAATACAAGACAGATTACTCAGAATAAAAAAAAACAAAATAGATTTAATCGTTTGCATATATTCTTCTTAAATTTTAAATTAAAAAATTAATTCATTCATAGTTTGTACATACTTTATTATATTATATTAGATTAAATGATTTTATCACTTTCATACATCACAAATAAATATACACTTAACACTATTTAAAAATATACCGTATTTCATTTTTACTCACACAATAGATATATCCGTTATATAATCTTCTAAGAATTATTTTCAAGCATATGATCCTGAAGAGTCATACGATCCTGAAGAGTCATACGATCCTGATACTGGAGAGTCGGTATAAATATAGCCGACAGAATAAAGTGCGGAATATTGGTTATTATATACCGTCCCGTATTTTTTATTTGTTGGATCGTAATAATGATATACAGCATTTCCACTTGAATCTTTAGATACACTTGTTACTACTACAGCGTGATCAATACCACCAGAATTATAGGTCATCATAATCCTTTCTCCGTTCGTAGTATATCCAGATGTGGTAACTCCTGAACCAGCAGGAATCTCTCGTACATCAAATCCACCATAAGAACCAATTGTTGGAATATCAGAGGTATTGACACCGCCACTACTTGTTGGCACATATCCTAAGTTTCCAGATGTTTGTTCATAATAATGATTCGCATTGTATATATCTCCATCGAGATAATCATAAGCATTAAATACGCATGAAGGGATATACCCCCCCATATAGGATTGCTGTAATTCTTTATTCAACGAAGGCATAACTTTTGCCAATTCGTCTAAATTCTTTCTAGTCAACTTTTTCATGTTTTTGTATTTATTAATTAGTGGATTCAGTCGCCGATAAGTGTTTTATTATAGTTTTTTACTCAAGGCACTTAGTTGTAAATTTTAGTTTTTCACCTTTATTAAAGTAAATTACAAACTCTTCCTGGTATTTACGAAGACTATCCCAACGAGCTTCATATGTTTTACTGTATGGTAGATTAAAAGGTTGCAACTTGAATATGCCGAAGGTCCCAGACATCCAATCAGCCGTTAATAAACCTTCTTCATTAAATTTTCTATTTGTTAGAGCCTCAATACGTTTTTTCTGTTCATTTTTACCTGGTAGTTCGACTATTTTCTCTACTAAATTACCATTCTTATCCTTTACCATTGTGAAATATCCACCGACAAAAGTATAATCTTTCAAATACAATTGATTGTTTTTTATAACCCATTTACATGTAAAACCTTTAGAACCATTAAACATTATATTTACCATTCCCCCTTCATCATTGCTGAATAAATTTGAATATCCATCAAAAAAAACAAAAGGGGTAACTTTAAAGAAAAACATATTCCCATCTTCCAATAAAAGGGTATCACATAATGTGTCATGATATCCGTTTAGATTGCTATAGATTGCATCCCGTGTTCTCTTCTCTACATCTATTTGTTGGCATAAAGCTATGGGTGTTATTAATATGGACAGTACCACTAAAATATATTTTTTCATAGTTTATTTATTTTATTTGTTTATAATTCATGCAATGTATTACTAACTTGCATAAAAAATATTAATAGTAATTAGCATCATAGGATCTATATCACTACGTTACCCGAATAGTTACATTCGCTTAGTAACCGGCTACGCCACAATATCGATAAGCGTCTTCAATTGAGTTTATTGTTGGATAAGCACTTCCTGAAATTGAGCCGGTAGAGTACTGTTCATATAAATATCTAGCAGTCATTCTTCTATAATCATCATTTGTAGAAGCATAGGTGGCACTATTTACTTGTTGCGTAATAGCCTCTACCTCTGTTGTCGGGGAATTAATATAATTGGTAGCCATATGATAAGATTCATGGTCTAATGTACTCAATAAAGACGACTCATTTTGTAAGCAAACTCCCGAAGAATTCATCGTAAACACATGCCCACTACCACCAGGTTCTGGTACAAAACCAGCTTGCCAAGTGTAATCAGGTCTTAATTGAACATTAGTTATACCGTAACTGCTTAAATAACCCATCATTACTTTATATTTAACACTTGTTGAAATCGAGGTATCCGCTAAACTTACGCCGTAAGTTCTATTAGGATTAATTCCATATTGTACTAAATCATCATATTCAGAATCAGAGATAACTTTAAAGGCATCTCCTGGCCCAAAATTTCCTAAGAAATTACCACTTTGATCATAAAAGATGTCTCCACCAATAAATGATCTCTGCATATTTTCATTAATTGTAGGCATTTCCTTTGCCAATTCATCCAAACTTTTTCTTGTTAATTTTTTCTTTTCCATAAAACAAATAATTTTAAATTTAAAAAATTGATTTGATTGTTTTAAGCTAAATGTAGCTTATTCTTATTGGTAATAAATATTTTTTGCGTTATTTTTAATATTTCGGTAAATCTAATCAACTCTTTTTCTTGAAGTTTTATTAAACTCTCAAAAGTTCCTTTAAGTTCCGGATAGTCTTCTTTATATCTTTCTATAAACCAATCCAGAACTCCAAATAATATATGCTCGGTTGTAGCTTTTTGTTCCTCTCTTTTTTGATTGGTAATCTGTGTTTCAGAAATTCTATAATACAACAATACCTGATTGTCTATATAAAATTTACCGCCTAATTTTGCTATTTCTGTCCAAAGTTTCAGGTCTTCGGCATAAATGTAGTTTTTTTCATAATGCAATTTATTTTCAATTAAAAAATTTCTTCGTATCACCGCGGTGGGATGAAACATAAAATTTCCTTTCATAAACTGAAGCAATGGGAATTCTACTAATCCGTTAGCACTTACGGCAATACTTTGGGGCGGTACTCTTTCGCCGATATGTTGCATCTACGTGCCGCAGACAGTAATGCTTGGCTCAGCTTCCATAACAGCATACTGAATTTTGAGTCTGTCTGGATGCATAATATCATCGGCATCCATACGGGCTAAGTATTTGCCTTTTGGAGCATTCATTCCGCGGTTGAGCGATGCTATATAATCATGCTTATTCTCTAATAAAACAATTCGTTCGTCATTGTAAGAGCGGATAATATCACGTGTGGAGTCTGTAGAACCATCATCTATGATGATACACTCAAAATTCGAGAATGACTGCCCGATAATGCTGTCGATGGCTTCTTTAATATACTTTTCAGCATTGTAGGCGGGCATTACAATAGAAATAGCCGGAATGGATTTATCTTTATCTGTTATCATTTTTATTTCATTTTTGGATTAACTTCCTATACACATCGACAGTTCTGTTTATCATCAGCTCGAGGCTCAATCTTTGTTCGTATAGTTTTCGGGCATTCTGCCCGATTTTTGTTCTCAAACTCTTGTCATTCATTAAACGGATCATTTTTTTTGCCATCATCTCTACGTCAACAGATAATCCAAATACAGATGAAAATCTGGTTTGAACTTTTAACGCATTCGCCTCGTCTGTAAACATTTCATCCAATCCATCTACATTAGTTGTAATAATAGGCATACCGAACATAGACATTTCTACACCCGTGTAACTGGCTTGTTCTTGTAAAGAACCGATTACGCCAATATCATTTTCGATGTATAATTTTTTCAATTCTTCAATTCCAACTAACCCTAAGACAGTTACATTCAGAGTCGGATAGTCCTGTTCGATTTGCTTCTTAAAACCCGGCGGATACTTTCCTGCTATTACTAAGAAAACCTTATACCCTTCCTTCTGAACTAATTGAAGAGCCTGTAAAATATAAAATATACCTTTACTTTCATTTACTGTAGCAACAAATAAAAAGCTAAAATTTTCATCACTATTTTTTTCGTACTTTCTGAATAAATCATCACAAATATCGATTCCACCATTTGGTATCACAAAGGTATTACCCGTAACATTGCCTATACATTCATTTAAAAAGTCAATACCACAATAAGTCCCGCAAATTAGAGCATCGGGTGCGGCGTAAGACTGTAACTCGCAATTATTGGTTACGTAAATTTCAGGACTTGGCTTTTCTACTTTATTTTTGTTTGTGTAAGTTAATTCGTAGAGCCTATTGAAACGCTTTTTATCACTGTTGTACAATCCTTTCCATGGAATACAGTGGAGGTGTGTGATTATCTTGCAGCCGGTCAGTTCGCGGATATATACTGCTAAATCTATCAAATTGAGCGTATGCAGGTGGATGATGCAGTTTTCTTTTCCTTCAAAAAGATGTTTGGTAAGTCTATAAACCTGTTCATTGTATTTTCGTATCCAGAAGCGTTCGGCTATTATCGTGTTGTATTGCTGTGGAAGCGGTGTGCTGTATTTCACGTAATGACCAATCTTTTCTTCTTTTGGAAAAAGCAGCGTATCATCATTCCTCAAGTGTATCCAATAGACCTGTATATCCGCAACATCTCGAAGCCCACTAATCAGCGTACTTACGTACCTATCCACGCCGGAAGTGTTGGATGCGTGGGACATATCGATAAGATAGAGGTTAATAAGGGACATAAACTTATAATAAGATTGTTTTCTTGTTTGTCAAATAAATCAACAGCCTGCTCACCCCTTGTTCATAACCAGCTGTAAAAACTCCGGGTGGCATAAGTTTTAAAATCGCATTTTCTATTTTGTTTTCTTCTTCTGTCAGAAACGAGCTCAAATATTTGTCGTTTTCGGTTAATTGAGATAACTCAATGCAATTTTTTAAATTGAGATTCTTCACATTATCTGTAATGGCATATTGTTTGTCAGTTATGATTACATCGTTGTATTTTCCTGTTTTATCTAATTTCTCTAAATAATACGCAGCCCTGTAAGAACTTTTCACCCTTCCGCTTCTGTACAAATCGGCATAATCGTTTAAAACCGCTCGTGAATAATCAGCATATCCACAATCATAGATTGTTTTCAGATATGTTTCAAACTTGGATAAAACGGAAGTTTTATTATTGATGTAATGTATGTCTTTGAAATCAAAAAACTGAATGGCTAAGTAAAGTTCGTTCGCTTCAAAAATGCTTTTCATAACTTCGTTGATCCGTTTGTCCGATGAACGATACGGTTTGGCTGCATTCAGAAAATTATTTAGATATATCGCATTTAGTATGGCATTTGGATTCTCTTTTATCTTCTCAAATCCGGACAGTATCGTTTCATATTGTTCGTCAAATAATTCATCAAAATCAGCGTCAATAAAATCGTTTTTTATCAAACAAAGCAATACATATCCTATCCCGCTCAAACCATTTTCAAAACCTATATCATCCGTTTTGCTTATCAGAGCTTCCTGCAATAATTCAAAAGCCTGTTCTTCAATATATTCGTCTTGAAGGAAACATGCTGTCTCAAATAGCGCCCAAGCAATACCTGCTTTCCCATTGTACAGCCCTGATGAATTTATGGAGCAGGCGTTGAGAAGGAGATAGTTAACAAGGTTGAGAATAATATCTTTATTTATTGAACAATTTTTCACACCTTTTTTGATTTCCTTTTTTCCTTATTTCATCTAAATCAAATGTTTTTCTATAGTATTCCAATCTTCCCAAAGTTTTTATACCATATTTTATATAAACATTTGCTCTGACAAACCGCTTGGGAAAATATTCTTTGTATGAAACTGTATAAATTTCTCCTGAATCTAGGCGTAATATCTGACTCTGGTTAATATCATTCATTAACAGATAAGATATATATTTAACAGTATCTTTTTCTCCATAGTTTACATAATCGAAATGCAAATCGCTATGTCCTTCCGCCGCTTCTCTATTGAGTAAAATATTAACCTGATATTTCGTTGTATTTTGAATTTGACAAACAAACTCATTTGGGGGTCTAAAAGAAAAATTAACCTTTATATCCTCATTCTGAGAGAAAATATCTAAAGAAATTAAATATAATACTACCAATAAAAATGTTGATAAATGAATTTTAAATATTTTCATATTAGTTGCATTTGAATTTATTAATTGTAATATTGGTCAGCAAGTTTTTTCAATTCTGTAAAATACCAAATACGATAATCTAATTCAGCCTTCTCTTCTGATGAAATATTGGTAAACATATTTCTTTCTTTCGTATAGGCATTAATTTCATTACTATAATACCGAGGGTCTCTTAATGTATAATGTGTCATAATTTGTTGATAAGAAAATTCATCACCCTCACATATAACATTCATTATATAATTCTTAATCTCTAAAGGTGGCTGGGGTAAAGTTGTTTGTATATTTTTTTCCTCAGTGCTATATGACTTATCCTCTTCAATATGAAAATATTCATGTAACAAAATTCTTAATTGCTTGTCAGAAGTTAAATTGAAAAAATTATTACCGAGAAAAACCTCTCCGTTTTGCCCTATCCATGCATATGCGGCACGATCAGTTGATGCCTTAAAAATTATTTTAGATAAATCAATACCATATAAAATAGATGCTTGATTTATGAATGTTGACTGGCTGCTCTCCCATATAATTTGATTAATCATTTGTTGACCACTTATTGGACTAACATTTCCACCACCTCCTCCCCCCGTGTTCGGCACCACTTGCCCTGAAATATCTCCGCTCGACCCATATACCCACCAATCGCCTGAGTCACCCACGGCCCCGGAATCACCACCTGCATTCCAAAATCCCGAATCAATTCCTCCCCATTCGTTTGGGTTGTATGTACTGCCGGAAACGTTCCCCGAAGTGTCATTGTTATTTGAGCTACCTTGACTTCCGGTAATTGTAACGTCGGAAAAAGTGTAACCCCAGCCATCAACATAGCCTCCGTTCCATGTTCCACTTGCAACCATTTGATCATATTCTGACTCAGTATAAGGATCTTCTTGAGTTCCGGCACCACCACCAATGAAACTGCGTTGGATGTTTTCATTCAATATCGGCATTACTTTTGCTAATTCGTCTAAGTTTTTTCGAGTTAATTTTCGCATAATTTTATTTGTTTAAGAGTATTTCTTCAAGTTCCACATTCTCTTTAAAATCATACAAAGCCATACTTCTTAGTGTAAAATAGCTGTTGTAGGTATCTCTAATGGCAGAGTAGTAACGTTGCAAAGCATTGTTTTGCTCACTTTGGGCTGCGGTGAGTTCGTACACGGAAACTTTGCCCAATGAGAATTTCTGTATCAACATCCGATACTGTTCTTGAGAGAGATTGTAAGCCTTTTCAGCTGTCAGCCAAAGTTTCACGGAATGATTATAGCTATTTACACTCTCTTTCACTTCGTTTTCAAATTCACGCATCTGCTTGTCTATTGTAAGTTTACTTGACTCATAATTGTTCTCAGCTATTTTAATGCGATTACTATTGATGCCCCACTGAAAAACAGGTATTTGAAAACCAACAACTATAGATTGTCTTGTATTGCCTTTACGATAAGCATCCGCGAAAGTTTCAGCATATTGATTTACACCATAATTCAAACTGATATTTCCGTTAAAACGATTACTTAATTTGGTGGAAAACAAACTTCGCTCTGCTTCCAATTTTTGAATTTCTTGTTGCTTAAAAAAAGGGTTGTTCAGCTCCACATAAAACATTACGTTTTGAATATCAATACCTAATGGTACATTAAATTCAGGTATTGTTACATCTACATCGCTAATTCCCAAAAACAAGGAAAGACGTTCTCGCGCCTCAACGTAACTTTTATTTGCATTTTCATATGTATATTGTGCATTTAACGATTGAAGTTCTATCTGCTTAAGGTCGTACTCCGTAATGTGTCCATTATCTAATTTAATGTGGGCAAGTTGCAGAAGGGTGTCGTTATTCTGTGTGGTTTGTAATGCCAAATCTTGTTCCATTTTACTAATCAATCCATTCATATAAAGGCTTAAGGCTTTTTGCTGAATTTCAGAAAGTTTAGTACAATATTGTTTGATTGCTACTTTATTTTTGGCAAATTCTATTTCTTTTTCAAGCCTATACATTTTCCCTCCTCCCAACAACTGTTGCGAATAGCCAATGGAAAAAGGTGTGGTACTAAAGCTATTTCGTTTTCGTGAAAATTCATTCAAGTAATTTATATTGCTCCCGATGTAGATTTCACCTCCGGTAAAACCCACTTTTTGACGCACTGAAATACCGGCACTGCTAGTGTTAGAATAATCTTCTACAGATGAATAACTCCCATCTGATGGTTCTTGCAACAAACGTAAAGACCTATTAAAATTAACAGGATTCATGTTTAGCATTAGTGTAGGTAGAAAACTCTTTTTGTAATTTTCAAATTGAAGGATTTCATTTTGAAAATTGATTTTTTCTATTTGTGCAGTAGGTGACTCCAAAGATAATTTATTAATAACATCATCCAATGTTATTAATCTCGTTCCATTTATGTCTTGACTGTACGCGCTCACACAGCATGAAAAAAAGATTATTAGACAAGATATGTAATATAAAATCAGTCGCAAAATATTAGTATTATTTAATTAAGATATAAGAACCTAAAAACTTTCTAAATACATTATTATTCAAGTAATAAATTCACAAATAATCAATTGAATACATGTTAAATTATTTAATCCCGATTATAGAATCATTTACATGATTTTTGTTAATTGATATAAAGACTGTTTTGTTAAATTTTTCATAGATCATAAAATTTAAATAAAGATTTATGTTGCAAATATAATGAATTGTTTTTTAATATGCTATTTTTTTAATATTTTTTTTGTTTATTATTTATAATATTTAAAGTTGGGAAAAACCACATTATATTTTTCAAAAACTACAATACATTTAAAATAGCGTATTTCCTGACCTCCTCCAATTATTCGGACACAGCTAAATTAGAGTCTACCCAGTAATTTAACACTTCAAATTCAACCTGTTCCGGCGTTCTGTCCTGTTAAGAACTATGTTGACGATTGATGTTTAATCTCTACGCCATGACTCTATTTTAGCCCTTGAATCTTGCAAAGATAAGAACCAATTTGTATTTAAACACTGATCCCTGAAACTTCCGTTAAAAGATTCTATAAATGGATTATCAGTGGCTTTCCCGTAGCGGGAAAAATCCAACGCCACTTTATTCTCATAAGCCCAACGGTCTAATTCTTTTGAAATCATCTATAATAAATAGTGATCTGAACTTCTGCCCGTTACACAACGCATCGGATACAAAATCCATGCTCCAGCATTGATATATCTCTTTTACTGCCGGAAATTTTCTCTGTGTATCCCAGCTCTGCTTCTACGGTGACGCTTTGAACGTAGGTTTAATCCTTCCGCTTTATAAAGCCGATAAACACGCTTATGATTGTCCTTAAAGCCTTCTCAACGAAGCAATATAAATTTGCGCCAAAAGCCATATCGTATTCTTGTATGCATATTTCATGTTTTCACATACAAAGAAGTTCTTCGTTTTTAGGTTTGGCTTCATAATACCATACTGAACGATGATGCATAACTGCAGCAGTTGCTTTTTGGAAAGAAACCTTATATCTATCTATTAAATCCATAGATGCTTCACGTAACTGGGATGGCGTATTTTATTTCAATAAAGAAGAATAAATTTCACCCATCTTGTAATTGAATTTCTTCGAGGAAAAAACTTCTAAAAAACGTTGACGTCCAGCATACCCCATTTCAAGACATTCATTAGTATGTGTTAACATGAATTCTATTTTTTCTGCTAAATTTTGAATTGATTGATCTGGTTGATCAAATGATAAATCAGCCAAAAGTCCTGTGTAACCATCTTCTATGATTTCAGCAGGTCCCGTAGTTTTAAAAGCAATAACAGGCAATTGATGCATCATCATTTCTAATATTACATAACCAAATTCCTCATATAGAGATGGAACAACACCTATATCAGCTACTGATAAAAGTTTATATAATCTATCCTTATTAACGAAACCTGTAAATGTAATATTAGTATATAAATCTTGAACAAAATCCATTGTTGCTTGAAATTCTCCTTTACCAGCTATGAATAAGTGAAAATCGAAAGATTTTTTCTTTAGAATTGTTAAAGATTGCAACAAACATTGTAGTCCTTTAATTTCATCTAATCTACCTGCAAATATTATGATTTTATTTAATGTTGTTATTCCTAATTCTTTTTTTAATTCTGATTGAGATGAAAAATTTAAATTAATTGAATCGTTTAAAGCATTATAAACCATTACATTTTTATCTTTTGTTAAATGATAAATTTCATTATTCAAAAGGTATGAGTGTTTTGATACAGAAATGACCTTATCTACAAATTGACCTATCATTTCTTTAACTGTATTTACCTCTTTTCTAATAGAAAAATATTCTGGAAGTTCATCATATGATTCTTTAGAATTTATAATTTTAAGTAAAATATCTACTTTTCCTTTTAGCAAAAATAAAGACTGGGAATAATGGATTGTGAGAATAATCTTTCCTTTTAAATATTTTTTTATAGACTTTGCTAAAAAAAAAGAATCCAAAAAATTAAGATGATAGATATTATTAGCATTTTTATCAACAAAATGACTTAATAAACGTATTACGTTGGTATGATAATTTTCTAGATTGATATTGCTGAAGGGAACTAGAATTGGGTTAGGGAATATAAATATTTTAACACCATCTCTATAAATAACAGATAATTCTGTTACTTGATCTGAATTTAAATGTACAATGTGTAATCTACAATTATTAATCTTTAAATTTCGTAATTGGTTGATATACGTTCCTACACCGTATTCTGCGCCTTTACTTGTATGAGTAAATATATATATGTCCATTTATTATATAATTCGCAATTGGATATTACTCTCTATCAGACTATTTGTCTTTCAAGGTGTAATTTATTCATCCTTATCGTTTAGTAACAACTTTATGCCTAATCCACTCAATCCATTATATAGATTAATTGGTACTAAAGGAAACTGAGTTATAGAAATCGTACCAAGCATACTATCAGGTAGTTTGATAGGATTTAAAGAAAATCGTCCTTTCTCTAGAATATCTTTAATAGTCCTTAATTTTTTAAGCATTGAAATATTATTTTTTTCAATAGACTCTTCGAGGATTGAGTGTAATTTCCAAAGATAGTCATTTGGAAAAGGTAATATATTTGTCTTTGCACATGAAGACGTTAATCTAACTATAATGTAACTAAGAACATCGGTTAAATCTGGATGAGTTGATAATTCTTTTAAATCTTTATTTAAGATATATCTATCGAGATCATATAAAATTTCATCAGGATCACCTTCTAACAACTGATTTTGCAAAATATATTCTACTCCCCATCCAATACCGCAGACCCCTCTTTCCATATCCAATGAATAAATCTTATTAATTGAAGAGAATATATCATCTATGGTTTCTAATACAATTTCTTCATTGATCTCATTTCTGTATTGTTGAAAATAATGAGTTAGGAATAGTAGACAGCCTGTCTTTCCGTAATATAAACCATATTCTTTAAGATAAAAAATATTTAAAATTAAATGATTAAATATTTTTTTAACATCCATCTCCATAAAGGTTTCTTATTTTAAATGTTTAGAATAATCAATATGAAATATAGCTAAATAAATAGGTTTTAATAATCAATAATGAAGCATTTCGAATAAAAAACAAAAATTATACATTTTCTCAGAGAAACTAGTTTCTCTGAGAAAATTCGTCTTAAAAATTACCATATATCATGATCGGTGCTGGATATTTTCTGTTTACCATAATAGTATCAGATTCAAAAACACAACAATTTTTCTTGAGTATAATTAGGACATTGCGAAGTTAACATTGAACGTAATGTTTTTTTTGTGTAAATTCTTTTGTCTTTTTTGCTTTTTAAATAAAAACACTTATCGTACTATCGTTAGTAAATACTGAGGCTATTCATCTGACAAAAATTTTTGTAATGCTTTTCATCTTAAATTGATTCGATACAAGCAAATAATGAGACTGCATCATAAGTAAATTACTATCAATCAATATACTGAATAAATATTTAGAGAAATGAAGTATCTAAAATATTGACAAAATAGACATTTCTCTACGTTCAACCTAACAAAATCGAACAATAGATTTACTTTGATACATTCACCAAATATTTAAACAAGTTAAAGTTATGATTTGTGTTTAATTATAACTTTATTTAAGGATCAATTTAACTTTATCTTTTGCTAGTCTGTTTTTTGCTACATTTAAGAAATTATATTAAGCAAATTTAATAAAATCCTCCATAACCATAATCACGATATTCGCCATTATAGTACAAAGAATGAGTTGCGTAATTATAACTTCTTGCGTTATCTTTATCTTCTTGACTTAATTCACCGCCATAACTCGGGGTATGACTATGCACTACCTGCCTAGTGTTGTCATCTAATTTTAGATTAACTTGATCGGCCTTATGGTCGGTATATAATTTGGCAGTACCATCATAGTTTATAGACATTCCCCATTCTACTTGAGAATATTGAGCAACGAATCCAAACATACTTTTCGCTGTACTTTCAGATAACGAAGACATAGAACCATTTACGGAACCCCATGGTAAACTCAGAGAATAACCATCTGGAGACATTATAACATCATAATCACTAGGACCACTCCCTACATAATTTAAACCTCCTGCACTCGTAAGTTGCCAAGTACCTTTTCCTACATAAAATGTTTGTTCTTGTTCTTTAATAACCGAAAAGTTATTTTTCATTTCGGCTATTGATAATTTCTGCATTTTTCTCATTTTTATTAAATTTTATTAGATAGTTTATAATGAAATAATTTCAAAAGATTTTTTTCCTGGATATATTTGTACATACTTACTAAACTCTTCATCCTTCGTTGAAACAAGTTTAATCTCTTTAAAAAAATCCTTTTTCAACTTTTTTTCTGTACCATGCGGTAATTCTACGTTGTCAATTAGTAATACTGAATTCCCTCCATCTGTAATAAAGGTAGATAATACCTCCATAAGAGTAAAAAGTTCAATTTTTACAACTTCTTTTAGCCCTTTTCTCCCATATGCCTCTAAATCTTTTTTGTTTGTACTACGATGTAACGATTTAATAAATATTGGATTAAGAGCATTAAAAATTTTTGGTGTAATTATTATATTATCTAATATGTATAAAGTTGAGTTTTCTGAAATATCGTTTCTAATGAAATCCCGGGTATAAATTTTTATGGCCGGAGCACCTTGCGAAATTGTATCTGATAATATTGCATTAAGAGCCAATACTAGCTTTAAAGAATCATTTTGAACGAATTTCACTTCATCAATTGCTTTAGGCATAAGTACAGGAGCAAGGAAACGAGAATAATAAGGCATGAGTTCATCATTTATATAATAATTCCACAATTTCAAGTCTTGTGTGCTGGATAAATTAAAATTCTCCGATATAAGAAAATCATGTGCACAGATTAGTTCAAAAGTCTTTTTTGTAACTTTATGTTCATTATCAGACCGCACTGATACAGTATAACCATTTATATTAGCTATATATCGGGGATCGATAGAATTATATATACTTCCCGTTATAGGCCAAATAATACTGTGATTCGGTTGAAGTAATATGATAGTTTCTCCGTTACTTACTTTCGAATAATTACTGTAATTCTGCTTTATAGAACAACTGACAATTAAGAATGTAGAAAAGATTATGACTATTAAAATTTTAAATTTATTTTCCATTTGATTATAATTTAATTGTTTGCTAAAATTCACATAAATAAATAATGATCAGAACTATTGAAAAACTCTAACTTCAAGTATCTTTTTTATATTATATTAATTGCAACTATTTCTTGACAGATTTAAAATTATACAAATGTATAAAAAAATATGTTACAAAGCAATACTGTATAAAAAATAATTAATTATTAGATTTAGCTACATTGCAAATAAAATAATTAACTGAGAATTCAAGTAATAAGGATCTAAAAAAATTCGACTCTTTTCAATATAAATATATTATTGATAAACCCGTAGTGCATTTGTAAAATAGAAATAAAAAAAGTTGCTCATATCGGATATACTTCATATATTTATCTAACTAACAATCACATAAATAACTACGAACAACTTTATAATAAAGTACGAGAAAATTCTCGAGATATTAAAACAAATTGAGATAAAAAGTAACTTTCTAAATCAAATTCGTCTGCCCCGTCTAAGAAATATTGAATTAATTGCAGTTGACTTGACGGCAGAATTGATTCAGAACATCAATTATTCAGAGAATTACCTCCAGTGTACCATTGGAAGTTTGCAAGTTATCATGCTCATCAAGAACAAATATTTGCAAAGAATATTATCTTACAAGTTCATCCAAAGGATATTGTGCCCAAAAGATAAATTTCTATGGATATAAGTTACATGCTGTATGTAGTTCAATTGGTGTATTTTGTGATTTCAAACTTACCGCAGCAGCTGTACATAACATTCATTATTTGAAAACACCAGTGTCCACTTAAAAACATTAATATTTAATATATTTGTTTGAAAACATGATGTTTACGAGCAAAATATTATGTCCACGATTTGAATGGCTAACTTTGCATCTAATCACCAAAAAACGGATACAGATGCTTAGTTGAAAATATATATTTGCTCAACTCATAGAGTTTCTTCCTCAAAATACTTTCAAAGACTTGTTATGAAATACGAAGGAGATAAATACGTAAAACATTTCACTTGTTGGAACAAGTTGCTTGTCATGATGTTCGGACAACTCTCTAACCGGGATTGTCTTCGTGATTTGATTAACATAATATCGACACACTCCAATAAAACCTATCATATTGGATTTGGAAAGAATATAACGAGAAGTAATCTCTCCAAAATGAACGAAAGACGGAAACCGAAAATATTTGAATACTTTGCTTATCGTATGATAGAGATTGCCCGAATAAAACGGATTGCCAAAGACTTTGAAGTTGAAGAGCACGTTTATGCCTTCGATTCTACGACTATTGATTGTGTCTGAATGTTTTCTGGTGGGCAAAGTTTCGGCGCGCGAAAGCTGGAGTTAAAATGCATACGCTTTT
>ENA-UOOK01002836-UOOK01002836.1-fermentation-metagenome-genome-assembly--contig:-NODE-2836-length-20599-cov-54.575886_pt1 | contig 20599 bp, 13 predicted proteins | sample MGYA00245777_ERZ724023 | MGnify/ENA primary metagenome ERZ724023 (study PRJEB28704, sample SAMN03018312) | fermentation metagenome | biome: anthropogenic terrestrial biome; feature: soil...
TCTCGTAAATGTTACGGAACGGGCAATTCGCACAGCATTCGTGATTATCGCCCTTCTTTTTAGGGCAGGGTTTCTTGCTGCCGTCAGGCTGTGGTACAAGGCAGCGGCTGTGGCGATTGGAACCGAGCTTTTCATCAAGCAATTCGTTTACTTCGGCGTTGAAGATAGACCATGCCTGTTTCTCCTGATTTTTCGGTACCGGAACAAACATCACCAGATAGCGGATTCCACTCTTTTCCCATGTTCTCAGATTCGTCATGTTGGCTCCGAGACCTGCTGCGTACTCCTTGTTCACCAGCTGCGGACGAGAACCTCGTCTGCCTGCAGCGGTGCATCGTTATAAGATTTCCAGTTCTTCTGATTGCCTTTGATTGCCATATAAGCTTTCTCCTTTCGGCTTTCAAACCGAGGCGGAGACCGCTCATATGGCTGCCAGTATTGTTAGACATCGTTGGTCACCTCTTGCGGATTGCTCCGCCTCATTTCGGTGACCAGCCGTTCGTAAGCTGGCACTCTATTCACTTGTCTATCCATCACCTGACTACGAACACACCTCGTGGCCACGAAGAAGGTGAGTCAGATTCTGGAGAACCTTTTAACGTCATGTCCGGGACGTTTACAGGAAATGAATAAACTATTTCATCACTGTAAAATAATTTGCGATGACAAATCTAAGATTGACCATCGTGCTAAACTGTGGTAAAATTAAATATCATTGGTTTCATGTCGGACGGTTTCTCTCCTTCCTGTATCTTGAGTATACGGGAAACGGCATTTTTCACCGCTCCCGAGAGTACACGGCTGTACATGACCGTACATGTACGCGCGGAAGGAGGTATCTCTGTTGGCAGACACTGAATTCAAAATCTTTGCGAAACTGCTCGCGACAAAGTACCGACGGAACAGAAAAGTCGAGGTTTTTGCCCAAGAGTTATTTGAGAAGATTTACTTGCCGGAATCCGAAGATGATCCCGTTGACGAAACCCTGCCTCGAACATACAAGGCCTACTACTACGGTCAAAATGACATAACGGAGCTCGCATCCAAGATTTCCAAGTCTTTGGATCCAGCAAATTTTGTAGGATATATACAGACGGATTCAGATGACACGATAGAGTATCTCTGCGATTCGTTTAGACCATGGTTCCCGGATATTGATGAGAGCAATTACTGCTCTTGCATAGCTACGCGGTTTAAAGACATCATTGACCGTGCGGCAGCTCCAAAAACAAAAGATACTTCCCTTGCGGCTACAAGCGGAGGCGTCCCTGCCGTTCAGATGGCGACACTGAAAGAAAAATACGGCATAGGCCTTGTCGCCGAAACCGGAAGCGTATGCCCAAATGACGGATGCCAGAAATCTCTGTTTGGATACAGAGACGGACATACGGAACTCATCTATAACGTTGCAGTCATTAATCCGGATGGCAGTTCAGCCAATGCATCCAATCTGATAGCGCTTTGCCCGGAATGTGCGGCCAAGTATGCAGCCCTTAAAACGCCCGACGATATTGCCCGGATGACAAAGATAAAAGAAGCTCTTGTTAATGAGCACGACGATCAGGAGATCCGAGCGGACCAGCATGTGCAGGAAGGTGTCAGGCGGGTGATAGAAAAGATCCCATTCATCAAGCCGCCAACAGATATTGATCTGAATTACGACCCGGTTCCAGTCAGACAAAAAATCAGCGATTTCGCGCTGTATCTCCGCATCAAGACAGACGTGAACGTTTACTTCAATGATGCGCATGAGGTGTTTCAGGAAATGGGCCGTGAAGGAAAGCTGCGATTCAATCCTTTCTGCCAGCAGGTCCGGTACATGTACGTGAGTTTTCGCGATAAGGGATACAGCCAGGATAAGATTTTCTATGAAATGACGAAGTGGCTGTACGACGCGACGAATGAAAAATGGCGTGACTGCGAAATCGTCATCGCATATTTCACGCAGAAATGTGAGGCATTTGATGTTATTGCCGAATAAGCTTTATTCATATAACGAAAGCACGCTTTCCAAATTTCCTGTTGTTCTCCGTGAACTTCGTACGCAGCCGCTGGGCGTGCATGAACTGTATCGTCGCGTGATAAAGAAAATGGACGGCGTTAATGAATTTATAGATGTGCTCGACTGCCTGTATGCACTTAGAAAGATTGAGTACGACGAAAATGAGGAAGTACTGCGCTATGTTGTATGAGATAGAATGCGACCAGTTCGCTGAGACAATAAATGGACAGCGTGTCCCGAGAGGAAGAATCAGATTCCGCCCGGGACTGAATACTGTCCTTGGAGACAGGCAGGGTGAAAACTCCATCGGGAAGTCTACCTTCCTGCTGACTGTTGACTTCTGCTTTGGCGGCAACGATTATCTGGACAGCGAGAAAACGAAAAATAACGTGGTCCGCTTCGTTGGCAACCACGTCATTAAATTCGCTTTTAAGTTTGGAGACCGTATCGAGTATTATTCCAGAAATACTCTGGACCCTACGCACGTCAGTAAATGTGATGAGAATTATAACGAAATAGGTGATGCGATTTCGCTGGACGATTTCCAGAAGCATCTCTTCACTTCCTATCAGATTCAGACGGCACAGTGCAGCTGGCGTAGTCTGGTAGGACGATTTGCAAGAATCTACGGCAGACATAATTACAGCGAGGAGTTTCCGCTGCAGTATGGAGGAGAACCTGATGCTGATGCGATTAAGGCGCTGGAGCAAATCTACGGCGTTTATGACCTTGTGAAGGAATATGAAGATTTCTACAAGGCAAAGAACAAGCGCAAAACCGTCCGAACGAATGCCGCCAACTTGGGAGAAATCGTAACCATCGCAAGGACAAAGAAACAGGTCAAGGCCAACACCAAGGAAGTTGAAGAACTCGAGAAGCAGCTTGAGGAACTTCTCAATAAGGAAGACAGATCCCTCGCGGAGAAGGATACCACTCAGCTTGACAAGGCCGCTGAAATCAAAGGACAGATTACGGTGCTGAAACGGCGAAGGACAAGGCTTGTGTCGCAGCTGAATGCCGTCAAGGCAAACCTTGAGGAAGGCCTGACGCCAACGTCAGATGATATTCAGGATCTGCAGGAGTTCTTTCCGAAAGCCAACATAGCCAAACTTGAGACGATTGAGCACTTCCATAAGAAGATGCAGACTATCCTGACGGATGAGATGTCAGAAGAAGTTCAGCGACTGGAGGCGCTGATTGCGGAATCCACAAAGGAAATGCAGCGCCTCGAAGACGAGCAGCGTCAGCTCGGTGTTCCGACGCATGTATCAAAGAAGTTTCTGGATGAGACTGTCCGCCTGCGCAGTCGAATTAACTTCCTAAAGACGCAGAATGAAGGATATGATGAATCACAAAAGCTGGCAGCGGAAACAAAGGATGCCAAGACTCGTATGGAGGATGTCCGGAAAAATCAGCTCGATAGTGTCCAGGCTATGATCAATCAGGAAATGGTCAGGCTGAATGACTTTATATACGATGGAAAACAATATGCTCCGGAGATTAAATTCTCTGATGCCAAGAACGGAAACCCGAAATATACATTCGGATGCGACTGGAACTCTGGCACGGGAGAAAATTACAAGAACCTCATTATTTTTGACCTGAGCGTATTCAAGACCACTGAGCTTCCGTTTATCGTCCATGACTCGCTGATCTTCAAGAACATTGCGGACCTGCCGATTGATAAGATCATGCAGCTCTATATGAACAGCGGGAAGCAGGTCTTCATATCGTTTGATAAGCACAAGGCATTTACAGATTATACAGCGAAGACTGTCTACGATACCCGCGTAATTGAGCTTCATGATAACGGAGGAGAACTGTTCGGATGGTCGTGGGCTAAGAAAGCGGAAAACGAATCCGGCGAAGAGTCGTCAGAAGATGACGAAAAATAAACTGATGGAGAAGCGTATGCATATTAGCTACAGACCCTTATGGGTAATACTTGCAGAACGGGAAATGACAAAAAAGGATCTGCGTGAATTAAGCGGAATCAGCACAGCTTCCCTTGCGAAGCTGGGCAAAGGCGAAAACCTGACGACCGATGTGCTTCTGAAGATCTGCGAAGCATTAAACTGCAATATCAATGAGATTGTAGAGACGGTTCCTGATGATGACGACAAGAAGGGAACCAGGAATAAACCGGAGGAAAAGAAGAATGCCGCAAAGTACAAACAAGGCACTCAAAGAAGCCAGTCCTTATAATGCAGCGATAACAAGAGAACAGTTTTTATTTTATGAAATGCGTACCACAGCAAAGCTTGTAAACGATGGGCTTGATAAGGATGCTGTGGTTGAACATATTGTGTCAGAGAATCTGTTTCAGTACCCGACGGAGAAATCCGTCCGGAAGATGGCACTTGCCTGCCTCCGGAGACTGGATGCAATGGAAGACGATACGCTTGTTTCGGCCATCGCGACACAGCCGAGCGATGTGGCAAAGCAGATCTGCCTCTATGCCATGATGCGGCAGTACCGTCTGGTATGGGACTTCATGCTGACGGTCATCGGCGAGAAATACCAGAAGCTCGACAGCTCCTTTGGCAGAGTGGATCTGAATACATTTTTCATGCGTCTGCAGGAGCAGGATGACTGGGTGGCAACGTGGAGCGATTCCACCATTACAAAAGTGCGTCAGGTGCTGACGAAAACGCTCGTGGAGAACGACTATCTGGACAGCACAAGAGCTGACCACTTGAACCTGGTGCTGATCAGTCCGGTACTTGAAAACGCAATCAGGAACGACGGAATGACGGAGGCGCTGCCTGCCTTCAACTGCCTGTCGTAGGAGGAACCATGAAAGGAAATATAGACGAGAGGCTGGACAAGGTACGAGAGCTCCTGAAAGACCCGGATTTCTTGGAAGGAAACGGCCTCAGCAATGAAGTAAATATCCGGATGTTCTGCTATGAAGCAAAAGATGAGATGCGTGTCCGCCACTTTGTGCTGCAGATCCTGACAGACCAGGCACTGCCGTGTCATCTGAAAGAGAATAATTTATATGAAATCTTTCTTCAGTGCTGTGAAGATAAGCGCATCCTATCCCGTATGGCCGATCAGGAGAAAAAGCGCGGAAAAGACCAGCTTGAGAAGATGATCGAGAAATCCGTGGGCGTACAGGCATATGTAGATAAGATCTGTGCAGAGCCTCCGGAAAAGGGAGACGTGCTGCTCCTGACCGGCGTCGGGGATGTGTTCCCGTTTATGCGCATTCATATGCTGCTGGAAGCCCTGCAGCCGAGAGTGGGCGGTGTTCCGATCCTCGTGATGTATCCGGGCACCTTCGACGGAAGGCACGTGAAGCTTTTTGACAGACTTAAACCGAACCCTTACTACAGGGCGTTCAATGTGATATAGGAGGAACCGCCAGATGAGAATTCAGGACATGTTTGTCGATGACATCAATCGAAAAATAAACGGTGTCATCAAGGTAGACCAGGAAGATACGACGACCGAGCAGGAGCTCAACGAGTACGTCATTACGAGAGAGCTGAAACGGCATTTCATTACGTTTTTCAACTATTATGACGACGCATTCGATGCTCCAACAGCGGATATCGGTGTCTGGATTTCCGGCTTCTTTGGAAGTGGTAAATCTCACTTCCTGAAGATGCTCTCCTATATTCTTGAGAACAGAACCATCAACGGCATTCCGACGGTTGAGCGGTTCCGCAAGAAGTTTGCGGATGATCCTGCGACTTTCATGCTGATTGACAAGGCTGCGAAGGCTCCGACGGAGACGATCCTTTTCAATATCGACATTGAGGGCTTCAGCAATAAGGACAATACCGCCGTGCTGAAGGTTTTTGCGAAGATGTTCTATAACCATCTCGGCTTCCTTGGCGAAGATTTGAAGGTGGCAAAGCTGGAGCAGTTCGTCGCGAAACAGGGCAAGACCGAGGAGTTCCGCCGTGTGTTTGAAGAAAAGAACGGCGCTCCGTGGGTGGAGACACGTGAGTCCTTTGGCTTCTTCGAGGACGATGTTGTAGAGACGCTCGAGGAAGTGCTCGGTATGAGCGAGACAGCTGCCCGCAACTGGTTCAATGGAACGGAAACAGCTGAGATCAGCATCGCTCAGCTTGTATCAGAGATAAAGGACTATGTGAACAGCAAGCCGAAGAACTTCAGGCTTCTCTTTATGGTTGATGAGGTCGGCCAGTATGTCGGCACGGATACAAACCTGCTCCTGAATCTTCAGTCTCTCGTGGAGAAGGTTGGAAGCGAGTGCGGCGGCAAGGTCTGGATTGTCTGCACTGGTCAGGAAGCCATCGACGAGATCATCAAAGTCCGCATGGATGAGTTTTCCCGCATTCAGGCAAGATTCAAGACAAGGCTTTCCCTGTCCTCCTCTGCTGTAGATGAAGTCATCCAGAAAAGACTCCTCACCAAGAAGCCGGAAGCAAGGACTGTCTTGACAGACCTGTATGAGCGCAACGACTACGTGCTGAAGAACCTGTTCAGCTTCACTGATTCTGTGCTCGATATTAAAGGGTACAGCGGTCCGGAAGAATTCGTTGTGAACTATCCGTTTGTGCCGTATCAGTTCATTCTGATTCAGAAGATTTTCTCGGAAATCCGCAAGCACGGCGCAGCCGGAAAACACTACTCCGGGGCAGAGCGCTCGATGCTGGACGGCTTCCAGATCGTGGCGAAATCCATCGAAGACAAGAACGAGCATGCCATCGCTCCGCTTTATCCTTTCTATGACAGCGTGCATTCCTTCCTCGACGGCTCTATCCGCCGCGTGATCGAGCGCTGCCAGAAGGCCGCGGATAATCATGACGGCATTGAAGACTATGACGTCAAGGTATTAAAGCTCCTCTACCTCATTCGCTACATCGATGATGTAAAGGCAAACCTTGATAACATCGTCATTCTGATGTCGGATGATATCCGGACGGATAAGATCGAGCTCCGGCAGACGGTGCAGAAGTCGCTCGACCGCCTGAAGAGCCAGAACTATATTGACCGCCGCGGCGATGCCTATATCTTCCTCACCGATGAGGAGCAGGATATTGCGCGAGACATCGCGAATACATCTGTAGATACCGCCAAGATCGTTGAGCGTATCGGGCAGATGATCTTCGGCGATATCTATACACAGAAGAAATACCGGTATGGGAAATACGACTTCCCGTTTGATGAGATGGTGGATTCCACTTCCATCGGTGCGGTGACTGGTGGCATGACGCTCCGCTTCCTAACAGTAGCTGCGGACGTGACGGACAAGCAGGAACTGCGTCTGATGACGGAATCCAAGGGAGCCGCCATTGTCGTGCTCGCAGATACGCCATACTACGAGTCTCTGGAAAACGCCATGAAGATTCGCAAGTATGTGAAGCAGCGCAATGTGAATCAGCTGGCGAAATCCGTGCAGGACATCATTCGCGACCAGCAGGACGAGGCCGGAAAGTATGAAACCTCCGCCAAGGAAGAACTTGAGAAAGCCATCGCCGGTGCGGAGTTCTATGTAGACGGCGAGCATATCGAAATCAAGAGCGGAACGCCGGTTTCCAAGATTGATCAAGCTCTCGAATATCTTGTGGCGCACGTCTACAGCGAGCTCGACCTGATTACAAAGAATGCGGAAACGGATGCAGATATCATCGAGATTCTGCGCGGAACCAATCCGGAAATGGCCGGTATGGAGAACAACCGTGATGCTGCTGCCAAGGTCGAGGAGTACCTCGAAATGCAGTCCATGAAGAAGCTTCCGACCTCGATGGACGACATCCAGACGCGCTATCAGAAGATTCCGTACGGCTGGAAGGAAATCGACATCGCCGCGGTTGTGGCACTTCTGATTTATCAGCAGAAGGTTACGATTAAATACGGCGGCGCACAGATTCGCCCGGACAATCCGAAGCTTCCGGATATGCTCCGCAAAAAGACAGAGCGCGGCAAGGCCATGATTTCCATGAAGCAGTCTGCCTCCGCGCAGAAAATGAAAGCCGCAAAAGAGATCATGCGGGAGTACTTCGACATCATGGACGTGCCAGATGATCAGGATGCTCTCGTTAAGCTGATTCTGGACAAGTTCAAAGATCAGAAGCAGCATTACGAGGAACTGAACAGCCGGTATGCGGGCCACAAATACCCGGATCACGACAAGGTAACAGCAGCCATCAAGCTGATGGACGACGTGCTCTCGCAGGAGAAGGACGACATCGCGCTGATTGACCGTCTGGTAGCAGACGAAACGAAGCTGTTTGACAGCAAGGACGACATGCAGCCGGTCGAAGCGTTCTTTAAGAACCAGGTTACGGTGTTTGATTCTGCAGTGAAGATGGAAGCCGATCTCCGGAACGACCTGCCGTATATTCAGAAGGATGAGGAAACCAATGAAGCGCTGAACCAGATCCGGAAGATCACACTGGTAAACGGCAGCAATCCGGCTGTCTACAGACAGATTCCGGAGCTCAATGGACTGATGGATAAAGTCCGTGCCGGGCATAATAAGCTGCTCGAGGAAAAGCGTGCAGATCTTCTGGAGATTGTGCGCCAGTGCCTCGCTGAGATTCATCAGGCGGCAGGCGAAGGCGGCGAATTCAGAAATGTCATAGAGAAGGCGGACAACTACTTCACGCAGATGAAGAGTCAGATCGCCACCACCAGAACTATTGTCCTGCTCGACGGCATGACCACACAGATGTGGAACTACAAGGACGACACCGTTGCGGCGATTGAATCCGCAAAGAAGCCGAAGAAACCGGTAAAGCCTGTGCAGCCGGATCAGCCGAAGAAGCATATCAAGAACTGCTATCGTCAGGCGATTTTCAAGCAGGCAACGCTGGAAAGTGAAGACGATGTAAATGACTATGTGGAGCGGATGCGCTCCTACCTGAATGCGCTTCTGAAGGACTGCGACGGAATTAAACTTAACTGATGCCCCAAATCTTTGATTTGGCTGGCAGAAGTTATACAGAGTAGAACTAAGAGAGGACTCTTTCATGGATAAGAATGCAATAAAGAAATACGCCGTCTGGGCAAGAAACGAACTCATTGAGCGCGTGTCGCAGAAGGCGGACCAGTATGAAATCAGCGCGGATGCAGATCCGGATGCGGATTCTGCCCGCGGCGCGGTTCTGACGCCGGATCAGAAGAAACAGCGTGCGGCGCTGATCCAGAAGGTAAAGGAAAAGGGACAGGATCAGGTGATCGAGGAAGTCGCCTACACCTGGTTCAACCGCTTTTCTGCCCTGCGGTTTATGGAGGTCAACAACTATCTCACTTCCCGTGTGCGTGTATTCACGGATGCGGAGGGAAATTTTAAGCCGGAGATCCTGACCGAGGCGATCCATTTGGAGCTGGATGGACTGGACAGGGAGAAGGTCTATGCCCTGAAGGACGCGAATGACAACGATGAGCTGTTCAAATATCTCATCATCACACAGTGCAATGCGCTGTCAAGTGTCCTGCCGGGGATGTTCCAGAAGATCGCGGATTATACCGAGCTTCTGTTCCCGGATAATATGCTGCGGGAAGGCAGCGTGATTGAGCAGATGGTCACGATGATCCCGGAGGACGACTGGAAGGATCAGGTGCAGATTATCGGCTGGCTGTATCAGTACTACAACACGGAGCCGAAGGACAAGGTTTTCGCTGACCTCAAGAAGAACAAGAAGATTACAAAAGAAAAGATTCCTGCCGCTACCCAGCTTTTCACGCCGGACTGGATCGTCCGCTACATGGTTGAGAACTCTCTCGGACGGCTGTGGGTGGAAGGACATCCGAATGATGACCTGAAAGCAAACTGGAAATATTATCTCGAGGAAGCCGAACAGGAACCGGAGGTACAGAAGCAGCTGGACGAGATTCACCAGGAGTATTCTGCCCTGAAGCCTGAGGACATCCGAGCTGTTGATCCCTGTATGGGCAGCGGTCACATAATTTGCTACATGTTCGACGTGTTGATGCAGATTTATGAGGCGTATGGGTATACAGCCCGTGACGCCGCTTCCAGCATCGTGCAGAACAATCTCTACGGCCTCGATATCGACGACCGTACGGCGCAGCTTGCTTATTTTTCCGTAATGATGAAAGCTCGTCAGTATGACCGCCGTTTCCTGTCACGCGGAATTCAGCCGCATGTTTATGCCATCATGGAGAGCAATCGCTTTGATCCAAATATGATCGATTCATTCACCGATGGCCGCAAAGATCTGAAAACTGCGATGAATTCGCTCATTTCCGATCTGCATGACGCGAAGGAATATGGTTCGATTCTTGACGTGAAGCCGGTGGACTTTCCGGCCCTTTATGCACGTTTTGCTGAAATCAGAAACCAGAATCCAAATATGTATACTTATCAGATTCTGGACGAGCTTCTGCCGTTTGTACAGATGGCAGAGGCAATGGCGCAGAAATACCATGCTGTGGTGACGAATCCGCCGTATTTAAGTGCTGCAAACATGTCTGGTGCTTTATCAGACTATGTAAGAGAAAATTATCCAACATCAAAAAGTGATCTCTGTACATGCCTTATTGAAAAAAGTTTTAGACTTCTTTACAAACATGGGTACAGTTCTATGATCACAATGGAAAGCTGGATGTCTCTCTCCAGCTTTAAGAATTTACGAGAATCAATGTTGCAGCAAAAAAATATTATTACTTTGTTACACATGCCTTATCTTGGAAAAGGAGGCACAAGCTTAGGGATAAATTTTGGAACTGCAGCTACAATTATTTTTAATAGTTCTATTTCTAATTACGAAGCTTTATTTTCACGCGTTATTTACACAGATTGCGATGAGGAAGGCGTTCCATATTCATTCCCTGTTAGAAATGAATACTACAACATTACGAAAGTAAGTAATTTTGAATTAATAGAAGGCAGCCCGGTTTCATCATATTATGCCACTAAGGAAATATTTGATTGCTTCAAAAAGGGGGAACTTGTTAGCGATATTGCGACACCAGCATCCGGAACAAGTACTGGTGACAATGATAGCTTCCTTCGTTTTTGGCATGAAGTGCCTGTTGGAAATATTAATTTTAATGCAAAAAACGGAGAATATGCGGCTTTGCGATGGTTTCCATGCAACAAGGGTGGTGCATATAGAAAATGGGCTGGTGACTATGAATATGTTATTGATTGGGAAAACGATGGGTATCGTGTAAAAAATTGCCCAAAAGCATATTTACGGAACGTTGGTAGCATTTTTAGGTCAGGACTTACATGGTCAAAATTGGGGTCTGGTGCATTTTCAATACGGTATTTTGGGACAGGGTTCATTTGTGAATCCATAGGATGCTGCCTTTTCAAAAAGAAGAATGATCTCCGCCCAGTGTTAGCATTACTGAATAGTAATGTGGGGACAAAATTATTATCTATCATAAATCCTTCGATGGGCAGACAGCCAGGATATATAGGTGCTGTTCCATATATTATGGATAACAAAGAGGAAACCCAAATCATTACATTAGTTGATAATTGTATTTCAATTTCTAAACATGATTGGGACTCCTTCGAAACCTCATGGGATTTCCAAAATCACCCTCTGACTCGCAATACACGTACCATCAAAGAGGCTTTCACCCAGTGGCAGACCGAATGTGATGACCGTTTCAATCAACTGAAAGCCAACGAGGAAGAGCTCAACCGCATCTTTATTGACATTTATGGCTTGCAAGATGAGTTGACGCCAGAGGAAGAAGACAAGGACGTGACCGTCCGCAAGGCTGATCTTGGTCGGGACATTCGTTCGTTTGTCTCCTATGCCGTCGGCTGCATGATGGGTAGGTATTCGCTCGATATGGATGGTCTTGCTTACGCCGGAGGCAATTGGGACAGCTCAAAGTACAAGACGTTCATCCCGGATAAGGATGCTATCATCCCGATTACGGATGACGAGTATTTCACGGATGACATTGTTGGTCGTTTCGTGGAATTCGTCAGAACTGTTTACGGGAGCGATACGCTCGAAGAGAATCTGAAGTTTATCGCAGATGCTCTTGATGAAAAGGGTTCGACCTCACGTGAAGTGATCCGGAATTACTTCCTGAATGATTTCTACAAGGATCACCTGAAGATTTATCAGAAGCGCCCAATTTACTGGCTCTTTGATTCCGGTAAGAAGAATGGATTCAAGTGCCTCGTGTATATGCATCGCTACCAGCCGGATACGATTGCCCGAATTCGTACGGATTATGTCCATGAGCAGCAGGCACGTTATCGTACGGCTATCTCCGGCTTAGAGCGTCAGATTAACGGCGCACCGACATCGGAGCGTGTCCGCCTGAACAAACAGCTGACAAAACTCAAGGATCAGGCGGAAGAAACTCGTCTGTACGAGGAGAAGATTCATCACCTCGCGGATCAGATGATTTCCATTGATCTCGATGACGGCGTGAAACACAACTATGCGATATTCCAGGATGTTCTGGTGAAGATAAAGTAAAGGAGGCGAGGCTTATGGCTCTGCCTGATTCAGATAAAGTTATACAGGAATTAAACCGCCGGTTTGCCGCGCCGCTCCCGGAGTTCTATCAGCGCCGGATCATTTTCTGGTACGATGATGATCGGGATTTCGAGGAGAAGGTTCAGATTGGAGAAATTGAACTGGCGGACGCAAAGCTCATCGCGCTCGATGAGACGAATAATTTTGAAATAAAGAAGCTTCTCACTCATGACGACAAGACGAGCAATTTCTGCGTCTATTGCCCGGTCACTTATCCGGATGAGAAAAACTGGCTTCTGCCAGTGCAACTTTACAGCGAGGAGTTCCGTGCGGATCTTGTATCCATCTGGCTTGAGGAGATGGGCATCGAGAACACTGCAAACCTTCGGAAAACGGTCAAGGATTACCGTTCGTTCTTCAAAACTAAAGCGCATCGTACAAAGGTGGCAAATCTCAATCAGAAGGTCACCGCGCCCGTGCAGCTTCATAAGGCAGTGATTGCGGTTCTTTGCGGCGTGAAGGATACCGGGCCGAATCTCCTTATTCGGACGGTGCTCCGTGCCGGAACTGATCAGGAGCAGAACAGCATATACCAGTCTCTCGTAAAATATGGAGCATACTCTGTTTTCTGGCAGATGGTGGCTCAGGTCACCGGTTATCGTGAGGAAACGCCTGATCTCGGCAGGCTCTCCTGCCATATCCTGATGACGGCGGCAACACGTACTATGCGCATGGATAATCTGATCGGTCTGGATGGGTTTATTTCTATCCCGCATCAGAGCTATTGCTACGATTTCATGTCGGAGTGGATGCATTCGGATGAGACGCGGGAGCTTTATAGCATTGCAAGACAGACCGAAGATGAACTACGCCTTCCGGCAAGATTCAGTCAGCTGCCGATTGAAGAGCTTACCCAGACAGAAATCTTTCCGTGCATCGATGAGTGCATTCTGAAAAAACTGATGACGGACATCATCGATCATACGATTAATGTGGATGTCATCGAACAGACCGCGGAGCAGCGCCGGACGATGCTTTGGTATGAGCGAGTGCAGAACTTTTATGAGGGAGTTCTGGAGGTCGCGCACATGCAGAAGTTCTATCTGGACCATGCCGCCGGATTTCATACCGTGGAGCCGCATAAGGTCTGGAAGGAATACACTACTGATTACTATAAGATGGATACCTGCTACAGGCTTTTCCATGTGGCGTTCGGGAAATCTCTGAATTCATCCAATCCGCTGCTCGACGACCTGTTTAAGCATGTGGCGGACAATGTGGAAGGACTGTACGCAAACTGGTATCTGGATAATCTTGGCACCAACTGGGCAACTGCCGCATCGGACAACCTGAAGGAATACGGCAGGATTATGGAGGTGCCGCAGCAGCGGGATTTCTATCGCACCCACGTGCAGAATGCCGATACTCGCGTGTTTGTGATTATTTCCGATGCCATGCGCTATGAAGTAGCGGCAACACTATCTGAAGAGCTGCGCCGGGAAACGCAGGCAGAGGTTAAGCTGTCATCCTGCGAGGGCATTTTCCCAACTGTGACGAAGTTCGGCATGACAGCACTCCTTCCGCACAAAGAGCTCTCCGTAGAACCAAAGCCAAATGGCGTTCTCGGCGTGCTGGCGGATGGAAAGCCTACAGATGCTCCCTATCGTGACGGGATTCTGAAAGCGGCGAATCCTGCCAGTGTGGCGCTTAAGTATAAAGATCTCATCAAAATGAAACGCGCTGAACGCAGTGCGCTGGTCAAGGGCATGGAGGTTGTGTATATCTACCATGACAGGATTGACGAAACCAGCCATACTGATGAACTTGAAGTCTTCAATTCGTGCGATGATGCAATCAGTGAAATTAAGAACATGGTGCGGATCATTGTGAATGAGTTCAGTGGAACGAGGATCTTTATTACTTCTGATCACGGCTTCATTTATACCTACAAGCCGCTGACAGAGGATGCCAAGGTGGATAAAACGACATCTTCTGCCGATGATATTGAAGTAGACCGGCGTTACCTGATCACGAAAAAAGGTGCAAAAGCTGAATATATGCTGCCGGTGAAATTCCTTGACGGCACTCAGTATGATGCTTTTGCGCCGATTGGAAACACACGCATTAAGAAAAAAGGCGGCGGCATGTATTTCGTCCACGGCGGGATCAGCCTGCAGGAAATGGTCGTGCCTGTCATCGACTACCATTACATGAGGACTGACAGCGCTGGATACCAGCGGAACAAAAAGAAATACGACACGAAGCCTGTAACACTGAATCTGCTCTCGGCAAGCCGTAAGATCAGCAATATGATCTTCTCGCTGAACTTCTACCAGAAGGAAGCTGTCGGAGCTAATCGGGAAGCAACTACATATCTGCTGTATTTTGTGGATGCGGAAGGCACGCAGGTTAGCGATACGCAACGGATTATTGCGGACAAGACAAGCGATAATAATCAGGACAGGACGTTCCGCGTGAGCTTCAACCTGAAATCAATGAAATACAGTAACAAAGAAAGCTACTGTCTGGTAATTACGGACGAAAGTGGTCTGCAGCTGCCTCAGCGCGAAGAATTCTCCATAGACATTGCCTTTGCTGTGGATGACTTCGATTTCTTCAGCTAAAGGATGTGATACGAATGGATGATATTTCTACCGGGGAAAAGAGTTCCCGTGAAATCATAAAAGAAAAGCTTCGTCAGAACTTTGACGGAAAGATCGTGCGAAAAGATCTGACCAAGAAGATCAAGGAAGGTGCAAACGTACCGGTTTATGTCCTTGAGTTTTTGCTTGGACAGTACTGCAGCTCAGACGATGAAGAGGTCATCGAACAGGGCATAGAAAATGTAAAGCGGATTCTGGCGGACAATTTTGTTCGTCCGGATGAAGCGCAGAAAGTCCTCTCCAAGCTCCGTCAGCGCGGAAGTCATACCATCATTGATATGGTGACGGTGAATCTGAATCTACGCTATGACGAGTATGAAGCAAGCTTCTCAAACCTGGGCCTTGCTGGAATTCCGATCAGTGAGGATTATCCGGAAAAGTATGACCGCCTGCTCTGTGGCGGTATCTGGTGCATTGTGCAGCTGGAGTATGATTCCGGCGAGGATGCTGTGCCGGATATTATTTCTACGTCCGGCGAAAGAATTCAGTCAAAGCGGAAAAAGCAGAAGGACCTGACACCAATTAGCATACGGAAACTGACTCCGATCCAGCTGCCAAGCGTAGATATGGACGGTCTCAAGGAAGGCCGGAAAGAATTCACGAAGGATGAATGGCTTGATATTCTGATGCGCTCCATCGGGATGGAGCCGGATGAGCTGACGTACAGGGAGAAGTGGCTGCTTCTCACCCGGATGATTCCGCTTGTAGAGAACAATTTCAATCTCTGCGAATTAGGACCACGTTCAACAGGTAAATCCTATCTGTATAAGGAAGTATCGCCGAATAGCATTCTTGTTTCCGGCGGGCAGACGACTGTCGCGAATCTCTTCTACAACATGGGCCGGAAGACCATCGGACTTGTCGGCTTATGGGACTGTGTAGCCTTTGATGAAGTCGCGGGAATCAAATTCAAGGATAATGACGGCATCCAGATCATGAAGGATTACATGGCATCCGGTTCCTTTGCCCGTGGCAAGGAAGAAAAGGCCGCTTCCGCGTCAATGGTTTTTGTCGGCAACATCAATCAGAGCGTGGATGTACTTCTGAAGACATCGAGCCTGTTTGATCCTTTCCCGCCGGAGATGGGAACCGATACCGCATTCCTTGACCGCATTCACTGCTATCTGCCGGGCTGGGAAGTGCCAAAGTTCCGACCGGAGCATTTTACGGATGACTATGGATTCATTACGGATTATCTGGCCGGATGGATTCGCGAGATGCGGAAGGAGCAGCTCGGCGATGCGCTGGATCATTATTTTCATCTCGGAAAGAACCTGAATCAGCGCGACGTAATTGCTGTCCGCAGAATGGTTGACGGCTACCTGAAGCTGCTATATCCGAACGGAGAATTCACAAAAGAAGACGTCGAGGAAGTTCTGCAGATTTCTCTTGAAATGCGCCGCCGTGTGAAAGAGCAGCTCAAGAAGCTCGGTGGAATGGAATTTTATGATGTGAATTTCAGCTATATCGATAACGAGACATTTGAAGAGAAATATGTCTCCGTCCCGGAGCAGGGCGGTGGGAAGCTGATTCCGGAGGGTATCTGTAATCCCGGACAAGTTTACACGGTATCCCGCGGCAAGACGGGAATGCTCGGTGTCTTCCGGCTGGAATCTCAGATGCTGCCGGGAACTGGAAAACTTGTCTGCACCGGCCTTGGAAGTGATCGCGGCGCGAAGGAAGCAACGAACACAGCGTTCAATTTCCTGAAGGCAAACGCCAAGAGAATCAGCGGTTCCATCAGCATGACTTCGAAGGACTATAACATCAATTATCAGGATCTGCAGGGAATCGGCATGACAGACAAGCTGGCGCTTCCAACAGTGATATCCATCTGCTCGATTGCGCTGAACCGTCCTACGCAGAGTTCGCTGGCCGTTCTTGGAGAAATTAGTATTGCCGGATCGATGATCAAAGTAGACGAGCTCGCGAATGCGCTGCAGGTCTGCCTCGACAGCGGCGCAAAGAAAATCCTACTTCCGATTACGTCAGCCGCAGACATGGGAACCGTTCCCCCAGAGCTGATGGGAAGCTTTCAGATCATCTTTTATCAAAGCGCCGAGGACGCGGTGTTCAAGGCGTTGGGAGTGGAATAGGAGGACAATGTTTATTGAAATATTATGTGCCTAATATGGAGCTTGTAGGGGCTCTTAAATTTGTAAAACAATTGGATGAGACTTCAGTAGAAACTTCAGTAGAAGATGAAACTGAGGTCACCTTTGATTTTTCACACATGAGCAACTTTGATCCTCTTCCCATGTTGATAATGGGTTCTGCGATGAAGAACTATCGTCACCGTTACCCCGATATTCCTTTTTATATTTCTGGTACTGATTCAGCAGGAAAAGGATATGCCGGCACAATGGGGTTTTTCAAATACATATCCAAATCGTTAGGAATAGGCAAAATGCCTGGCGAAGCAACTGGAAGTTCAAATTACATTCCTATCACGCCGATTGTGATTAACGAACTTCAGCAAGAAGAATTTCAACAAGGAAACTATTTGGCACTTGGCGACATTATAGAAAAAGAATCAGGAAGGCTGGCAAGAATAGTAGATAGAGGGAACCCTGAACTGCATAAATTGTTGACATACCTGATTCGGGAAATAATCAGGAATACCCCCGAACATGCAAAAACTGATACTGTGTGGGTTTGTGGACAGTATTGGCCATCATATGAATTAGCAGAAATAGCAATCGCAGATGAAGGCATAGGAATATACAACAGTATCATTCAAAACCCGGCACATAGGAGCTATATAACGGACAATGTACTATCGCTAAAATGGGCGTTGAAAGCGGGTATTTCCGAAGCATTCCGGCCATCCGCAAAGCAGCGTAGTAATGACGAATGGGCGAATTCCGGGTTTGGATTGTATATGGTTAGTGAGATATGCAGGCACTTGAACGGGAGTTTCTGCATCATCAGTTACGGAAATTATATTTTAATTGATAATCACGGCGTTAGTGAAGGCGAGACAGCATATAAAGGTACAGCTATTAGAATGCGGGTTCCTTCGAAGAGGATATCCAGTGCTCAAGAAATAATAAATCGTATAGCTTCTCAAGGAGAAAATGAGGCAAGAACGATAAGAAATGCATTTATAAAAGCTTCTACTCCATCAAAGGGGCTAATGACTGAATTAAACATCGACTAAGTATAAGAGGCAGCAGGCAAATGAATCACCCGCTGCCTCTTTTCAAATTTTCATATAAAACCGGCACACATACCCATCCGCGTTCAGCTTGAGCCCCGGCACCCACGGCGGCGTCCTGCCCATCTGCTCGCAGACAACTTCGAGCGAAACCCTCGGATCGCACTCAATGATAAGCTCATCGTGGACATGACCGACAATGTCACAGCAACGGAGCGTTTTCATAGCGTAGGCGAGAATATCGCGGCTGATCGCCTGCACGATGTTTTCCACGAATTTCGGACCGTAGCTTTCGATGCGTTCCCATTTCTTATTCTGCCCGACGCCCTCATAGGTGACGGATTCCGAACCGAAGCGGTTGAGTCCCATCCTCGGCTTCACATAGGCAAGCCGCCTACCGGACGGCAGCGTGATGAACATCATGCCTGACTTATAGGAAAAGACGATGCCGTGTGTCTCCGTGCGGATATGTTTCCTGACAGTTTCGGTCACACAGCGGTCGACATCCCACCAGAAGCTGACGATGTTCGGATTGGCTGTGCGCCACGAGGATACCAGCGGATAAAGCTCGTCTTCGGTGAGTCCCATCTCCAATGCGCCCATCGCTTTGAGTGCGCCGACCGAGCCACCGTAGCCGAGAGCCAGTTCCGCAATTTTGCCCTTCTGCCGGAGGTGACCGTTCACGCCGTGCTTCTCGACCGGGACGCCGAACATGGCGGATGCTGAAGCACAGTATATATCACCATTCTTGCTGAACACATCCATGCGCCATTTTTCTTTTGCGAGATATGACAGCACCCTTGCCTCTATGGCTGAGAAGTCGCTGACAATAAATTTATATCCCGGTTTGGGAATAAAAGCAGTGCGTATTAGCTGTGAGAGCGTGTCCGGCACGTCGCCGTACAGCATTGACACCATCTCGTAGTCGCCTTCCTTTACAAGCTCCCGCGCCTGTTCCAGATCATCCATGTGATTCTGGGGCAGGTTTTGCAATTGAATGATGCGCCCAGCCCATCTGCCACTGCGGTTGGCTCCGTAAAACTGAAACATCCCGTGAGCCCGGCCGTCCTCGCAGGCGGCCGTTTTCATTGCCTGGTATTTCTTGACTGAGGATTTCGCAAGCTGCTGGCGGAGAGCAAGGATATCCGCAAGCTCCGGCGACGCAGTCTTGATGGCAGCGGCCACTTCCTTCTTGCCAAGGCTCTCCATTTCCATCCCGTTTTCGGCAAGCCACTGTTTCATCTGCTGGACGCTCCCCGGATTGTCAAGGTGCGTCAGCTCCTTCATTTTATACGATAGCTCCTCCTTTGAGCGGTCGTCCATTGCAATTGCATTCTTGACAAGCGGCATGTCAACCAGAATGCCACGGTCGTTTATTTCCTGATCAATATGATACTCATCCCACACGAAGTCCGGCACGGGGAATCCCTGCAGCCGAGCTTTTATCTGTATCTCAACCTCTACATCGCGCTTATTGTAAGCCTTGAAGACTTCCCACTTCTCGGAATCATCAGACGGCAGATTTCTCGTTCGCTCACTATTTGTTTTTGTCGGCTTGCACGGGACACAGAAATATTTGATCATGGCTTTCCCTTCCGACATTTTCCGCTGCTCCAGTTTCAGTACAGAGCCGATCTTATCGAGCGACAGCGGGAGCCCCAGATATGCTCCCCAGATCATGGAACAGCGCCAGCTTTCCGGGTTCAGATAATGGGCGTGTTTCGTTGAGAGCGGATGATTGTCATAAAACGGATCAAGGCTGATACCACGGTCACGCAGGTACCGGGACAGGCAGATTCTCTCGAACTGACTGTTGTGTGCCCACTTTATTACATTGTCGTCCGTCAGAGCGTTTATGATCTCATCCGGAATTGTCTCGCCGGACGCAAGGTCGATAACCTTCACCTCGCCGCCGTCAACGGAATAGCCGAACAGCAGTATCTCGAAGTCGTCCGCTTCGGCGTACTTGTACACGCCGCATTTCGACAGATCGTTGCTGCTGAAAGTCTCCAGATCTATATCTAACTCATGCATACATTTCCTCCAAAGTCGGCAAAGGCGGCAGAGAAACCTCCGCCGCCCGCCGTTCCAATTGTCCGATTCAGTTTTTCATGCGCTTCTCATGGTACTCCCTGTCACGTTTGTCGGCTTCCTCTTTGCGGCGTTCCTCCTTGCGGTCGTTCAGGAGATTCTGGACGACCGTGATCAGGAACACCACGCTGATGACAAGCCAGATTGCGAGAAGAATGACAAGAAACGCTGTCTGTAATGTCGTCATGGTGTGCCCTCCTTTAGCTTAGAAAATCATCATCCTCATCCGCCGCAAAGTCGTCTTCGGCGCGGCTTCTGCTGCCAAGCGGCTCACCGTCACGGATCT
>ENA-UOOK01002839-UOOK01002839.1-fermentation-metagenome-genome-assembly--contig:-NODE-2839-length-20586-cov-4.515805_pt1 | contig 20586 bp, 15 predicted proteins | sample MGYA00245777_ERZ724023 | MGnify/ENA primary metagenome ERZ724023 (study PRJEB28704, sample SAMN03018312) | fermentation metagenome | biome: anthropogenic terrestrial biome; feature: soil; material...
GTGATGCAAATTTCAACATGCTGACGCTAAATGAGTTTTTGCAGCAGAATCATATTATACAGTTCTCGTGTTTTCTGCTATTATTTATTCAGAATTTCAAATGCAATCCAATCCGATATTCATTAGGGGTTTTTCCGCAGAATTCCTTAAATTTCCTGGTAAAATACGATGTATGTCTATAACCAATGCTGTTAGTTACTTCTTCAATACTCAGATTAGTAGATTCAAGAAGATTTGTTGCTTTTTCCATCTTACACTGTACTACATATTCAATATAATTTATTCCTGCTTCCTCCTTGAATATTTTGCTTAAATAATATGGACTTATGTAAAATGCATTTGCTGTTTTATTAAGAGAAATTTCAAGGTGAAGATTATCTTGTACATACTGCTTTACTGAATCTACCAACTCTGAGTTTCTGCGTAGCTTTTTTTCGGATATTAAATCGAACAATTCATACACAACCTTTAAATATGATTCAACAAACTCATCAATGTTGTTTGAAGATAATAATTCCAATTTAATCTGTTTAGCATCAATTTCCTTAAGATTTATGTCCATTTCAGACACATCCTTAATATATAAAGAAATGTATTTGGAAATTTCCTTCCGTACTTGCTTGCAAGCTACATTATTGTTTCTGACATATGAAACAAATTCGTGTAGTTGCACTTCCAACTCATTATAATTTTTCGACTTAATGTACTTATCAAGCTTCTTACAGAAATCATCGGGTATAGTTGCTTCACTTGTAATTTGATCTTTAAGATTATCATAATAGAAGACATGCTTATCTGGGTTTATAAACTTGTATTGAATGCTCAATCTTGAACTCTTGTATGATTTGTTTATTAACAAGGGATTATCTACAAATTGTCCAACACCTGAAGTAAGATGAAAATTAAAATGTGTGCAGCTGTAATTATCAACTTGTTCAATTAAAGTATCAATGGTATCTGACTGGCTTGTATTTACAATTACCGAGATATCATAACTGCTTATTTGAACACAATAATAAAAAAAGTTATTTTCACTATTCAGACTGTTTATAAAATCTGAAATACTATATTTATATAGCTGCATTGCATTCTGCTGGTCTTCGTTAATAACATACTTATCTATGGAAAAAACAATAACTGTAAATCTGTTAAATGAAAAATTTATATTTGTAAAATTAAGCATGTTATCAAGTTCATCAGGATTATTAATACGATTATTAATAAGATCGTTTAAAAGATTCTGCTGGATTATTGTCATATTTTTCTGCAATGTATCCTGTAGATAATTAATTTCACTTGACATATTACTGAACAAACTATCTAAAGCATTATACTCATTTATTCTTACATTTGTAATTCCCTTCCTGTTACCCATAGTCTTATAGTTCTCAAGGATTCGCTTTAAAGGAATATAAATTTTAAAGGAAAAAAAGTTGGAAAACAAAAACACAGAAAGTAGTATAATCAATGATGTTATTAGAATCTTTTGCTTTATGTGAAAATCTTTCTGATAAAATAACTCAATTGGTATCATTGAAATATAATACCAATTATTAAACTTTGAACGTGTATAAGAAATAACAAATTCTTCTTTATCAATAGCATAAACGAAATCCTTACATATTTTTGAGTTAAGTATTGCTTTTATAAAAGTCCTGCTAACAATATCTGAGTATAGTTTTTCTTTATCACTGTGAGATATTATATTACCTTTATTATCAATAATTAAAAGCTGACCGAAATTCATAGAGTTGAATTGAATTAAGTATTTACTCAATGAACTTTCCTTTATATTAATTGCAACTAGACCTTTAGCCTCATTTGGTGTAGACGATATTGGATATGAGCATATTACAGTTATTATGTCGCCTTTATCTTGCATAACATCTGAATATACTTTGGTATTGCGTGTCCTGACCCACAATATATTTGAATTTGATTTATAAAACTCTTTAATCCAGTTGAATTCATCATTTCCATCAATTGAATCTTCAATGAATCTTCTCTTTATATCGGATGAAATCAGAAGATCCTTTTCTTTTGAATGAATAAAGACCGTATCAATAAACTCTCTATTGGCAAAAGTGACGTTTTTAAGTTTCTTAAAAGCATGTATGAGAAGCTCTGAGTCAGCAGTTGAATAATCCTCAAAAAATTCGGCAATTTCCGAATTGGTGTCTTTATCCAAAATTAAATTAATCAATGTTTCATTAATACTTCTTAAAATAAAGTCATCGCAAAAAATGCTCAGTTGATCTAGGGTTTTACTGTTTATAAGCGTAACATCATCTTTAAAAGCTGAAGAAAAATAATTATATGTAAAATAACTTGATAATGAAAGTGTTATCATAATTATTAAAACAAAATATAAGATTAGCCTTGCTAGCATTGAACTAAGTAAGTGACTAAAAAAATTAGGTTTCATAACACACATCCTTTATCATTTTGATAGTAAAATTTAATATGTTAAAGTAATATATTGACAGATGATGTTGTAATAATTTTACAAATTTAATTAGTAATTTCATGTTGCAATGATGTCGCATTGATATAGGCAATACCAGAATTATAGCAAATAAAAGCTATAAATTCAATAGTTACGAAACTTGATAACAAGAAAAGTACATAATAACTAAAAAGCATAAGAGCATTAAATTCAAGTATGCAAGTTATCATATTAAACACAATTAGTAATAATTGAAAAAGATAGTTTGCTCAAATAAAATGGTTTTATAAAAGTACTTTACTTTTTTAGTCAAACAACATTTACAACATTTGTGGACTAAAAATGATAGTGTTTTATTTTAAAGAAGGAGGATTACATGACAAAACAAATTGAAGAAATAAATAGAGTTACCAATACATCAACTCCATCAACTACCTCAACAAAAAAAGTACTATCTAAAATTACTAATACTTTACAGGGATATAAAGCAAACAGATATCTTTTTTTGATATTTACACCTGTAATAGTATGGTATTTTATTTTTTGCTATATTCCAATGTATGGTGTAACTCTTGCTTTTAAGGACTATAATCTTGTTAAGGGTATTTTTAGAAGCCCATGGGTAGGATTAGACAATTTCAAATTAATGTTTAGTGGGCATAGTTTCCCGCAAGTATTCAAGAACACATTGGCTATAAGCGTTTGGAAACTTGTTGTAGGCTTTCCAGCTCCCATAATACTTGCTATTCTTTTAAATGAGATAAGATTCCAAAAATTTAAGAAAATTACACAAACAATTAGCTATCTTCCCCACTTTGTATCATGGGTTATTCTCGGAGGTATTTTTGCCCAAATTCTATCACCATCAATCGGACCAATTGGTTATATAATGAGAAACCTGGGTATGAGGCCTATTAATTTTCTAGGCGATCAACACTGGTTCAGGACTGTGTTAGTCCTAACTAGTCTATGGAAAGGAATAGGATGGGGATCTATTATATATTTAGCATCAATTGCAGGAATAAATCAAGAGCTATATGAAGCGGCTATTGTTGATGGTGCCTCCAGATTTCAACAAGTTATACATGTTACTCTTCCGGCGTTAGTTCCTGTTGTCACTATACTTTTCATTTTAAATATAGGGTCAATAATTTCTGATGATTTTGATCAAATTTTCAATCTGTATAGTCCTGTAGTATATAATGTTGCTGATGTAATTAGCACTTATACATACAGAATGGGACTTGTAGATATGAATTATTCATATGCTACAGCTGTTGGTCTATTCAGAAATATTATTTCTTTTACATTAATAATAGTGACAAACGCAATTGTAAAACGAATGAGCGAATATACTATCTGGTAAGGAAGGAGAACGTAATGAGAGTTTATAAAAGATCCTTGGGCGACAATATATTTGATACAATAAATATAATATTTATTACACTATTTGCTATAAGTTGTTTATATCCATTTTTGTATATTTTCAATGTCTCAATAAGTGAAGGAATATCTACATCTCAATATGGTTTAAATATTATACCTAGAGGGATAACATTTAAATATTATGCAAAAATATTTAAAACAGATACTATCATGATCGGCTTTTTTAACTCTGTATTCAGGACAATAATTGGATCATTCTGTTGCGTGGTCTTTACTGCAATGGGTGCATATCCTATGTCAAAAAAATACTTGCCTAACAGAAATTTTTGGACATGGTATATTTTGTTTACAATGTTTTTTAGCGGAGGTCTTATTCCATCATATTTTCTTATAAGAGATTTGGGAATAATCAATACCAGAAGGGTATTGATTATTCCAGGTCTTGTCAGTACTTATTCATTGTTGATAATGAGAAACTATATGATGTCACTGCCTTCAGAGCTTGAAGAATCAGCCAAAATTGATGGAGCAAATGATGTGTATATCCTGTCAAAAATTATATTACCTCTTTGCAAACCAATCATAGCGACTGTTGCACTATGGAGTGCTGTTGGACATTGGAATTCTTGGTTCGATTCCTTAATATATGCAAATAAACCTAATCTGGTTGTATTACAGGTAGTTTTATACAGAATAATAAACTTCGGCTCAAGTGATTCGGTTACTGGGAATATGCTTGATGATTTTGTATATCCTGAAGTTATTAAAGCATGTACCATCATGATTACAACAATACCAATAATATGTGTTTATCCCTTTGCACAGAAGCATTTTATTAAAGGTATACTTGTGGGTTCGCTTAAAGGGTGAGTTATTACAGATATTAAGTATTACTTTACATTTGAGTAGTGCTTTTATATATCACATTATTTATAATAATTACTAATAAAAGGAGGTTTTTTCATGAAAAAAAGTTTTCTAAAAATGGTCACAGCTTTATTGTTTGTTGCTCTTGTAACATCGTTATTTGTTGGGTGTACAGTTAAAAAGGAAAAAGAGGTGACACAATCTCCAGACTCAACAAAAGAGAATGCAACTATACAAAAGGATGCTGGTGGGGACAGTGAGGATGAGGGTGACAGGTATGCTCCCAAAGAAGGAAAGGTATATAACATTACATTTCTGTCAAATGTATATGCACAACCAAAACCGGACTGCGAAATCATTAAAAAATATAACGAAGTGTTCAATGTAAACCTAGAAAGTGTATGGGTTGATCCTAACAAATGGGATGATCTTCTGAATATAAAGCTTGCGTCAGGAGAAATTCCAGATGTTATAGTTGCCAAAGGAACAAATAAACTGACTCAATATCAATCACAAGATCTTCTTACCGAAGTACCCAAAGAAGCAATAAAAAAGTATGCACCGAATGTATATAAAATGATAGAAACTGATGCTCCAAAAGCGTGGTATACTACTACCATAAATGGTATAAATTATGGCATACCATATATAGTTGGCTCAAGTTATTATCGTGTACCTATAGTTTGGAGAGGTGACTGGCTTAAGGTAGTTGGAATAATCAAAACGCCTGATACTATTGCAGAATTTGAAGAAGCATTTACAAAGTTTACAGAAAATGACCCTGACAAGAATAATAAAAATGATACTTATGGATTTGGTGCAAAAGGGTTTGGTCCTACCTTCGGTGCATTCGGAGCAGGTGTTGATCTTGGTTATGAAGGAGAATGGGGAGGTCTATGGACTGAAAAAGATGGGAAATTGAAATATAACATGGTTATACCTGAGGCAAAAGAAGCACTCAAGCTTATTACAAGCTGGTATAAGAAAGGGATTATAGATCCTGATTTTGTTTCCCCAAAGGGTGAGAACAAAGGTGGTTATTGGGCTTATACATCAGACTTTATAAATAACAGAATAGGTTTTACCACACATGGTGCTAACTACCACTGGCAGAAGGAAACTCCAGAACTCGGAATGAAAAACAGACACAATGTTGATGAGTTTTTAAAAGTCAACCCCCAGAAAAGTGCTGATGATATTGTGTTCGGGCTTCCTCCTATAGGTCCCGATGGAAAAACAAGAGGTGCTTATGCTGATATTCCTATAACAGGAACGAGTTATGTATTCTCAAGAAATCTTGCAAGTGAACCAGATAAGATTGGTAAAATTCTGCAGATGTTTGACTGGCCTGCTTCCAACCACGAAAACTGGGTGTTCAGCAACTATGGCATAAAGGGCAAACACTACGATATGACTGAAACTGGGAACTATAAATCTGTTCAACGTCTAGAACCGTATAATGATCCAGTCAAGTCAGGTGAAGCAGGTTTAATCGCATTTTTCTATCAGGCTGATCTTAAAAATGTTAGAGATGTATCTCCTGCAAGCTTTATATATTTCGAGAAGAACAACTTTGACAAATACGGAATTACTTCGGAATTATTAGCTCCTTTGCCATCATCCTCCAAATACAGTGCAGAAATGGCAAAAATCCTTTCAGAGGGCTACTATAAAATAATTCTTGGAGAAAAACCTATAGACTATTTTGATGAATTGGTCAGTGACTGGAATAAGGCAGGTGGAGAACAGCTAACCAAGGAAGCTAATGACTGGTACGGCAGCGTAAAATAAAAATGAACCAAAGGATTGCAGTGCTTTTACAAGAACTTGAATTTATTTAAGTACCAGTGCTTACAAAAAATTCACATAATATTTACAGACTCATATAAACTTATGTAAATTTGCAATGTGTTGTCTAACACTTCCACTTGAGAATGTTTTGAAAGTGTTAGACAACACATTATTAAGAGGAGGTATTTTACTGTGAGAAACAAGATAACAAAATCTATAATAAGTTGGGTTTTAACTATTATTATTATTGCATGCGTATTTACACCTTTAAGTATTATATTAGCAGAAGACAATCTAGGCCAAACATATTATGTAGCCATGAATGGCAAGGATACAAATCCTGGAACAAAAGAAGAACCATTTGCCACAATTCATATTGCTTGCTCCAAATTGTCAGCTGGTGACACACTTTATATAAGAGAAGGTACATACAATGGATATATGGTGGTATCAAAAAAGGATAACATAACTATTAAGAATTATAATGATGAAAAAGTTACAATAAAAAATGGTATTCAGCAATTAGGTTATATAGCATATATAGGTGAGAGCCAAAATGTAAGCATTTCAGGTATAGCATTTACTTATGAAGAAACTAGCAATAGCGGATCTGCTATAATTATACACAACTCGAACAATACAAAAATTAATAATTGTGAGCTCTATAAAGTGGATTGCGGTGTAATGGCCAGAGCAGGTACGGATAATTTTGAAATATCTTCTAATATTATGCACGATTGTACATGGGCATATGGAGGTATGCTTATTTTTGAGGCTGCTAACGGTAGAATATTTAATAATGTAATATACGATTCTTATTTTGGTGTAAATTTCTATGGGAGAAATTCACATAATAATATTGTATATAATAATACATTTTTTAATAATACGCTTGATGTAGGTTCAACAAATGTTTCAGGAATTGCCGAAAACAACATATTCAGGAATAATATATTCAGTTCACATTTTGAAAATACCTATGAAACTGTAGCTAAAGATACAGCTGATGTAGCAACTGAAGACACAGCTGAAGCAGCAACTGAAAATGTAGCTGAAGACATACCTCTAGCTGCAATTGAAACAACATCTGAAGATACAAATGAGGTTCAAAGATGCTTTATAACAATGAATGACTTTGACTATAATTGTTACAATATAAATACTCTTTCTGATGGCATCATTGCAGAAGATCCAAAAAGTTTTGATAATACAACTACCTTTACAACATTTCAAACTTGTGGGCAAGAAAAGAATGGCTTCTTGGGTAATCCGGCATTTTTGAATCCGGGAATAGGAGAGCTTCAGATAGGAAGAATGAGTGAATGTAAAGGAAAAGGTACCGATGAATATGTTCCTGATGTTGATATTTTAGGAAAAACCAGAGAGGGTTCTGTGGATATTGGCGCTTATACTTCTGCTGATCGTGTTGATTATTATGTTTCGGTAGATGGAAGTGATGAAAATAGCGGTAAGGATGCAAAACCATTTAAGACGATTCAGCATGCTTTAAGTGTTTTACAATCGGGAGATTTCTTGTTTATTAAGGAAGGAAGTTATGCTGAACCTATTAAAGTAGTTGGCAGATCTAATATAACAATAATGAACTACCAGGATGATAAACCAGTATTAAACGGGCAAATAACTATACAGGACAGTAATAGTATTTCAGTTGGCGGCTTTGCTTTAAATAAAAGTGTGGTAATTGATAATAGTAAAAAAGTAAAAGTTACAAACATGGACATTAATAATGGACATATTGTTGTTGTTCCTGGAAGCGGTGCTTGCACTGATGAATATGAAATATCCTCGTGTATTATACATGACTTTGGGGGAGACGGTGCAATACTGATTTATAATGGCAAGAACGGTAGTATATTTAATAATGTAGTGTATAATACAAAGCAAGCTTTACTTTTTGAGGGTTCGGAAGCTGTAAATAATAAAATATACAATAATACTTTCTATAACAATCAAGCAGATGTAACATTAATTTCAGCAGCATCTATGGGAGATCCTGCCAATAATAAATTCTATAATAATATATTTAGTAATGGATTTGAAATAGGCAATGTGAAACTCTTGGATAATCATGAATTTGATTATAACTTCTATAATGAAGCCAAACTTTCGAGCTGCATAGGTTATTGGAATGTATATAATGAAAAGGGTGAGCATATTGAGGTAAAATGGTCAAGCTTGAACGATTTTAAAGCACTTGGGAAGGAAGCTAACAGTGTGCTTGGAGATCCTGCCTTTTTAAACCAGGCTTCATATGATTTTCGGTTAAGAAGCAGCAGCAAATGTATTGGCGCAGCAACATCAGAAGGTGCACCTTTATACGACATTAAAGGCAATAGAAGAGAATCACCTTATGATATGGGAGCATATAAGTTTACAGGTGTTGTAAACAACTATTATGTATCACCTGATGGGAGCGATTCAAATAAAGGTACGGAGGAATTGCCTTTTAAAACTATACAGCATGCAGTAGATATAATGTTTCCTGGTGAGACGGTGTTTCTCAAGGTTGGGACATATAACGAAAGTGTAAATATCAATAATAAAAATGGAAATGCATCAGAATGGTTCTATATAAAAAATGTTCCAGGTGAAGCAGTCACTATTTCTTCATCAGGGCAGAGTAAAAATGCCATTTCAATAAATAATTCCAGCTTTTGGCAAATAAAAGGGATTTACATAAAAGACTTTACTGAAAATGGAATAAACATACAGGATAGTAGTAAAAATATTCAATTAGTAAATATGGAAATATCGGATGTTGCATCAAATGGAATATTTGCCAGGAACACTTCGAACTGCACTATAGATGGTGTCAGAGTTTCTAAGATTCTAGGGAATGGTGTATCTATAAACGATTCTACAGGATGGCTAATAAACAAGTCATGTATCAACGATGTAGGTGATGCGGCCATATTAGCTGATTCAAGCAGTAAATGTAAAGTTATAACCAATCTGATTATGAATAGTAAAAATAATGGTATTGAACTAAGAAATTCTAATAATTTAATTATGTATAACAATAGTTTTTATGGAAATTCAAATTGTGAAATGCTAGTTGAAAATAAGTCTACAATGAGCACTGTAAAAAATAATATTTTTGGATCATCTTCATGCAAAAATGCTCTTGTCATAGCAGATACTGAAAGCATAGGCAATGATTTTGACTATAACTGTTATAACATAACTGAAAATGAAGATAAAAATACAAATGAAGATAAAAGTATGTATATAGTCAAGTATATAGATGATGAAACAGAAAAACTACTTACTTTATCTGAATTTCAAAAGCTTGGTAAAGAAGAAAATGCCATAATAGGGAATCCTTTGTATTATGACTGCGAAAATGGTGATCTAAGTTTAAAATCAGGAAGTTCTTGTGCAAAAAAAGGAATTAAAGATGATAATTCTCCCACATCTGGTTATGATGGGGTAAGTTACCAGATACCTATGGATATTGGTGCTTTTTATTATCCTTATAGTAACAATGTATACTATGTTTCTCCAGAAGGTAATGATAGTAACGATGGGTCAATAACAAAGCCATGGAAGACAGTAAGCAAGGGATTGAATTCGTTAAGGCAGAGTGACACACTGTATATAAGAGAAGGAAAATATAATGAAAGAATAAATTTATATGACAAAAAAGGCACTTCCAAGACTCCCTATACAGTTAAAAATTACCCGGGAGAAAATGTTGTTTTAGATTCTGAGTTTTCACAGGGTGTAGGTATCAAGTTTACCAATTGCTCTTACTGGCATATAGATGGATTAAAGTTTTGCGATTATTCAGGTGCAGCCATATGGACGACAGCAAGTTGTGAACATATAGTGATGGAAAATCTTGAAATTTGGAACATTGATGAGCCTAAATTTGTTACATCTGGTACCGAAGGTATCCTTGGAGAGGGAAGCAGCTATTGCACTGTAAGAAACTGCTATATCCATGATATAGGGATGACAAGAAGAGCGTTAAGTGACCATGGTATATATATAGGCTATGGAGCACATCATTGGACATTTGATTCAAATACGATTGAGAATGTACCAGGAGGCGGTATCCATTTATATGGGAAACCTATAGGCGGGGATGATTGCATTATCGTAAATAATATAATAGCAAACTGCAGAGATGGCTTGGTCCTTACCATGGCTAAGAGGAATTTAATATCCAATAATACCTTCTATAACAATTGGGTGGAAGACCTTTATATGGATTGGTGGTTTAACGATTCAATAATACAAAATAACATATTCTATAACGATCTACCTGTTGGTATGAAGGTGATGGTTGAGGACAAAGCGAATCAGACAACAAAAGAGTATGAAATCGATCCGGTATCATTTGCTTTCTACTGTGAAGATGTTAAGGATAATATATTTAGAAATAATATAGTCATAAATGAAAACTTCGGAAATAGGGTTATTAATCCTATTAGAACAAAAAAACCAATTCAAGAACACATTAAAGAACAGAATTTAAACACATTTGAGAAAATAATTGAAGGGGATCCCATGTTTGTAAATACAGAATGTGAAAATTTCAAGGATAAGGACTTTAGACTAATGGATGGAAGCCCATGTATTGATGCAGGTATTTCTGATAAAGTTCCGGAGGTTGATATAATTGGAACGGTAAGAGTTAATTCTCCTGATTTAGGTGCATATGAAAAAATATCAAGTACAGCAGTGGAACCATTTACAATAAGCAATACTTCAATAAATGTAAATAATGGAGGAATATCAGCAACTGCAGCTGTAACACGCAATACTAAAGTTGCTTACAGTGGGGATTCGGTAGTTATATTCCAGTTAATGAAAAAAGGGCAAAGAAGTGATTTCCCGACAGCACTGGTAGCATTAAAGGCCAATATCCAGGATACTGTAGTTTTGACAGCACAGTTTGCAAGCTACAACGATGCTGAATATTATCTTAAAATAATGGTGTGGGATAAGCTGGATAACTCTTTTAATAGCATAGGTATCAAGCTTGCTGAGCCAGTGGAGATATTACAGGACTAACAGTAGGAGCATATCGCAGTGTATTACTGTAGTTAAATAACCCTGAATACACTGCGGTATATAGTATAGCAAATAATAAATTTAAAGAAAAAGGGTGATATATGATGAAAAAACAGATAGTAAGTATATTAGTAATAGTTGCCCTACTGCTGACCACTGTTTGTTCTGTCACATTTGCACAAGAAAATATTACACTTGATTTTATACCTGATAAACATGTAGGAGAAAGTGTTACACTCAGCGGGGATACCAGTATGGTAGGTAGTATAAATATAAAGGTCATTTTTGAGGATGACACTATTATATACGCAGATGAAGCAAAGATAATTAATGGTGTGTTTACAAGGGAATTTGCTATAGGTGGAGGATGGAGTTTGGGAAGCTATACTGTGGTAGCGGGGAATAAGGACACAGTAGCAACAATACAATTTCATGTAATATCATTAAAATCACTGGCTGCACCATCAAAACTGACTGCGAAATCTGTTTCTAGCAGTCAAATTGATCTTAAATGGATTGTGTCAGAAGGTGATAACGTATTAGGATATAAAATATTTCGCAATGGTTCTGAAAAACCCATTGGTATAGCGGAAGGAGCAAATACAACAATCTATAGTGATAAAGGGCTTGCCGCATCTACTACTTATATCTATACTGTAAAAGCATATGATGCTGAAGGCAATATGTCTGAAGCAAGTAAGCAGGCAAGTACTACAACAAAAGAACAAGATACAACAATAACTCCTGACCCGGGTTCAGAACCAGAAGCAGAAACTCCAACAGCAGCATATTCTGATGGAAGCAAAAGCAGAACAAAGTTAAGTGCTTTACAAAAAACTATAGATGAACTAAGTAAACTATCATATGATAAACGGAACATTAATCAAATTATCAAAAAGGCACTAGATTTGATAAACGAGGCGGCTAATGAATTAAAAGATGAAAAAGACTTAAATATTGTGTTAAATCAGACCTGCAATATTATTAATAGTGTTGTTAGTTTAACTAAGAAAATTGAGACTTCAGATGAGGAGGCAATATCCATTTGTGCAGCTTTGACAAATCTAGCAGAGCAGGTAATGGAAAAAGTAAATACAGAGAGTATAAAACCATCTGATGCAGTAACAGATAATAAAGCTATTATTGAACAGCATTTGGCAAATATGCTCATTGAGAAACTTAATGATATTGCAAAAGTTTCTGACAGTTTGAACGAAGCTCTTAAAAGTGCAGGTGTGCATGCAGGTATAAAACCTGTACTTAATATCCAGGTTGCTTTTGGTTCATCGGTTAATCAAATCAGTATTGATATTGCCGGTTCACTTTTACTGGCTGCTGTCGAAAAAAATATCAGCATGGTAGTTATAAACACTAATGTTGCTACTATTTCGGTCATTCCTGATTCAATAAATATAAAAAACACAGATACAGTATCATTAAGTGCTGAAAAACTTGAAAAGGATGGATTGTCAGCGGATATTAAATCAATTGTTGGTAACAATGATGTATACGATTTCAACTTCATGGTTGATGGAGCAATAATAAGCAACTTCAGCAAGCCCATTCAAATATCAATTCCTTATATTTTAAAGGCTGATGAGGATCCTGATAGAATTACAGTTTTCTTTATTAATGATGAAAGTAAGATTGTGAATGTTCAAGGAAAATATGATGACAAGACAAAAACCGTGAAATTCTTTACGAGACACTTTAGTAAATATATGATACAAGAAAATATTGTATCCTTCAAGGATGTACAACAAGATTACTGGGCCAGGAAACATATTGAATCAATAGCTTCAAAAGGCATTATACTTGGTGTAGGAGATGGAAATTATAAACCTGATGCAAAAGTAACCAAAGCTGAATTTGCTACAATGATTGTCAGGACTTTTAATATTTTTGATGAAAATTCGAAGAGCAGTTTTAGTGATGTTAAGGAAACTGACTGGTATTATAAATATGTATCAACAGCTTTGAAATATAACTTAATATCTGATAAGCCTATCAAAAAGTATAAGCCTGAAGAAGCTATCACAAGACAAGATATGGCTGTAATAACTGGTAATGCACTTTTTAAGCTTAACGGTATAAATAGAAGCGATAATCCGGATATAATTTTAAGCAAATTCAAAGATGCCAAAAAGATATCAATTAGTGCAAAAGATTCTGTGGCACTGCTTTTAAAGGAAAATATCTTGACGGGATATACAGATGGGACATTTGGACCAAAGTCATATCTAACAAGAGCAGAGGCCGCTGCAATAATTTACAGAATATTTATGTTCGATTGATTTACAATGATTTATAGTGAGTTATTGTTGAACGAAGTAATTCAAATGTAAGGTCTCCATGATAATATAATTTATTATGGAGACTTTCCCATGAGGTTGCAAATGCAGCATTGGCAGGTTTCGCTGAAGCAAAATTAGATGGCATTATATAGATATATGATTCTGCTTCAAAAACTCATTTAACGTCAACATGTCTCCAAGCTAAATTCGCTCTTTGAAGCAGAATCACTAAATAATAAAAAGGAAAAACCTAAACATTATGTAATATATATTTTTTTACATAGAATATAGTTGAGATTGACATATAGTATATACTTGTATATACTATATGTGAGAAGTAATTAGAAAAAAGAGGTGATTTGGATGAAAATTAATTTGGCTAAATGGGGTAATAGTGCGGCTATTCGTATACCAAAGATAATATTAGAAGAATTAAATATAGACAGTAACAATTTTGAAAATATAAGTTTCAATATTGATATAGAAGGAGAAAAGTTAATATTAAAAAAGAAACAAGAAAAAACAAAATTTGAACTTTTAGCTGAACAATCTAAGGGAGAAAAATTAAATCCAAAATTAGATATTGATTGGGGAAATCCTATTGGGAAAGAAGTGTGGTAAGAATAATGATTAAACTAGATAAAAATGATTTCAACAATTTAGAGTTTGGAGATATAATAAAAATTAATTTTTCACCATCTAAGGGCCATGAACAGAGGGGATACAGACCTGGACTTGTAGTATCAGATCCTTTTACACAAAAGGAACTAAATGGTATAGTAACAGTAGTTCCAATAACAAATTCAACTAGCACTTTTTTTACCAGAGTAAATCTAGACAAATACAATATTCAAACTAAAGGCGATATTTTAATGGATCAAATTAAAGTATTGGATTTAAGTGAAAGACAGTATGAATTTATAGAAAAGACACCTAAAGAAGTATTGAGTAAATGTAATATTATATTTAATGCTATTTATGAAAAACTTTTAAATTCTTAGAATTATATTTTAATTATTTTACTAAAAAAAGAGAATGGAAAGTTAATATTTAACATACTCTTCCCTTGCAACCGTTATCTTTTTTATTACATTACCTTACATTACTTGCCACTTGATATCACCCATTCTTTATAGTATTACTTTTATAATAAAATGAAGGAAAAAGCAAGTCAGAAATCAAAAGTATTATTAACGTATCTGAAAGAACAATCAAAAAATATATTGAGTTGACGAAATCAACTCATTCATAAATGGTTTAAAAAATGATATTGTGGCAATCACAAATGTCACATATGTATCATTTTTTGACTTTACTTTTATTGCTTCTTCAACTATAATTTAATTAAATTGAATTATGCAAAAGCTATGAAAGGAAGAAGTAGGCCAGTTTTACGTCATTCAGAGAGCATCCGATTGGTGAGAGGTTGCAGACGCACTGAGTCGAATACATCCTGGAGCCGCTACCTGAATTGATAGTAGGGTTTGATGGGTACGCCCGATACAGCGTATGAGTGTATTTGCACTTGTTGAGGGGAATTCTGTGAGGAATTTCCGAGTCAGAGGTGGTACCGCAATTTTTGCCCTTTGTTCCAATTGGAGCATGGGGCATTTTTATTATTAAATATTTGCGAGGAGTTGTTATAATGAAAATTTACGATGAACTGGTAGCTCGTGGTTTGATTGCTCAGGTTACCGACGAAAAAGAAATTAAAGAGCTTATTAATAATGGTGATGCAACATTTTATATCGGATTTGATCCAACTGCAGATTCTTTGCATGTTGGTCATTTTATGGCACTATGCCTTATGAAACGGTTGCAGATGGCAGGAAACAAACCTGTAGTCCTTATAGGCGGTGGAACTGGCTATATCGGTGACCCATCAGGCCGTACTGACATGCGTTCTATGATGACACCTGAAATAATTCAGCATAACTGCGATTGTTTTAAGAAACAGATGGAAAGATTCATCGAATTCGGTGATGATAAGGCGATCATGGTTAATAATGCAGATTGGCTCTTAAAGTTGAATTACATTGAATTACTTCGTGAGGTAGGAGCCCACTTCTCTGTAAACAATATGTTGCGTGCAGAATGTTATAAGCAGAGAATGGAAAAAGGCCTGTCTTTCTTGGAATTCAATTATATGATTATGCAATCCTACGACTTCTACTACCTGTATCAGAATTATGGCTGTAATATGCAGTTTGGTGGCGACGACCAGTGGTCTAATATGCTTGGTGGTACAGAACTGATTCGTCGTAAGTTAGGTAAAGATGCCTATGCGATGACAATTACACTACTCATGAATTCCGAAGGTAATAAGATGGGAAAGACTGCAAATGGCGCTGTTTGGCTTGACCCTAACAGAACCTCACCTTTTGAATTTTTCCAGTATTGGCGTAATGTTGGTGACACTGATGTTCTCAAGTGCATACGTATGCTAACCTTCTTGCCGCTTGAACAGATTGACGCAATGGACAAATGGGAAGGCAGTCAGCTAAACGAAGCCAAGGAAATTTTGGCGTATGAACTGACTAAGCTGGTCCATGATGAAGAAGAAGCCCAAAAAGCAAAGAACGCTTCTCACGCTCTCTTCGCAGTTGGCACGGATGATTCCCACATGCCAACTACTGAAATTGCAGCCGAGCAACTGACCGATGGTGTTATCAGTGTTTTGGATTTGATGGTGGCATGTGGTATAACTGCTTCTAAAAGTGAAACAAGACGTCTGATTCAACAGGGTGGTGTATTTATTAATGATGCTAAAGTTGAATCTATTGATTGTAATATTACTTCAGAACAATTGAAAAACGGTGTCAAAATGCGTAAAGGAAAGAAAACCTACCATAAGGCTTTGATGAAGTAAAGGGTAATGGTAACTCTATGAAAGAAATACATGCATTATGAACATAACCTGTACTTAGCAATTCGTAAGCCATAAAACAGGATTAGTTAATGATCTTTATTAGTCGGGATTAGTAATCCCGACTTTCAAAAACTGAAATTTATTCATTACAGGTGTGACAAGCGTGTTTAGTGTATGTTATTACGCTTGGCATAGTCGATAAATTCATGTTCTTAAATAAGGAAGAATAGGTATTATATTTTATAATGTCTCGATTCGTTGGAATTACCATTTACTCTTTTTCTTCCCACCAACCAAAGGCGATTTGAGCATTAACTTGTTCTTTATCCGGAGATAAGAAGAATAAAGCAAAGGAGCTTCCAGGTGGAATTATATACATGCCTTGAAAATCATGCTTTGTAAGTGTTTGGTTAGGTTCTACTCTTCTCACAAATGTATAAGTTCCTCCGATTGGTGTTTTTGATATAAAACTAGCATTTTTAATTTGCACCTTTGGAATTGGCGGTGGAGTAATTGATTGATTTCCAGCAGCAAAATACGCTGATATCTTTCCTTTATCGGGAAGAACACTGCTTAACCACCCTTCAGCAGTTAAGGGTTGATTGGAAAAATTAGAAATGGTATAAGCATTCAAAAACAAATTTACATTTGAGCCTATGGGATTGATTAGACCTCCCCAAGCATTATAACCCCCTCCGAAGGTTATTACATCAGTTTGACCAAGAAAATATTCTCCCAGGTACGAATGATATACAGCATTTGATAAGACGATGACCTTTTTGGGCTGCTTTTCTTTTTTCATTAATATCAAGCTCATGATCTACTGCCTCCTAAACATATTCTAGACGAATGCATCAAATTTTCTCCTCCCACCAGGTTAAAACGATTGTTCCTATGATAATTTGAGGACCCTGTGATTTAAGAAGTATTGAAAAAGAGCTTCCTGGACCGATAATTATTGAGCCTTTATGTGAATCGCTTACAAGAGTGGAATTGGGGGCAATAATTCTACCAAAAATATTTGTACCATTTGTTATTGGCTTAGTTGAATAATCTGTATACAACATTACAGCTTTTGGCCTTGGAGGTGGCGATATAGATTGATTTGATGGGGTAACCGTGGAGGATATTGTTGCTTTACTTGATGGTTTGGCATTCAACCAAATTTCTCCCAAAAAATTTTGATTTGAGAAGTTTGTAATAGTAAAAATATCAAAATAGAGGTTGACTCCTGATCCAGGTGGGTTTACTATTCCACCCCAGGCAGTATATTTATTGCCGAAACTAAGTGCACCCGTTTGTCCTATAAAATATCTTCCAAGCATAGAATTCATTGTCGGGCTGGTTATATCCACCACCTCAATTGGTTGTATCCTCATTTTGCTAGACATATTATTCCCTCCAAACTGCGCAGTCTGATATTCATATTATATGAAACAGGGAAGGGAATTGTTAAACATAAGCTTACAATAATCTATTTTTGCTTCAACAGGTTCAATACCAAGCAGCTTAAAGCAGTTCAAGATGACCTGGCGGAAATACAGCTTTTGATCTTCTCCAAGCACTATTATATTTACATCAGCACCGATTTTTACCTTGTCAATACTATAAGCGGTATTTCGCAGCGGATACAGTGAGGTTTTGTCTTTCCTGGTTAATATCAGGTAGGGAGCCTTCAGAGGAAGATTATATTCCACCTGGTTTAATACCAGCCTGCCTTCTGCGTCTTCTTCAAGTCTGCCCGTAGAATCAAAAGTTGTCAACTGTGCTTTGGAATTGTCTTAGGTGCTGTACGCGTGAAAAAAGTGAACCTTTTATTATATTATGACAATATATAAGTGAAGGGCTATTTTGAAAGGAGGTTTTTGTTATGCTGAAAGGGGAGAGAGCACTTGGATATTGCAGATTTAAGCGATCTTGTAAAGCTAGAGGGGAAAGCTATTTATAGATTTTGCAGCAAGCTAGCGAAAAACAAGGCCGATACAGATGACCTGTATCAAGAAACATTTTTGAAAGCAGTGGAATTGTGTCACAAAATTGATAAAAATAATAATCCTAAAGCTTTTCTCATTTCCATTGCAATAGGGCTTTGGAAAAATAATTGCCGTAAATTTGCCTGGAGGCAAAGAATAGTACCGATTGAGGAACTTCATGAAGATGCAAAGAATGATTACATATTCAAGGATGAATCAACACCGGAGGATATCGTTGTATCAAATGAACTAAGCATTATGATACAAGCTGCAGTAGAAAAGCTGAACTACAAATTTAAAATACCTTTGTATATGTACTACACTGCAGAAATGTCCAACGAAGATATAGCAGCAGCATTGAAGATTCCTGTTGGAACTGTGAAAAGTAGGCTCTACAAGGCTCGGAAAACTTTAAAAAGCATTTTGGAATTGGAGGCTATTAAATATGAAAAGCTCTGAAAAATTAGCTCAACTGCTGAAGCAAGCCCTTTCTTCAACAGTTGAACCCAGTGAAGATTTAAATCAGAAAATAATAAAACAAATAAAGGAGAATGGTACTATGAAACCAGTTTATAGAAAAAAGGTGTCAGTTGCACTGATTGCAGTTGTAATTACCTTAGCAATGTCAATAACGGCATTTGCAGCTTGGCGTCTTCTAAGTCCAAAACAAGTTGCCGAGCACCTCGAAGACAAAACACTTGCTCATGCATTTGATGATAAAAATGCAATTGAAATAAATGAATCAATTGTTTCAGGCGGATATAATTTTACTTTGCATGGAATCGTATCAGGTGAAGGTTTGAGCGACTTTAGACACTCAGAAGAAGATATACATCCAGATAGAACTTATGCTGTAGTGTCGATAACAAAGCAAGATGGCAGTAAAATGCCGGATACCCGGGATGAAGAGTATGGCCAGGTTCTGTTTCTTGTTTCTCCTTTAATAAAGAGTCAAAAGCCATGGATGGTTAATATAGCTTCAATGAATGGTGCATGTAGTGAGTTTGTAGTTGATAGGGTCATGTACAGAGTGATAGAATGTGACGGGCTTGAAATGTTTGCCGACAGAGGACTTTATCTTGGAATAAGTACTGGCGGCTTTGGTGACTTCTTTAAGGCCTTTAACTATAATGAAGAAACCGGTGAAATCAGTCCTAAAGCTGATTATAAAGGAGCAAACGCACTTTTCAATTTACCTCTTGATGTAACAAAAGCTGACCATGAGAAAGCCGAAAAGTATTTGAAAGAATTATTGGATGAACCGGAAGCGGATTCTAGAGATAACGAAGAAAAAAATGAAAAAGATATTGAATTAGCTGATAAATCTTCGTTAATATTCGATTCGTAGATTCTTATCCAGCAGATCTCAGCAGACAAATCAGTCTGACAATTTGGTTGGTAATTAGATTAAGCAACTGTGTTTTTCATAATTGAAGAACACAGTTGCTTTGTTACTTTTATGCATCTAAAACCGAATCTTCAGTTTAGTCATGCAAGTGTTGTAATATGGTTTTCCTTGAAAAACCATGATTGTCGGTTTTGTTGCTCTTGCCATAGGAATAGGTGAGGGTATATTTTTCTCAAAATTGACAGCAATGATTTTATTAGATATTTCGTTGGTATCTTATACCAGAAATATATCTTTTACCATAGACCTAAGAGCTATTTTTATCACTACTGCAGTATTTACAGCCATATTTTGCATTATGGGGTTATCCGGAACAAAGTAATTGTATTCAACTATGAAAATGCTCTGAAATCCGACAAATTAATACTGAACTTATAGAAATACTATCCGATAATGTAGGTGGTTATAGAATTGCATACAAACTTTATGTTGACTGCAGATACTGTGGTATTTTCCAATATGATAAATGTTGAGAATTCATATTATGATTCCACTTCAAAAACCCAGATTCT
>ENA-UOOK01002841-UOOK01002841.1-fermentation-metagenome-genome-assembly--contig:-NODE-2841-length-20579-cov-4.804327_pt1 | contig 20579 bp, 20 predicted proteins | sample MGYA00245777_ERZ724023 | MGnify/ENA primary metagenome ERZ724023 (study PRJEB28704, sample SAMN03018312) | fermentation metagenome | biome: anthropogenic terrestrial biome; feature: soil; material...
TTCAGCATCCACTGATGAAACGAATTGTGGAATTAAAGGAGCGAAATTACGCAGATAGGGAGACGTATGACTATGCACCCATTGACTTTGAAGATGCGATGGACAGTTACGATAAAGTACTGGAAGTGGTGGGTGAGATCTGTGGCGAGATCATTGACCCCAATGCCGAGGAGGTAGATCACAACGGTCCTACCGTGGCCGATGGACGGGTAACCTATGCGGCAAACACACAGGAAAATCTTGATGTACTTAACAGGGCAGAGTTGATGGGAATGCGGTTTGGGCGCAGGTATGGGGGACTCAACTTCCCAATGGTACCTTATATGATCAGTGCCGACATTGTGAGCCGTGCCGATGCCAGCTTTCAGAATATCTGGATGCTGCAGGATTGTGGTGAAACCATCTATGAATTTGGAGATGAGACACAAAAAAACAACTATATAACCAGGGTGGTGAAAGGGGAAACAATGTCGATGGATCTCACTGAACCCGATGCCGGGTCAGATCTTCAAGCGGTTATGCTGAAAGCCACCTTCAATGAGAAGGAGAATCAGTGGTACCTGAATGGTGTGAAGCGCTTTATCACCAATGGAGATGCCGATATTCACCTGGTGCTGGCCCGCTCCGAGGAAGGAACTAAGGATGCCCGTGGCCTGTCGATGTTTATCTATGACAAGCGCACTGGCGGCGTGAATGTGCGCCGCATCGAAAATAAAATGGGTATCAAGGGAGCACCCACATGCGAACTGGTTTTCAAGAATGCCAAAGCTGAGCTTGTGGGCAGTCGTCGGATGGGGCTTATCAAATATGTGATGTCACTGATGAATGGCGCCCGCCTGGGTATCATGGCTCAGTCGGTAGGTATTTCCGAGGCTGCAACCCGTGAAGCGTATCAATATGCAATTGAACGTCGTCAGTTTGGGAAGGCCATCATCACCTTCCCTGCGGTATATGAGATGCTGGCAAATATGCGGGCCAGGACCGATGCATCACGTAGCGTACTTTACGAGACCTGCCGCTTTGTGGATATGTACAAGACTTTGGAGGATATTGCACGGGAACGCAAGCTGACACCCGAAGAACGGGAGGAGATGAAATATTATTCGCGTCTGGCCGATGCTTTTACACCGCTGGGGAAGGGAATGAGTAGCGAGTATGCAAATCAGAATGCTTACGATGCCATCCAGATTCATGGCGGCTCGGGCTACATGAAAGATTACAAATGCGAGCGCCTTTACCGGGATGCCCGCATCACCAACATCTACGAAGGAACTACACAGTTGCAGGTTGTGGCAGCCATTCGCCATGTCACCACCGGCACCTATCTGCAACGTATGACAGAATATGCTGCCATGCCGCTCACTCCCGAACTGGAGCCACTGAAGAACGTATTGGTACATATGACGGAAACGTATGAAAAGATGGTAGAGCAGGTCGTTTCTGCCAGAGACGAGGAATATCTCGATTTCCATGCACGCCGCCTGGTGGAGAGTGCCGGACACATCATCGCGGGGTATTTGCTTTTACAGGATGCAAACAAAAATCAGGAACTGTTCCGTCGCAGTGCGGAGGTGTATGTCCATTATGGTCGGAATGAAGTGGTGAAAAACTACAATTTCGTCACCCAGTCGCGTATCGAAGATTTAGGGTACTACAAACCGGTCTTCAACGCGTAAAGGTTCACTGTTTTCGGTTATGTAATGATCTCCAAAAGCTGAACAAGATTATAAATTAAAATTCCTGTGATAGAGCTCGGTATTATACCGGGCTCTTTCCATTTAGCCTGTTTTTTATTCTTTCATTGTTGTTAGGTAGCGGACCTTCCAATCCTGCGTTTCAGCTTTAATAATCCCCAAAAAGTTTTTGTCTGACTTTTGGGGTCGTATATTCCGAGTTAATCCCTTTCTTTTGATTCGAACAGATACTGGAAATAATTTGTAGAATTAACCGGAAAGGTGAAAAAATATTTTTTGCAACGTTTGGGTGTTTTGTTTCGTCAATAATATTATAAAGTGGTCTCAGTACGTTATCAAATTCAACAAAAATTAAGAGTGAGCGATGTTCGTTGAAGAAAAATAGCCAATATTATGAAAAGTGAAATTTGCATTTTTATCCTATTATTAATGGGAATTTTACTCTTTTCTTGTGAGGAGAGAGATATTGATTTTGAAAGTGAATATGAAAGAAGCCATAAAGTATGGTTGACCTTTAAAGAATCATCCGGTAATACCCCTTTAAGGGAAGTCCTAATTAAGGGAGATGAGCTGTATGTAACCATTACTGCAAGCGGTTGCGACGGTTCTAGATGGGATACACGGCTAATAGATTCCGGTAAACTGGCCTATTCTAATCCTCCACAGCGCTATGCTAAAATAGAGTTTGTGAACAACGAAATCTGTCTGGCTGTGATATCCAGGACTTTCGTCTTCGACCTTAAACCACTCCGGGCAAAAGAAACCCGAAAAGTCTGTATCAATTTAGAAGGATGGATACAACCCTTGTTATATATATATTAACCGAAAGTTGGCGTTTTTTATGGGATACTCCCAGTCCTCAATCCCTTCGGATAAAATTTTTATTCATTGTCACTGATCGACAGCGATTTTGTGTGTCGGAGCACATGGAAGATGTACCGGAACGACTGGTATCAGTATGGAGTTATACAAAAAAAGTCGATTTTCCACGAAACCTTTATCACGGAGAACTGCGGAAATCAATGTTTGGAAATCTAAAATTACTTATCTTTTTCCCGGTCTAAAGAGTAACTCCAGTTTCGGTTGCGGACGCATCTTTCCGGTAAACATGTCCCGCATCCAGATCATTCCGGCCTCCACGCCGGTAGTTGTGTTGAACCAGTGCTCCACAGAACCGCCGTAGTAGGGAGTGCTCATCACCGGCATCATGGAGGCTGTGGTGCTGTTGTTCTGCTGCATCATTGGTATCCCGCCATAGCCGTTTAGATACCAGTTGTCGTTCAACCGGTAACGCCCGTGCAGATCTATCATCACGGCAGACTGAGAGACCCCGAACGTATTGCCTGCCGTTTGCATATAAGACAGACCTCCATCGACCATCAGGTTCCGGTTGATCTGGTAGCTGGCGTCCAACCCCGTGCTCCAGTGGGGCAATACACCGAAGTCGGAGTAGTAGCTGCCACTGGCACCCAAAATAAGCCGTGGGGAGATAAGATATTTTGCTCCGGTGCTCAGATTGTAATAGTTGCCCTTGCCGAAATAGGGCGTTTCCATCAAACCTAACGTAGCGGAACTATAGATTAGGAGGTTGCGTGAAGGTAGCATGCTGGCAACTACCGTGCGGCTTTTCGTATTGATAAAATCAGAAGCGGCACCGGACCACTGTATGGGAGGGAGTGGGGACGAGCCTCTTTCCCTGTTCAGGCTGATCCTGTGGCGCTGGTAGGGTGTGAATTGTGGCACCAGGTTATCTGCCGGATTGAGGCGGGGTAGCCGCAGAGGCATCGTCTCGTTGCGATTAATTGCCAGTGAGTCAGCCGTAAACTCCGATAATCTCCCGGACTCCAGCTTAAGACTATCCTGCTTCATCGGGTTATCCTGAGCTGGAAGGGTTGTGACAGGCAACAGTAACAACAAAGGCAGTAGCAATAAAAGAAAATAAAAACTTCTCATATGAATAAGTACTTAAAGAATGAGGTGACTCCAAAGTTAATAAACTTTTTAGGAACCTGATGTGAAGTATAGCTTGTCAAATTGTTCCTTTTAACATTTAAGAGTTGCTTGTTCCCGCTTTTTTCCTTTTCTTTGTTATCAAAATTCAATAAACGCTAAAATCGATTGCCTATAAGTCCTCTTTACTCTACTAATTAACATAACAATTAAAGAAGTAAAGCAAATGGATACTTTCTGCACGATGACCGATGAAGAATTGGTCGTTTCGTACACTTGTGGCAATAACAATGCGTTTGATGTGCTCCTCGAGCGTCATAAACAGCCCCTTTACACCTATATTTTCTATACAGTCCGTCACAACGGTCTCGCGGAAGATATTTTTCAGGATACCTTCATAAAGGCCATTACTACAATCAAACAGGGTAGATATACAGAGAACGGTAAGTTCAAGGCATGGCTTATGCGTATTGCACACAATCTGATGATCGATTATTTCAGACAGAAGAAAAGCGAAAACACTGTTTCCTGCGACGACTATGAGCCGGATTTACGGAATAATTCTTCCTTCTGTGAAAATACCATAGAGCTTGAGTTGGTGCGCAGGCAGGTGCTCAGCGATGTCAGGAAGCTTGTTGCCTCTTTGCCTGATTCGCAACGGGAAGTGCTGGAAATGCGTTACTACAGGGATTTGAGTTTCAAGGAAATTGCGTTACAGACCGGAGTGAGCATCAATACGGCTCTGGGACGCATGCGCTATGCGATACTTAACATGCGCAAAATGGCTGAAGATCACAAGATGGTACTTACCATGGATTAGGAAATTCCAATAAAAAAACCCGGATTATCCGGGTTTTTTTATTGGGTAGGAGTTCAAATCGTTTTGCACGGACTGTGCAGATGTTTCTTTGCGTGCATTACTATTTTCAGTATTTCAAGTCAATAGAACTAAAAACAAACGTTTTAGGTTTATTTTTATCGTTCCATAAGGCAGATACTTCAGAATACGGATACTTCAAAAAATGTCTGAAACAGGGTTTGAAGCTGTTAAAGCAATCCTGAGAAGTCTCAATATCGTTCGGTTCGATAACTTTAAATCGTCTGATATTCATTTTTCCGGACTGTGAAGCAGAATCATTTACACGAACAATTTTTTTGTTTTACGATTGCAGGCAGGCCCGCAACTGTATCGTCAAAAAACGCCCGCGTAACAGTATTCAACCTTTATGAAATCTGATCATTGTTTTGCAAACTGTTGCATCGACCACCGAAGAAGAGAAGATATCCGTGAAGATTTATCTCCCGACGGAGCCGGTGACAAGAGCTTTTGCAAAAGTTACATGTGGCAGCAGAAATTCATTCAGTTTCTTCTAAAAAGCAGTAAAGCCTTCGTCGTTAAAACATTGGAATGACAAACTAAGTTTATTCATCTCTCGAATGAAATTCTTCCGGTCGTGTGCAAAATGTCAAAGAACTCCTATATTATTTTTACGCTGTGCGTAATTGTGATTTATTGTTCTCTGCAAATATAACGTCCGGGAATGGAAAAATACAAATATTTCGGGTTAAAAATATGAACAACTTCTTAACAAGTTCTTAACAGGATATCAACATTGGGATTAATGTGTTGTCTATTTGTATTTTACAGTCAGGTATGAACGAAAAGTCATGAATGATTAGATGTCATTTGTAGTCCAATAATTGAAAAAATAAGCGTACTAATAAAAAATATCCTCCAAAAAGTTACCGGTTCCCTGAATATCAGTATACCCAGTAGTACCGTGCTTGCTGCCCCGATACCTGCCCAGACGGCGTAAGCGGTTCCAGTTGGAATAGGGTGGGAGCCCCCCATCGATTTAAACAACAAAAACATGCTCAAACTAACCGATACCAAAAAGATAAGCACCCAGAACCATACTTCTCTGCCCGATGTATGTTGTATTTTTCCCAGACTCATCGCGAAGGCGGCTTCAAACAGACCGCCAATGATTAAAAGAATCCAATTGATACTGACCATAATAAATTAATATTAAGTTTATACTTCCCAACTACGATGAATGATGCTGCCATGTTCCTCCTCGTTTTCTACACGCAGATGTACCTCAATCTCCTGCTGCATTTCCTCCACGTGGGAGATAATACCGACGATACGGTTTTCCTTCCTGAGCGATTTCAGCGTGTCGAATACAATGTCGAGCGACTCCTTGTCGAGCGTCCCGAAACCTTCGTCCAAAAAGAAAAAATTCTGATTGGATTGGGTAATTTGCTGAATATTATCGGCCAGAGCCAGGGCGAGCGAAAGTGACGCCTGAAAATTTTGTCCCCCGGAAAGTGTTTTTACACTACGCACTTTTCCGCCGTTCATGAAGTCACGTACTTGGAAGTTGTTGTCCTCGGTGATCTCGAGACTCAGCCGTTGTCTGGTAAGTTGAAAGAAACGGTTATTTGCCACATGGCAAAGGTTCTGCAGGTAAACGGAGGAGATGTAATTCACGAACCCACTTGCCATGAAGAGTGATTTCATCATGCGGATATTTTCTCCTCTTAACAGTAGTTCTTCCTGTTCTTTAAGAAGTGAAGTCCGACGTTCCATATTTTTCAGTAACTCCTCCAGCTTTACGGATACTTTTCCCCGTTCGTCGGCTTTTTGTTGTTGCTGATCTTTCGACCACCTGAACTCCGCAATGATCTTTTGATGTGCAGCACTATCATATTCACGTTCTCCAACCTCATTCCTGTATTGCTCAAATGACGATTTTCTTTTCAGCAGCTCCTCGTAAAATGCTTTGATGTTTTGTTTTTCTTTCTCGGTACTGATCGTCTCGGAAAGAATGGCAATCACCTCTTCCTCCGACCGGAAATTTGATTCTTCAAGTTCACTTTGCAGTTGTTGCTCCAGGCTCTCTCTTGCCGTCTGCTCCTTTTTCAATTCATTACGGTTGATATCCAGCCGCACTTGAATGCGATCTCTTTCGCTGTTATATCCCTGAAGCTGTTCGTTTCCTGTGACATATTCCTTTTCAATGCGGTCTGATGCTGCCAGCAACTGTTCCCTCTCTATTTCAATGCTTTCGGCAGAATCATCTGTATATTGTTCTCTGTGTACGACTTTCAACTGCTGCTGTAGTGTTCTCAGTTGGGCCTGATGATCCGTGAATGTATTCTTTAAATTCTCCAGCTTATCCCTGGCCGCATCTCTTTTTTTTGCCAACATTTCCAACTCTTCCGCAACTGTCGCGGCTGTTTTATCCTGTGTCTTTATCTCTTTGTCAATTCGTTTAGCCGTGTTAAATGCCTGATCGAGTTCCCCCTTATCGGCATATTTATCCCATATAAATTGTCCGTCATGTGCGGTGATCTTATGTAATAGTTCCTCTTTCTTATGCTGCCACGCAGATTTTTCGCGTCCAGTTTGCTGAATATTCTTTTCCAGCAGGTCGGTACTTCTTTCCAATCCGGTTATTTGTTTGATTCTTTCCTCCAGATAATTTTTTTCATCTTTGATTTTCAAAAGTCTCAAGCTGATATCTTCACTCCTATATAAGGCGGGGTGATGTGTGGAACCGCATACGGGACAGGGTGTTCCCTCTGTCAGATTTTCGGCATAACCCTTCAGCTTCTCCTTAACCCGTAAATGTGTTTCCAGCTCATGTAAAGCCTGTTGTTGACCGACAATCTCCTCCATGACTTTTCGTAATTGTTCCCGACAAAGAGCAAAATCAATACCGGATGGTAACATATTTAGCAGCGGATCAGCCAACAACACTGTCTTTTCTCTTTCAAATTTTGCTTCTTCCAGGTAGTAACTTTCGATCTTCCTTTCTGTTTCGGTCAATTGTTCAACAAGATGTTTTCTCTCTATATGCCACGTGTTGATGGAGGATAACAGGGCAAGATCGGGCATTTTTTGACGCAGGATTTTCAGATTATTTTCGAGTTGTTGTTTCTCACTTTTTCTAAATTCCGCTTCCTGAGATATCTTTGTCCAGTATTCTGTACCTTTAATCACCCTCGCCGATTCCTCTGCCATGTCTTTTTCGAGCGTCTTTATCCGTAAGAGACAGCTTAGATCATCAGCTTTTCTTTTCAGCTCTTCCCTTTTTTCATATTCCGGTTTTAGTTCATCCAGAAACTTGGCCAGTCGTTCAATCCCGACAATGATCAATTGTAATTTTTCATCGTCGGCGTGAATCGCTTCATTCCGCTCTTTTTCCTTTTTCCTGTGCTCCTTCAGTGATCCCAGCAGTTGCTTAAACCGGTTCACACATAACTCGTAGCGCGCTATTTTCTTTTCCAGTTCCTTGTAAACAGTCTCCTGCTTCTGCAGGGTTACATATTTTTTCTCGGCTTCCTCTTTCTTTTCGATCAAAAGCTGCAAACGACGGAACTGCTCTTCTTTTCTCTGATTTTGATCGATGATTGCCTCAAGCCCGTATATCTCTTTTTCAAGCTGCGATAACTGCTCCTGATATTGCTCTGCCTGTTCAGGAGATATTTCACCCAGTTGCTGCAACTTCCCGGTCACATTCTGAATCTTCTCGTTGTTTTTTCTCTCCAGGGAACCCACCCTGGAACTGAACTCAAACTTACCCAGGTTAAACAGTTCCTTCATCATCTGGGTACGGTCTTTGTTGCCAAGCTGTAGAAACTCCTGAAACTGTCCCTGTGGAATGATGATGGTACGCTTGAAGTTATCGTAACTCAATCCTGTTGCCTCTTCCAGTTCTCCGTTTCCGATCGGTACCCATTCTTTTGCGATCTTCCTGTAGGCCGATCGGTCAAGCGTCTTCACCTCATCAAATCGCCTGCTGTTGCGCTTGCCCGTTACAATGGAACGGAAGGTAGTCCGATCCCTGCCCGCTTCAAATATGAAATCGATCAATAATTCATCCGATTTAAGGTTCATCATGTTGTAATAGCGGTTGTCCCTTTTGTGAAGCCGGTCAGTTTCCCCGTATATAGCAAAAGTGATTGCTTCGAGGATGGATGATTTTCCGCTTCCCACGCCGCCAAAGATGCCAAACAATCCGGCAGCAGTCAGTTTGGTGAAGTCAATGACCTGCTTTCTCTGATAGGAGTAGAGCCCCTGTATGGTGAGCGAGATAGGTATCATTTCTCTTCCTCCTCCTCTGCCAGAATCTCCTGAAAAAGCTTTATCATCTCTGCATTGGGCTCCTGTCCTTTTGTATATTTGAAATAGTCCCGGAAAAGGCCTTCCATGTTTTGATTCAGGTCTATCTGCTTTTGTTGCGGGTGAAACAGGTTCTCCACACGGGAGAGCTCAGGGATAATGGCCACAATACCATCATGGGCTGTCTGCAATTTTCTTCGCTCCTGGGCCGTGAGGTAAGTGTCGGTGACCAGTGTGAGCTCCACTAAAGCATTTTGATTTTTCGAAAGCCATTCCAAAGCATCTTCCATCCCTTGTGCCTTTTTACGTAGGAGCTGCTTGCCACAGGCGAGGGGAATTTCACGCACACTGGCTGTCTGGTCAGGTACAACCTCCACCAGCAAAAGATATTTTTGCTGGTTTGCTTCGGCAAAGCTGTATGATAGCGGGCTGCCGCTGTAACAGGCCGGCGAGAAAGATGCATCTACACGCTGCATTCGGTGCAGGTGGCCTAGTGCCGTGTATTGAATCTGTGAAGGAATATTTTCGGTGTAAATTGCCTGCGCACCTCCCACATGGAGAATTGGCTTCTCTTCTTCCGGCTCCTCGGGTGGCACATCACCTTTTCTGATCATAAACAAGTGAGACAGGAGTATGTTGACACCCCGCTTGTCGCAATATCGGTCAGCCAGACTTTGCCATCTTCTGCCCAACAGCGCGCGTAGTTCATCCTCGCTATTTTCTTCTCCCAGAAATGTTCTCAATCTGTATTCGCTTGCGTAGGGGGTGATCAGGATACGTAACGGGATGTTGCTGCCGGGCAAAGCGATTTCAAGAAAACCTTCATCGGTTTTTAGTACTTTCAGTCCGGTTTCGAGCGTGAAGGAACTGACCTGTACGTTCGGATAGCCGGCAAAGATAATCCCACACTCGCGGGCAAGTGGATCGGGCGCTTCAATACGGTCGGGCGAATCGTGGTTTCCGGCAATGGCAATCACAGGCCGGTATCCGTTTGCGGTGAGTCTCTTCAGGGTTTTATACAATAGGTCTATTGCCTCGGTAGGAGGATTAAATGTGTCGAACAGGTCACCGGCGACCACTACTATATCTGCCTCTTCCCTGTCGGCAATCTCACATATTTCCTGCATCACCGCTTGCTGTTCCTCCAGGCGGGAGAAGTTTTCAAGCCGTTTACCCAAATGCCAGTCTGATGTATGAAGGATTTTCATCATTTGGTAACTTTCGGACAAATATACTCATTTGCCCCGAAAAAGCAGCAAGAGATTATTCGAACTGAATGGATTTGGCTGGCCTGATCCTGGCCACAAGATAGGAAGGACCAATCATCATTAACAGGGAGACAATCAGTGTACCGGCATTTAAGAGGATGATATAGAGTGGATTCATATCCACAGGTACGGCAGAGAGATAATAGGTGGAGGGATCAAGTCTGAGTAACTGCCATCGATTCTGAATAAAGCAAAACAATAATGCAATCACATTACCCCACAACATTCCCTGCCCGATGAGGAAGGCAGAGAGATAGAGGAAAACCTTGCGAATGCTGAAGTCTCTGGCTCCCATCGACTTGAGGATGCCGATCATGTTGGTGCGCTCCAGGATGATGATCAACAGTCCGGAGATCATTGTAAAGCCGGATACCACCAGCATGAGGATGATGATTACCCATACGTTCATGTCAAGCAGGTCGAGCCAGTTAAAGATCATGGGATTTATATCCTTGATGGAACGGGTGTAAAAAGTATTTCCCAGACGGTCTTTATGATCAGCCATCACAAAGAAAATTTCCTGCGCGGTTTCATCCAGTTTCTCGTAATCCTTTACAAGCACTTCAAGGCCGCTTGCCATGTCGTCATCCCAGCCGTTGAGGCGGGCAAGCATCTTCTTTTCAGTGATGATATAGAGTTTGTCATAGTCCTCGAAATTGGTCTCGTAGATGCCGCTGATATGGATACGACGTGCACGCACCGGATCCTGTATGAAATAACAGGTAAAACTGTCGCCCGTTTTCAGCAATAGCTTGTTGGCGATTTCCCTGGAGATGATTGCCCTGTTACCGGAGATGGTGTCGCCCGGTTCAAATACGCTCCCCTCCTGCAGGTTTTTACGAAAAAACTGCCAGTCGTATTCTTCTGACACCCCTTTGAGCACCACCCCCATAAAATTGTCGTCTGTCTTGATGATACCGGGCTTGGTGATAAACTCCTGGACATGACTTATGGCCGGGTTGGTGTTTAACTGCGTCAACAGCGTGTCGGAGACCGCAATGGGTGTATGTTCATAGGAAGCGCCACTCTCGAAGGCCGTTATCTGAATGTGGGAACCAAAGCCTATTACCTTTGCACGGACTTCTTTCTTGAAACCCACAATGATGCAGACGGCTATAATCATTACCGCCAGCCCCAGCGCAATGCCGGCAATGGCAATCCGGATGGCGGGCGATGAGACCCGTTTGTCGTTCTTCTTATCTCCCTTGTAGATTCGCTTTGCTATGAACAGTTCTGCATTCATGCATGTTATCTTCTGCCCGGATAAGCCTCCAGTGCTTTCTCTAGTACGGTGAGTGCTTTACCAAGTTCTTCCCTGTTCAGCACATAGGCAATGCGCACCTCGTTTATTCCCAGGCCTGGAGTAACATAAAAACCGGTAGCCGGCGCCATGAAGATGGTCTGCCCTTCATACCTGAAGTCGGAGAGACACCAGGCGCAAAAGAGATCGGCATCATCGATCGGAAGCCGGGCCAGGGTGTAAAAGGCACCTTGTGGCATGGGTGAGTAAACTCCTGGAATCCTGTTCAACCGGTCGATCAGGAAATCACGCCGTCCCTTGTATTCATCGAAGTTGTGTTGCATATAACTACCGTTCACTTTCAGCGATGCATTGGCAGCGATCTGCCCGATGAGAGGGGGACTTAATCGTGCCTGGCAGAATTTCATCACCGTGTCGTGCACCTTGCGGTTTCTGGTAATCAGCGCACCAATGCGGATACCACACTCGCTGTATCGTTTCGATACGGAATCGATCAGTACCACGTTCTCTTCCACACCCTCCAGGTGGCAAGCCGAGACATAGGGTGTGTCATTATATATGAATTCACGATACACCTCGTCGGAAAAAAGATAGAGGTTGTACTCTTTCACGAGTTTCCTGATTTGCTCCATCTCATGCGGCGTGTAAACATATCCCGTGGGGTTGTTGGGATTACAGATCAGGATGCCCTTGGTGCGTTCATTGATCAATTTTTCAAATTCCTCCATCGGAGGAAGGGCAAACCCCGACTCCATAGTCGAGGGAATGGTACGGATGACTGCCCCGGCAGAGATGGCAAAGGCCATGTAATTGGCATATGCAGGCTCGGGTACAATAATCTCGTCGCCGGGGTTCAGACATGCCATGAACGCGTACAGTACCGCCTCTGAGCCACCGGCAGTCACGATGATCTGTTCGGGAGAGAGGTCGATGTCATATTTTTTGTAATAGGTAGTCAGATTTTCCCTGTAAAACCTATACCCGTCACTGGGGCTGTATTCCAGCGTGGTGCGGTCAATTGCGCGAATCGCATCAAGTGCCGTCACGGGTGATGGAAGGTCAGGCTGCCCTATATTCAGGTGATACACTTTTACTCCCTCGGCCTTAGCGGCATCAGAGAGAGGTGCTAATTTGCGTATGGGTGATGCGGGCATTTGTACTCCCCGCAGCGAAATTTCCGGCATGATAACTGCAATATATAATTTGTTTACTGCTGATAATCTTTAAAGCAGAGGGCAAAGGTAGTAAAAAAGTTTCCTTATATGAGGGATAATCGTTACTTTTGCGATGAAAAAAATAATAAGAGAAGCATTTATAATGAAGAAGACAATATTTTGGCTGGCGTTGTCAGTGATCGTGCTGGGACCTATTTCCTGTACGACTCAGAAGAAGGATGCGGATGAAACCGCTAAAAAAGGCTGGACGCTTGTGTGGGAAGAAGATTTTGAAAAATCACCGGTTTCAGAGGACTGGTCAGTGATACCCCGGAACAAGAAGTTTCCTGCCTACCGCTTTATAAGTCAGTACGAAGGGCTGTATGTCTTTCAGGATGGCAACCTGGTGTTACGTGCGCTGGTCAACAGTGCGGAAAGCGATTCATTGCCGTTCCTTACCGGAGGCCTCCATCGCCCTGCTTTCAGGGCAGGCACAATCAACCGCATTGAAGTAAAGGCCCGGATGAATACAGTGGAGGGTGCCACCCCGTACCTGTCACTGATTCCGTCAGATAAAACGGAAAATATATCGATCGATTTCATGGAACGGTATGGACTGGATGAATTTATTTACCAATCGGTTACTTCTGAATATACCACTACACAGGGAATGCCTGACAATCCGCCTTCCAGTTCGCTGGTAGGAGTGAATCCCATGCAGTATCATGTCTATGCAGTGGAGACTTATGCCGACAGCGTGGTTTTTTACGTGGACGAAATACGTACCAAAAAATATCCGCGTATTCTTACCCAGATACCGGGTCAGTTTCCATTTCATGATTACGATTTCGACCTCTTTATCGGTGTCAGGTTGAATAAAGATACCGACCCGGCAGGGTTGCCGGCCGACTTGTTCATCGACTGGGTACGCTACTTTGAGCCGCAACAACCTGAAGCCACAAATAATTGATTAAGTTGATTTTTACAAATCATCAGGCCCATGGCTGCAACTAAAGTACGACCTTTAGTTGCAGCCATGGGTTTCTGTGAGTGTGGAATCTATGAATTTATAGTGGAAATGAGTGACTGAAGAGCCGTTCTTCGGCCAGTTTTTCATATTTTGTTCCCTTACGACCGTGATTGGCAAAAGGGTAAATACTGATTCCGCCCCGCGGTGTGAAGATGCCGGTTACTTCAATATATTTGGGATTCATGAGCGTCACCAGGTCTTTCATGATAATGTTCACACAATCCTCATGAAATGCGCCGTGGTTACGAAAGCTGAAGAGATAGAGCTTGAGACTCTTGCTCTCCACCATTTTCACGTCGGGAACATAGTCGATGCGTATGGTGGCGAAGTCGGGCTGACCGGTAATGGGGCAGAGACTGGTAAATTCAGGGCAATCGAACGTTACCCAGTAGTCGTTCTCCTGATGTTTGTTTACGAAGGCTTCCAGCATCTCCGGTGCATAATCCTGTTTGTATGTCGTCTTGCCACCCAGGTGGCTTAGTTCTTCCTGTTGCATAACTGGTGATATTAAGTGGTTTATTTACTATTTCGTTCGGACAGATACTCCTCCAGCCCCTTATTCCTTAGTAGACAGGCAGGACATTCACCGCAGCCGTTAGCCGGAATGCCGTTATAGCAGGTGAGCGTTTCGTTTTTAACAATATCAAACACTCCCAGTTCATCGGCAAGCTGCCACACTTGCTTTTTGTTACGCCACATGAGTGGTGTGTGAATTACAAACTGTTTATCCATAGATAGATTCAACGTGGCATTGGCCGAGCGGATGAACGTATCACGACAGTCGGGATATCCGCTATAGTCTGCCTCCGAGACTCCCGTGACCAGATGACGTATATTCTGTACATAGGCGAGAGTTGCTGCAAAAGTCAGGAAAAGGAGATTCCTTCCCGGTACAAACGTGTTCGGATAAGAGTTGGCCGGCTTTTCTCGGTCCATCTGCATAGAACGATCGGTAAGTGAATTGGGTGCCAGTTGTGAAATGATGGCTGTATCGAGTACCCTGAACGGCACCTCGGCAAGACTTGCCAGCCGTCGTGCGTTTTCCACCTCTTGCGTATGCCGCTGTCCGTAAGAGAAGCAAAGCGCATGGGTGTGACGGAAATTTTGTTTGGCCCAATAGAGACAGGTGGTGGAGTCCTGGCCTCCCGAGAATAGTACGAGCGCATCTTGCGCTTTATAATCATTCATTTTTTATTATTTAAAGCATCACTTTTCGTCTGCAAAATTAGCTTTTTTCCTGTAGTTTTTCAACTGTTTCGCTTGTTACAAGAAAATGCAGTCAAGGTTGAACATGTTATTGCACCTTTTGTTATATTAATATATCATCAGTAAACCGCCCCGATTTCATAATAATGTGGTTTAAAATTCATGTGGTTATGGATAATAATATGATGAAAGATATCCTGGAAAGTAATTCCAAACGAAATAGTACGGCCAAGGCGCTCCTTGTCCGCTGGAGGTGGAATCACGATAAAAGCCATCGCACACTGCTGGGGTTGCGTCTTGGAGGATTGGCCGAGACACAATATGACCTGAAGGTGAAATATCCTGAACAGTCAAATGAACAAATAACACTGGTTGTACATGCCGATCAGCTGGCAGGAATGAGTCTGGAAGAGAAAATCGATAAAGTGGTACTCTTACTCACCGATGACATGTGGAATTGGGATCCGGGGCAGACGATTAACTTCCGGGAAAAAGTAGGGAAGCTTATTAAATAAACCCAGGCCTAAAACGTAACTTAAATGTAACATTTTCGTAACCGAAGTGTAACATTCATGTCGTACCTTTGTAATCAAAATCCGAGAAAGGACATTTAGGTTAATTCAAATGCGACAATTATTGCTGTGCTTCCTTCTGTCATTATTGGTATTATCATGTAACAATGTTTCCACCGGTTACGAAGGCAACCACGCCGGCACGTCCGTTTCGGGTGCCGGAGCTACTTTTCCCTATCCTTATTACAACATTGTTTTTCGTGACTACATGCGTCAGCATGGAAATGTTACGGTGAACTACGGTGCCATTGGCAGCGGCGGAGGAATCCGGAGCCTTCGTGACCGTTCGGTGGACTTTGGCGCGAGTGACGCTTTCCTTAATGAGAAAGAGATCGCATCGATGAACGGCGAAGTGATTCATATTGCCACCTGTATGGGCGGAGTGGTCATGGCCTACACGCTGGAAGGAGTGGACAGCCTGCGGTTGACGGGCCCGCTGATTGCCGATATTTACCTCGGAAAAATCAAAAAATGGAATGATCCCCGTCTTGAGACTGAAAACCCCGCAGTGAGATTGCCCGACCTGGACATTACTCCTGTTTATCGCTCCGACGGAAGTGGTACAACCTATAATTTTTCTGAGTATCTTTGCGTAGTGAGTCCGGAGTGGAAACAGATCATGGGCAAGGGCAAGGCGCTGAAGTGGGAGGCAGGTATTGCCGCGAAAGGTAACCCGGGTGTGGCTGGTATTGTGCAGCAGACGGAAGGGTCTATCGGCTACATTGGTTCTGAGTATGCACTTACCCTGAAATTACCAACGGCAAAACTTAAAAATCGTGCTGGGAGGTACGTGGATGCCACGCTTGAGACCATCTCGGCTGCGGCAAATGTGGAGCTGCCGGATGACATGCGGGCCACGATCACCAATTCTGATGATCCCAATGCCTATCCCATGAGCCTTTTTACATGGATACTAGTTTACAAAGATCAGGAGTATAATAACCGCACAGCAGAGGATGCATCACAACTGGTGGACTTGCTACGGTATATTATCAGCCCCAATGGACAAAAAGTGGCGGCACAGATCAATTATGCACCATTGCCTCTGCAGGCACTGGAAAAAAACAGGCAGCTGATAGGTAAAATAAACTATGGCGGTGCAGCTGTTCCTCCCGGAAGTATATCAGCGGTTGCCCACAGTGTAGGTACAGTTTTGAATGAATAAGATGATATGAAGGATAAGATTTTCAGATTACTCCTTTTTGTTGCCGCATTACTCGTACTGGTACTGTCGGCAGCCATTGTCTATGCGCTGGTGAGTCGTTCCTCCGAAGCATTTCAGGAATATGGCATCCGTGGCTTTATAGCCAATGCGGAGTGGGATCCCCGGTCGGCCACAGAAGAATATGGGGCATTATCGTTTATTGTGGGCACACTCTATACGGCCTTCTTTGCATTGATGCTCTGTATTCCCTTTGCATTGTCCGTGGCCTTGTTTAACGGTGTCTATTTTAAAGGAAAAAAAATATCCGATGTGGTACGGTCGGTTGTCGACCTGCTTGCAGGTATCCCTTCCATCGTATATGGCCTTTGGGGTTTTTACACGGTACGCCCGTTGATTATCGATCTGGGAGTGAATGCGCAGGGATTTGGCATCTTTCTCTCTTCGGTTGTCCTGGCTATTATGATTATCCCCTATGCCTCATCGCTTAGTTCCGAATTTTTATCTATGGTACCCAACAATCTCAGGGAAGGAGCGTACAGCCTGGGAGCCACACGGCTTGAAGTAGTGCGGCATATCAATCTGCCCATGGCGGCTTCCGGCATCGTGGCATCATTCATTCTTGCTCTGGGACGGGCTCTGGGTGAGACCATGGCGGTAACCATGCTTATTGGCAATACCAACCGCATTCCGGCCGGTTTGCGTGATACTGGCAACACCATGGCGAGTGTGATTGCAAATCAGTTTGGTGAGGCCGATGGACTTAAGCTCAGTGCATTGATTGCCATAGGTTTACTTCTGTTTATCATTACGGCCATCATCAATCTGATTGCGAAGCTCGTCATGAAAAAATTATCACACGCATGAGTCAGGATAGATCCATTTCATTCATATCGCGGAGAGCGAAAGACAAAACGGCTTATATCCTCGTTTGTCTCTTTTCTTTCCTGGCCATGGTGCCCCTGTTTTTTATCTTGTGGGATGTAGTTTTAAAAGGATACAAAAACTTCAACCTTCGTCTTTTCACCGAGGTGACTCCCTCGTCGGTAGATGCGCTGATGGCCCGTATGAACGGAGACCCTATTCCTGGAGGAATTCTAAATGGTATCACGGGCTCTGTTCTCATTGTGGGCCTTGCTATCCTTTTTTCCATTCCGCTGGGACTCTTTATCGGTATTTACCTTTCGGATAACAGAGGAAAGAAATTTGCCCGTACAATCAGTTATCTTACCGATCTGCTACAGGGGATGCCCTCCATTGTGATCGGCATCATTGCCTATGCATGGGTGGTAAAGCCCTTGGGCGGTTACTCGGCATTGGCCGGCAGCGTGGCGCTGGCCATCATGATGCTGCCCATGATTGTACGTTCCACAGAAGAAACCATGAACATGCTTCCTCCTGCTTATAAGGAAGCGGGTCTTGCTTTGGGATCATCGTACACCAACGTGGTATTTAAAATTTTACTACCTTCGGGGTTTGGAGGAATTTTCACAGGTATCCTTTTAGCCATATCGAGGGTAATGGGTGAAACAGCTCCCCTGATGCTCACGGCATTGGGTGCTTCCGTGGTGAACTGGAAGGTGACGGAGCCTACCAGTGCCATTCCGCTGCTGATCTGGGACTTTTACAATGATCCCAATCTGGTAGATCTGATATGGTCGTCATCGTTATTATTATTAATCGTCATATTTCTGTTAAACTGGATCGCCAAAATTGTAGCTCGTAAATGGAAAGTGTGAAAATTACAAATAGTAAAAAAGCCATTCTGCAGTTAAAGGATTTATCGGTATCTTATACACCCGGAAAATATGCAGTAAAGAAGGTTTCCACCGAAATATATCCCAACACCATTACTGCTATCATGGGTCCTTCCGGTTGTGGTAAAAGTACGCTGCTGCGTGCCATTAATCGCATGCACGATCTTTATGCCCATATCAGTACCACGGGTGAGATCATCCTCAAAGATAAGAATGTACTCGAGATGGATCCCATGGAGGTGCGGCGCATGGCGGGAATGGTGTTTCAGCAGCCCAATCCTTTTCCCACCATGAGTATCTACGATAATGTGTTGGCGGGCTACTCTCTCAACGGCATACGTCTTCACCGAAAAGAGAAGGATGAAATCGTGGAACAAAGTCTCAGGAGTGTAGCCTTATGGAATGAAGTAAAGGATGTGATGAACAAGCGCGGATCGTTTTTATCCGGTGGACAGCAGCAGCGCCTCTGTATAGCCCGTACGCTGGCACTGAAACCGGAACTGTTGTTGATGGATGAGCCCACATCGGCACTTGACCCTATATCGACGAATAAGATTGAGGAATTGCTGCTGGAATTAAAACAGGAGTTTACCATCATCATAGTCACCCACAACATGTCGCAGGCTGCGCGGATATCAGACAACTCCATGTTTATGTATCTGGGAGAACTGGTGGAACATGGAAATACCACGCAGATGTTCACCAAACCGCAACAAAAAAAGACCGAAGAGTATCTCACGGGAGTTTTTGGATAAAGTTTCAGACATCAACTTTTAACAGGAAACAGGCAAAAAGTAACAGAAAACAGGTACCGGAAGGCGGGTGTTTTATTGTAAAATCACAAAACGAAAATCAATTTAATCAATCTTAAGATGGACACACAGAACGATAATAGAGAATCTACTCCCACAGTGGGAATCAAAGATAAGTATCTGGAGCAGCTCCACAGCGATTTCCAACTGGTATCTGAGATCGTGCTGACCCAGATATCACTGGCTTCATCCTTGTTACATCAGAAACCCGACGAGCTTGTTCTGATCGAACTGAAGCGTAACGAAAAGTTAATAAACTCTCTGGATATCACAATCAAAGAAAAAGTTATTAACGCAATCATGCTCTTCACTCCGCGGGCATCGGACCTGCGACGGCTGATGGCCTATCACGATATGACAATCTCCATGGAGCGCGTGGGTGACCTGATTGAGAATATCACGCATTTGATCAGCGATATAGATTTTACCCTGGATGGTTTCGAAAATTACAAAAAACTGCTCGACAAGATGTTTGTGAAGAGCGGGAAGATGATCAAAAATGCGGTGTTTTCTTTCGCGGGTGGTAGCAATGAGATGGCGTATGAAACCATCTATATGGATGACAAAGTGGATAAGCTGGACAAGAAGATTGAGAGAAAACTGGCAGAAGGGTTTGGTAATGAGATGCATACTACGCAGTCGCTGGTTAATATAATGAATATAAATAGTATATCTTATTATCTTGAGCGAATTGGAGATAAAGCGGTGGATATTGCCGAATCGGCCGTCTACCTGATTGAAGGCAAAGACATCCGGCATACCAAGCTTCCCAACCCCTGAAACCGATTTTCTGATAACAGAAATTATATTAATTTTGTATGTTATGGAAGAAAGAATTTTAGTGGTAGACGACGAGAAAGATATTTGTGACATTCTGCAGTTTAATCTGGAAAATGAAGGATATATTAATATCAAAAAAATTCAAACGATAAACATGGTAGCTCGTGGAATAACAGTAATTAAGTAGGAGGTAATTATGTTAAATAACTTAGTAATTGTAGGAAGACTAACGGCTGATCCTGAATTAAAAGAATCAGAGTCAGGCAAGAAGGTAACATACATAACAGTAGCAGTGCCAAGAAGCTATAAGAACGTAGACGGAGAATACGAAGTAGACTTAATCGATTGTGTTTTATGGCTTGGTATGGCCGAGACAATAATGCACCATTGCAAAAAAGGCGACCTAGTAGGAGTCAAAGGCAGAGTTCAAACAAGAATTGAAAACGACATCAAAGTTCAAGAATTAATAGCCGAAAAAATAACAGTTCTCTCTTCACAAAAAGATGATGAACAACAGAACTAAGCTGTTACAGTTTAATAAAGCAATGGCAGATGCCATATTTGTGAGAGATGACTATAGCTGCATATTTTGCAAAGCTAACTATAAAATGCCTAGTAATGAAAATATAGTAGAACTGAAGATAAAAGATCCAATGCACTACTTACCCAAAAGTCATGGTGGGCTTGGGATAAGAAAAAACGGTGGATGCGGATGCCGATATCATCATAATATGTACGATCATACAAGGGATAAACAACAAAAGAAAGATATGCAGGAGATGTTCAAGGCCCACTTAAAAAA
>ENA-UOOK01002844-UOOK01002844.1-fermentation-metagenome-genome-assembly--contig:-NODE-2844-length-20564-cov-4.876396_pt1 | contig 20564 bp, 26 predicted proteins | sample MGYA00245777_ERZ724023 | MGnify/ENA primary metagenome ERZ724023 (study PRJEB28704, sample SAMN03018312) | fermentation metagenome | biome: anthropogenic terrestrial biome; feature: soil; material...
TCTGCTATTTTTATAGAAAGGCAAAATTCATTGACTGTAGAACTTAGGGAGATTAAAAAAAGAAGAAACCAGCTACTAGATAATAATGGTTTTGAAAAGGAAATAGAAGGGACTCTAAGGATAATAGAAACCATAGAAGATAATCTGGAAATTACAGAGGAATACCTGCAGGAATGCGTAGACTGCTATCAAGAAAAATATGGGATAGGAACAAGAGTGGATAATTACTATATTATGTTTATCCCCTGTTTATCAGTGGGGAAGTTAATTTAAGGTGTTAAGCTTAAGCATAACATAAATCTAATGAGAAAAGGGAGGAATGGGAATTATGAGGTGTCCCCAATGTGGAGATGAACTAAGAAGAAGTAAGAAAGACCCGTCCTATGGTCTATGTGACAACTGCAGGAAGAAGTTCAAATGGGTTGACGATGACGATTATGAAGATGACTATGAAGAAGAGGACTCAGCAATAAAATGTCCAAAATGCAGAAGCAAAAATGTAAATGTACAAATGGTAACAGAAAGTAATTTGAAAAAGAAGAATGGCTGTCTATACTGGATTGTTATCGGTTGGTGGTGGGAACCTATAATGTGGTTAAGCTTTTTTATTCCCATGCTGATTTATAAGTTATTCAGACCCAAAAAATATGTCATGAAATCAAAGCATCACTCTATGTACGTTTGTCAGAATTGTGGATACAGCTGGAAAGCATAGGATAAAAGCTAAAGAAAAGTGGGGTAAGGGAATTATGAGGAAGAGAATTTTAACATTTATTTTGGTTACAACCACGGTTCTGTCATTTACGGGATGTGGAAAGGACAGTAAGGGGCCTACTGACTTGACTGGTGTATGGGTTTCTAAGGATAACGGTGGAAGTTATCATGAGGCAACAATCACTAATGATTATATTGAAATCAATTGGGTTTCTCCCGATAGTACTTCTTTATACTGGGCCGGAACGTTTACGGCTCCAGATAAAGTAGTTAAAGAGTACTCTTGGGTATCAGAAAATGATAAGGAAAAAACTGATTCCGCATTACTTGCATCACCTGATGATACAAAAGAATTCACCTACAAAGATGGCGGGATAAGTTATGAAACATCCGCCTTGGGAACGACAACCACCATGAAATTAGAGCGTAAATAAACAAAAACCGCCCCTGACGGCAATCAGGAACGGTTAATAGATGCTATACAGACCAGAGGTCGATATAATCACCACCAAACGAATTATATCACAAATCCTCAACACCTGTATAGGTGTATTTTTTATACTTACTTTTAATATGATTAAGCATGAGAGGATGTGATATAGTGGGCAATATAATTAGGTGCGCATGCTATGTGCGTGTATCAACTGAAAATCAACTCGAAAACTATAGCATAGATGAGCAGATAGACCGTCTGAAATCATACTGCAAAGCAAAGGATTACACTATTGTTAAGTTCTATACCGACGGGGGATATTCCGGGGGTAACATGAACCGTCCTGCCCTGCAGCAGATGCTTAAGGATATACAAGCAGGGTATATCGATACGGTTGCTGTATATAAACTGGATCGCCTATCCAGAAGCCAGAAAGACACACTTACTCTAATAGAGGACAGCTTCCTGGCTAATAAGGTGGATTTTATTTCTGTCAATGAAAATTTCGACACCTCCACCCCGTTTGGCAGGGCGATGATTGGAATACTGTCCGTTTTCGCACAGCTGGAAAAGGATCAGATTACAGAACGATTCCAAATGGGAAAAATCGGACGGGCAAAGAATGGATATTTCCACGGCGGAGGGTACGCACCAACCGGATATGATTACGTGGATGGAAAGCTTATAATAAACGAATATGAAGCAATGCAAGTGAGAGAGCTGTTTGAACGATTTTCGAAGGGCTATCCGCTGCACAACTGCTGGCAGTATATGCAAAAAAAATATACCACTAAATACGGCGCATGGAAGAGCGAAACACTCGTCCGCCAGGTACTTAAGAATCAAATCTATATCGGAAATGTGAAATATAAGGGCGTACATTACAAGGGGATCCACAAGCCTATTATTTCTGATGACCTCTACCAGACCGTACAAAATGTTTTTAAAAATTCAAGGCGTGACAATCCCTCCTTCCGGAGATCCCCCTTCAAAGCCAGCACGCTCTTGTCTGGATTAATTTACTGCGCAAACTGCGGGGCCAGGTTTCACGGAGAACATGGAAACTACTCTTGTTACAGTAGAACCAAGGGTGACGCTAAATATGTCATAGATCCGGACTGTAAGAATAAAAAATGGAAAATTGAAGACCTAGACAACATGGTTATAGATTTCATTTCCAATCTGAGCTTTGAAGAAAATGAGATTCCTGAAATGCCATCTCCGAAGAAAAGAGATTATAATAAAAGAATATCTGAAATTGACCGGCAGATATCTAAATTAATTGATTTATACCAAATTGGAAATATACCCATTGAAACCATATCCAGCAAAGTGGATAGGCTTACTGAGGAAAAGAATGCATTAGAGCAGGATTCTGTTAAAGGTGAATCTCCTCAAAATACTATTTCTGAGAAGATTGCATTTAAAGAACAGTTCTTGTCACTTTTGGATAACGGATCATTAGAGGAGAAAAGAGCCTGTTTGGCGAACCTGATAGAAAGAATCAAAATAAATGAAGAAAATGTGGAAATCACATTAAAATAACTATTACAGATTTACAAAGTCTATGTGTATGGAGTGTGTATTTCTGCATATTAATGTTTTACTCCGAAATCTTTCACTCCCTGACTTCTTTATTTAGACCTGTAAGACCGCACATTATTAATATAAGGAAGCCAAACAACTCTCTGTAGGCTTTTTGCCCCTCAAGATAATACAATATATCAGCCCGGGGCCATTACAGCTCCGGGCCTTATTCTATTTTGCAAAAAAGTTCGGTGCTTCCCCAGTAACCGCACCCTTTAACCTTGCGAACCATGGCGCTTTGGATGTCCAATTATAATGTGGTAACGCATGCCCATTGTTAGCCAAATAAATTTGTTGAAGAATCTTTAATTCGTCTGGATGCTCCAGTGGATATGATTTTTCCCCGTTGAAAAAGTATACTTTGTCCTTATCCAAATCAGTAATTTTATATGTACAATACATAGTAGCTACTCCCTTCTTTGTGGTGGTTGTTGTTTTAGTTGCTGAAGTTGTCTGTGCATTACCTGTGATTGCTTCAGCGATCAGCTTTGCGATTCCTTCTGGGCCTAAGGATAAGTATCTGGATGCGTCCTGAGAACTTGTGCAGAATAATGTCTCAATGATCATGCCGGGCATGTTCGATGCATTCAGATCATGCAGTCCTGTATCAAATTTGACTCCACGATTGTTGAATCCCTCCTGAGCGAATCTGTTGCAGATACGGCTTGCAATACTGTTCATAGTACCATTTGCAGTATTATACATCCAAACTTCCGTGCCATTACCGGCACCGCCGGATGCATTCATATGGATGGTTATGTACGCTTCACATCCTGCATTATTTGCTTTATTCGTGCCCTCGGATAGCTCGCCATTTACATTATTGGAATTTGAGTTACAGTCAATAACTGTGTGTCCTGCCTCCCGCAGTATCGGTACTAATGCATAATATATCTTTCTCACCTCTGCCTGCTCGTCCAATATTCCCAGTGCACCTTTACAGTTTGGGGAATGTCCGCCTCTTAATCCTATCTTCATTTCACGTCCTCCGAATCATTATCTTTGTTTATGATTTTGTCTGCTACTGCCAACCCCCGTATTAAAATTGCCGGCACATTATACCCTGCCTCTACAAAGTTTTCTATGATAGATCGGATTTCATTGATTAACAGTGATGCCAGGACAAACCATCCCAGAAGCGTTGTAACCCCTAAATTGACGCCTATCGCCTTGCCGATCTCTACAAATACGGCACTCACGCCAAATGCCACCATGATCATGATCCAGTATCCAAATTTCTTTAAAATTCCCTGCAGGCCCTTTGTAGAGTTCTCTTTTCCGGCTATCCGGCTCTTCATCCATCCGGTAAACCAGTCAGCAATGTTTAACAAAAGGAAAGCTGCAAATAGCATCCAGTGTTCTCCCAGTACATAGGAAAGAACGGCAACCACCGCCCCCACGATAGCATTGTACCCATTAATAATTGGTTCTGCATAGTTCATTTTCTTCATATACCTCACTCTCTTTCTTTTTACCCCTGTAATTCTACTTCTACTTTGGACTTCCACAGTCTGGGGACATCATTGGCTTTCCAGATTTCACCCGTTTTTGCATTGATTTCTTTACCGTTGATTTTTTCAACATAAAATGCCACCATTACACCTCGCCCCCTTCTGCAATTGTACTGACTGCATCCCCCAGGTCTGCAATTGCCCCGTCCTGCAAGGTCTGCCCTTTCCTGAGTTCTTCTATTGCTATCTCTATTTCTGTCTTCTGCCTGATTCCAAATGTTGCCTGTATCCTCCCGGCAGAAACATCCACATACCGGAACAATGGCGTTTCCAGCTTCATATTTATATATCTGCCAGTCACCTGATCATCCGTCAGGAACTGTACTTCATCTTGGTTCCCATTTTTGAGAAGCGATTCGGCAACGGTCCCTAAGTCTGCAAAGTTGTCAACCTGCACCGTAATGTTCCCCGGACTCGCTCCTTCCTGAATCTGAATTTCAGTATCATCTTTTAATTTAATCTTGTCCATAATTTTCCTTTCTGCCGGCTTTATCCAGCGGTTCTACTTCACATTCTTCTATATAAAAAACTCTAATTTGTCCCAGTCCTTTGACCAACTAAATAGCAATATAGAAAGCCGTACATTTGCGGGAGTAACAGTCCCAGCCGGCTCATACAGGGATGCAACTTTTACCTTTAATAAGCCATTTTCTGGTACTCCGACCGTAATTACCAATATAATCGGCACAGCAGATAATGTATACCGTGGCAATGTAACAATCTCCGTAACGAATCGTACAGCTACTGGTTTTATGGCGCGTGTATACAATGCATCTAGTGCCGAACTGTCTATTGCATTTTGTTGGGCGGCCATCGGGCTATAAATAATTATTTTCGCCCTATGCCATACACGGATGCATACACTTTTCGGCTCCCGGCAATAAACAAATAAGAAATAGTCAATGTAGTATTTCCGGTAAATCCACATTGGATATAAGCATATTCGGAACTGCTAATCTCTAATTTTTTTAATATTTGGTTACCAACAGCAGTGCTTACGTCCGTTGGTATTTCTACGATATCAGATAGAGCGCCTGCATTGGAGAAAGACAGCCTGATTGCCACTTTCCGGAAGTTTTTATAGTTTTCGGACAATGTGTGCGTGCTACCATTTGCAGTTTCAGCGAGGTTTAGGAGCGTTTTTACTTCGTTGCTATTGCTATTTAGTTGAGTAAGGGACTGGGACAAATTAGAGATTGTCGTATTGATTACCACCCCTTGCCTCGCGTCCAAAACACCGCCTGCCTGTGTTGCTGTAAGGTTGTTTATTACAGTACAAAAGGCAGCCGTACCTAAATCAGTAAACCACTTCTTTATCTTTCCGAACAATGTTGAGAGAGTGTCACCTGATTGAATATCTTCACGAGTAGCCGCTTCAGTAAACACTGGAGCATTAAGCCCTTGAGCCTGCTGAAGTGCTGCTTCAAGGGCGGTAAATTCGTCCGTTGATTCTATGGCACTTCCAGAAATAAGACTGCGTTTCACATCAATAGCAAACTCAAAGGATGTAACTGTTTTTCCGATGTAGGATATTTGTACCTGGCAGCGTGTGATGTCCGTCTCTGCCAGAAGCTGAGTAGTAAGCTCAATCTCAACTGTATTCTCTGATATCGTGCAGTCATTGTACACTTCACTTCCGGAAGGCTTTACAGCATATATCCGTGCTACTGCGCCCGCAGGAATTGTCATATCAGTAATGATACATTTCAGTGTTCTGCCACTGTCACCTTGAACAGCTTCAATCCTTTTCTGAAGCCCGGTTCTTCCGGTCTGTATCTCCAGCACCTGTGTCTTCATCTGCCTCGCCCTCTCTTTCTATCTTATATTCTCCACCGATGCAGTAATTTGTTGATTCCGGCTCTTTACATAAATTCTGTATCTCCAATTCTGTGCACCTCCTAATAATACGTACTTTCTGTACTCCAGCCCGTTATAAGACCGTTCTTTATAGTCATGGTAAGCCTGTCTATTCTTGTAATGGTGTCACCAGTCCACGCCATACCAGAAATAAAACTGGGGCTTCCCGACGCAGTTCCTTTAATCCAGGGTGGTCCGTTCGGGTTGTTACCGTCTATCGAAATTATCGGATATATAGTGTTTGGATCACCTTGAAGAGTCACTCCAAGATCTAACATATCCCCATAGTCGCACCACATGTCAAGACCTACTCTTCCGGTGGAATTCTTTTTAATAGAGCCTATCGCACCCACAAAATTACCTGTATCACTCCAGCTGTAAAAATTCAAAGTGGTACGGTTCATTTCAATTCCTTTTTTCCCGTCTGCTGTGTATCCCGTCAATTTCCCAGTCAGAATGCGCAGCTCATTTGTCAAGGTCATAAAGGCATCTCCCGCATAATAAGACAATGCGCTGCCACCGGGACCAAGACCCACTCCGTACTCACTGACCGCAAACATCGGTGTCGGTATGCCGTAGCTGTCTGTATAATTGACAGTAAAACGGCCACCTTCTATTATTGCCTGATATATTCTTAATACCCCATTGGAATCCAGCCTAAAATTCTTGCTGTTAATTGTTCCGTGGTCTAAGTCGAGCTGAAATCCTGTGGTGTTCTCCGCCCAGTTACGGCTGCTTAAGAACCCGGCAATCAAATAAGTAGCATAGAACCCCTGGGCTGTCCCAAAAGTAGTCCATTCCCAGTCAAGCCCGTCTGCTGTTCTCTTATCGGCAATTTCAAAACCGGCGGTCCCTAATGCCATTGCCCCATAAGTTGGAGAATCCGGATCCAAATCCTCAAATAGGACTGCCCTCACATCCTGCTTTTGAGCAATATCTTTCATTGCCCGGAGCTTCGTTGTCATGCCATCAATGATGCCCTTGATCTGCTCTGCTACAAGGGTACCGTCCGGGCGTATAGCCCCGTCAATCCGATTTACCGCCGAGTCCACATCATCAAAATAGTTATACTCAAAATCACCTAACACTACCGAAACCACTTTTTCGAGGACTGCATCATACTCCATTTCTATTACCCTCGCATCAGTAACGATCCCCAATTTAGAATGTTTGCAGTGTACAGTATCCCCAAGGGATACCGCTTCAAGGACTTTGTAGCCCTCATATTCTACTGTATTCTGGAGCATGACAATATTAATAGATAATGTAACACTTGGCTTGTCAAGACCGGCAGCATACTGTTCGTTACAACGCAGTGTTAAGGCAGTATTAAGCTCTGCTTGGCTGTTACAGATGATGACACCATTCTCCCTGTCATTTTCCTGTTCATCCTCGGCCATTTTCACATCCGAAAATGTGATAGTTCTGGTTTTAACTGTAGGATACGTATTAATAAGTGGAGAGTCCACAAATCCAGTACCTGACATTTTATACCCGTTGTAGGCTTTCGGATAAATCCGGGTGGCTACATCTCTTGTATCAATATCCTCTTCTATGCCGTCCTTTTTGATGTTTTTACCGTATAAAATCTGTACCCCATAATCAGCACCCACACGGTCATTAATAATGATCTTATGGTTATTAAACAGGATTTCTCCGCCCCAGCGGTTTATAAATGAGTTATCCTCATCGCTGTTGATTGCTTCCACCAGATTCATGTATTCGTAATATGCTGTACTTGTCCGCATGATGTTAGAACTTCCTGAATACTTGGAATTCGCTGCACACATGATGTTTAGCGCTTCCTGTCCGTTCTTTCCCGTGGGGCGTACATTGACAAGCCAGCAATCGTCTTTTGCATCCATAAAAATGGGCTCTGCAAGGACAGTAACACCTGATTCGGTTTTATGCTTCTTTTTTATCCGGAAGAGCTGTTCACCATTGAAAGACGGCATCTTCAGCACAGCATCCTCTTCGATATATTTCCATCTGTCCTCATCATCAATCGGATGTTCCATATCCACTTCCCAGCGGCCATTCAAAATGGGGTGGACTATAGCCGACTCCGGGAAAAGCGTCATGTCACCGTTGCTGCCGTAGTCTGTATTCCCGGGACTATATATCTGAATCATGTTAAAACCCTCCATTTCGGCACAAGTTTGACTGTAAATCCTGCAGAAAAAGCAATGCTGTTGTTTCCCTCTTGCAGATAAATATCCTCATAGTTCCCTGCGATACTTGTATTTATGAGTGTACCGTCTTCCCGGTATGCAATCATCAGATCGGTATCAATTGTAAGGTTCTGTCCAATGTTTGCCTTGATTGATTTACCATTTACAATCAAAGTACACATCCCTTCGCCGGAAATTCTGTAAATAGGATGCGCTACAGAAAAAGCATTATAGATACTGTCACCGGATAAAATATTAATTTCAGAATCGCCGTCATGGAAAAATGTGGACGGAGAACATGTGAAAATGACCGTTATATTTCCGAAAACTCCATACAGCCTTGCTTCCTCATCAATTTCAATCTTTTTCACTGCAAAATATTTCTCCTCCGCATCCGTATACGTTACCTTTCTTGTTTTCTTCAGCCAGCGTCTGATCTCCTGCATCTTATTTTCATATTCTGCAAGGCAGGAACAGTCGAATTCCAACTCGTTTGTTATAACTGTATTTGAATAGGTGCCAGTCCTTTCGGTCAACGTCCCTGCCCTGTTACTGACTTCAATATCATTGACAACTTCCTGTCCATATTGAAATACGGGAAACGATAAGAAATGGATCCCATAATCAAAAGATGTCCCGTATTCATTATCAAATCCAAATTTTCTCATAATCACTTCCCCTTAAACCTTGTACTTGTCTTCCGATCACCGCTAATCTTCTTAATGGTAGCCTTTGTTGTCTTTTTCACTAGCGGATCACCGTCAACCTCAAATATGTTGGTAATTTCTATTGGTCGTTGGTCTGTATCATCCGGATTCTTCAGTTTTGCACCGGATACCTGACTATTTACAGTTCCCGCCTGTGCCTTAGTGACAGTCCCTACTTTTTTCTGCATCTTTTGGACAGAGTTGGAAAGAGCATTATTCATATCCCCTGTTGGAATATTTTTTTCAAAACCGACTCCAACACCAAGACCCATGTATTTTCCAACTTGGTCACGGAATACCGTTGATGGAGAATGTATTCCCAGAAATCTCTTGGCAGCATTAAGGGCGCTTCTTGCGGCGTTTACGGCGGCATCAACTATAGCTCCTGCTGCTCCTGCCAGCCCGCTTGCTATACCACGTATAATGTTTATTCCTACATCTCCCCAGTTAACCTGCCTAAATGCATTTATAACAGAGGATACAATTCTTGGTACAGCTCCGATAATGCTTGGTATGGCTCTGATCAGACCAGATACTAAGGCCCCGATGATTTTTATTCCACTCTCTATAATCTTGGGCAGATTGCTAATTATCGCATTCAAAAGGCCGGCTATAATTTGCGGAATTGCAGCTACTAACCGCGGTATAGCATCTATAAGTCCGTTTATAAGGGCCACCAGTATCTCAACGCCTGCTTCTATGATCTGCGGAAGTGCGCCTATAATCACGTTAAGGATTGTACTTATAATTGTAGGAAGATAGCTTATTAATCTGGGTAAAGCCTCCATCAGACCATTTACCAACGCAATGATCAATTGAATGCCTGCAGTTATTATTTGCGGTAGATTAGCCAGAATCCCGTTCACGAATTGGAGTAGTATATCCACACCCTGCGTCATGATCTGCGATGCATTAGCCGTAATTCCCTGGGCAAGCTGCAGTATGATATTAAGAGCCAGTTCGCCAAGCATGGGAAGAAGCGTCATAATTCCCTGTACCAGGGTTGTAAGTATTTGTCCTCCTGAATCAATTAAAAAGGGTAAGCTTGCATTAATACTCGTGATGAGAGCCCCGATGAATGATATCCCCGCAGATAATAGGGAAGGAAGCGCCCCTGTCAGCCCCGTTACAAGGCTCGTAACGACGGCTGCACCTGTGCTTGCGAATTGTACTGCACCATCGCCTGAAACAGCCGTCTGCAGCTGCTGCGCCATTGCACTGACAATCTGTGGTATTGTTGCCGCCAGCCTCGGAACAATCTCCATCAAGTTCTTTCCGATATTCTGTGCAGCAACAGAAAACGCATCTACAAACTCTTCAACTGAACCAGAGCCATTCAAGTAATTATCAAAGGCCGCTCTTGCTGCATTCATGGAACCCTCAATAGTGGTTGCGGCTTCTTTTGCAGTCGTTCCGGTTATGTCAAGCTCACCCTGGATAACATGGATCGCCGAATAGACATCTTTCAAATTATTGATGTCGTACTTTACGCCAGATATTTTTTCAGCATCCGCCAAAAGTCTTTCCATTTCAGACTTTGTTCCGCCGTATCCGAGCTTCAAGTTGTCCAGCATGGTATAGTTCTGCTTCGCAAATCCCTGGTATGCATTCTGTATATCCTGCATATTAGTGCCCATCTTGTTTGCGTTGTCGGACATATCTATCATTGCCATGTCCGCTACCTGGGCAGCTTTATCAGTGTCCCCGGCTACACTCTGAAGCAGGGATGCCGAAAAGCTTGTAACACTCTGCATGTACTCATTTGCAGACATTCCAGCAGTTTTATACGCTTTGTTTGCATTATCAATGACGGTCTTGGCACTGCCCTTGAACAGTGTCTCAACACCGCCAATGTTCTGCTCCAAGCTTGCTGTCGAATCCAATGCTGACTTTGCAAGACCAACAAATGCGGCTGAGGCCCCGACTACGGCACTTCCTAAAACTGCAAGGCCACCTTTTGCTATGCCACCAAGCTTGCTTATACCGGAACTGAATCCGGATTCATCTACTTTTGTATCAAATTTTAAAGAACCATCGTAACCCATCTATCCACTTCCCTTTTTTCGTGAATAGCACAGGCTCCAATGGCTCAGTTTAAAGTGCTTATTTCTTAATCTCTATTTCATTTTTACAAGTCCGGCATTTTATATACTCCCCACCACTTAACACCGCAGTGTTATCATAGATAATCAGCTTGGTGCCGCAGACCGGACACACGAACCACTCACGCTTAAGAGGCGGGTATTTTATCTTTTTCATATCATCACCATTCAAATGCATCACCGATATCATAATCCGTCAGGGCATCATCAGGAAGCTTGATAGAACGCTGTATCTTTTCAATACGCCTGCGTTCATCTTTATCCTTTACGTCCTTCAAGTCAATGCTTCTGTACATGATCCGCTGCTTAATCTCTGTATCATCAGATAACCCGTCAAACAGCATCCGAAACTCCCACCAGTGCAGATAAGGAACCGTCCTGATGTTTATTCCATAGTCATGAAGAAAGGCAGAGAAAATAAAAGGATAATCTATCTCAAACGAATAAACATCCTTTTCTCTCTCCTCCCCTTCATGTTCTTCTCCGGATTCCTGCCCCGGTCTTCGCAACGCCTCCATTGTTACGAATTCAGCCAGGGCATCCATGGCTCCTTCGAAGTTCTCTGGCGGACCTTTAATAAAGAACTGATCCACAAGAAAACGCTTCTCGTATGGGCTCAAGTCAGTGTCTTCCAAGATATCAATCAGTTTCACGTATTCCCTAAAATCCGTTACAATTGGAATCTCTTCATCATCCACGAATATTGACGCTGGGAAGTCTTCATAAATCAGATTCATAGGTGTCACTTCCTTGACTTGACTTTGTATTTCGCATACTGGGAAGCTTTCCTTTTAGTCGCTGCTGCAGCATCCTTCTTGCAAACTGCCATGAAAGAATCGTAGCATTCATCCGTCACCCGAGTATTTTTCTTTCCGTTGAACAGTTTTTCTGACGTTCCTGCACCGAAGATATCATCAAACAGGCGTTCAAACATTTCGCAGTACCCTTTAGTGATTTCAGAAATCTTTCCAACTTTTTTAAGACTTTCCTCAGCTGCAGCCATGTTGGTGAATGCCTCTTCATATCTTTCCTGAAAATCCAGATCTTCCAGGTCAATCTCTAATTCTACATCGTTCCATTTCCAAAGGCTCATAGGCTCACTTCCTCTCTCTCTTATGGCATTGTTGGGGCTGTGTAGGTTGCTGTCTTACCGTCCGCAGATAATACCGCTGTTCCTGTCTCTACATCCGATTTAGACTTGAAGGAACCTGTATAGATTAAAGCATCCGTTCCGTCCCCGTCATTATCGGGGATGATTGCATACGTCCTCTTTCTGGCTGCACATTTCCCATCCTCTTCGGCTGTAAATAAATCTACAATAACAATGTCAACAAGGGCTGCACTTCCTGTCAACTCTCCATCATGTACCTTGGCAATCACCTCATGCACCGGTGTGTTGGTGTGGCGGTCAAAAGAATATTCTGTTGCCGGAGAATATCCTACAACATCGTTGTCCTCTGATTCTTTGTCCACATACTGCCGGTTATATTCTTTCGGGTTCTTATTGTTCGTCATATTCGTAAAACCGGTCATTCTCTCATATTTTGGAGTAGTTCCGGTTGTATCCGTATTCATGAACGCAATTCTTTGATGCCTGCCTACAATCTTTGCCTTTTCATCAGCCATCTTTTATACCTCCTGTTCATAAATCAAGCGGCACTCTATACGATATCTGGCTTTATCTCCGTTCACATCGTATAAATAGCCGCTGTTTAAAGTTCCTACAGATATTGGGTTCTTTCCTTCCTCCAGCAGTGGAAAGATATCTTTCCGGCTCTGCTCTTCCAACCATTCGTCAAATTCTTGGAAAAAACCGCTGTTTTCAATATTTATCCTTGCATCCTGGTCATATTCTTCCTGGCTGGTAAATGCGAACTGGAACTGTTTCTTTGCCCCGCCGTCCACATATCGGTTGACAATCGGATCACAGGGGAGGGGATCCACAGAATACTCCATTTCCTCCCCCAGATAGTCCACGTTCACCCGTCCCTCTTCAAGGAAAGGGCATGTCAGGATAAATGTCCGAACACCGTCAATGAGACTGGACATACTTTGCAGCTCCTTTCAAAATGGAATCCTTGTTTCTGTTCTTCATCCGCTCGAACCAGTAGGATTTCTCCTTGTGTTCGTAATACTGTCTGCGGGCATAGGGGGCGATCTGTTCAATCTCTCCGCTGCCGATTGTAGTCCCAAGAGTGGCGGACTTTATCAGTACCCCAGTCCTCCTGGGTGTTTCCGGGTTCATGCGGCGGATGCATTCGGAGTCGATAAATTCCTGTGCTTTAGAAAAGCCTTCTTTCTTTTCTTCAGCAAAGCCAGGCTTCCATTCAAGCTTTGCAGTTACAGCACCGCCTTTTCCTGCCTGGGTGTAGATTGTCCCCCGGGGAGTGCTGATCTTAAAGTCTCTTTTTGCCGCCATTATACACCACCTGCCTTTACATGCGGATTACTACCAAAAGTATCATAATTAACTGACGTCACCCTTGTCTTCTCCAACCCCTCCAGGTCTTTTACAGTCCGCATATCAACATGGCAATCCCCTTTTACGATATAATCATCTTTTTTCAGAGATATACTGGTATCAGGTATGCGGACCGTATAGATATCCGCCTTTTTCAGCCCATCTGTCGTGATAGAAGCTTTTTCATCTTTGAACCACCAGGCTGCTGACACATAGGTTCTATTCCAATCGTCCTGCCGGGTACCTGTATTATACTCCCGGCTGTAAATTGTGATATCTGTGTTTGTAATCATTACTCATCAACTCCGAAATCCATAAGCCCTGTACTCCCAAGATACACATAGGCTATTTTATACAATAGCGAATCCACAGACTGGGATGTGTCGAAAGAAACTGAATATCCATCCGTATTCTCGGATGTCTTTCCCGCACGGTTTTCCTCCGCCAAAATAGTTTCTGCCATTTCACATATGGCACATTTTGCACGGCTTTCCCACGGAGCGCCCGCCCAGTCTTCCAGGAGGCGCCCAAATGTAAAATGTTCAAGCCTTTGTGATGCCTTTTGGGACAGCCTGGTCCATGCTGATTCGGTAATATTGCTCCCACCGTATGTTTCAGTGTAAAAGCCATAACCTATCTCCATGATTTACCACTCCTTACTCACCGGCTACAGTGTGCGCATAGATGCCGTCTTTCTTATTGTCCAAACACTCTGCGATGCCGACTGTACGATATCCGAACTTCCATGCATCTGCGTCCTGATTCGCATCCGGATCAATAATCTTAGATACCGTGTGCTTCTGATACTGGATAGAAGCCTGTTTGTCCACGATCAGGAAGTTCAGTCCAAGACCACCAGTTGCTTTTGCGTAACCGCCTGCCCCTGTTCCTGCCAGGTCAATTTTATTGTAGAACCTTCCTTCCGGTACCTTGATAACGCTCGCAAAACCCTCAATTGCTTTCTTAGACGCTGTCGTGTCCAAGTCCTCAATCAGACCAAACACTGTTGGGTTGATGAACAGATAGCAGGTTGCAAGGTTCGCTTCGGCGTTCTCAATCTTACCTCTGGCCGCCCTAAGTGCTGCAAGGGCCGCTTTCCCGTCTGCAAGGTTCGCACTTACAGTGGTGACACCAGTAATCTGTGCGTAAGATGCAAGCCTGTAAGCATCCAGCTCCGGAACCACTTTTGTACGCAGGAATTCACCGGACAAACGTCCAAACGCAATGCCGGCGGACTCAATGTTGTCCATGGCATCAATCGTGAACATACGGCCACGGTCATAAGAGCATTTCTTTGTTTCGTACTCCAGAGTTACATCGCCGTCTACATAGCCGGTCTGTCTGCTGTAATCAGCAAGCCCCTGCATGGACATTTTGGGGATCAGGATTTCATTTGCATTTGCCCCTTCTTTTACAAGGTCATTGGGTCCGTCTAAAACGGCCGTTAAGGATGCCAGTTTATACACCTCATCCAAAAGTGTTGAATACTGCTTTCTCAGTGCAATTGTATTTGCCATATTCTCTTATCCTCCTATTTCTTTTCTGCGGGAAGTCCCATTGCTGTCCGAATGGATGCCAGGGCTCCCATATTTTCGTTTCCAGCGCCACCACCATTATTTGTAGGGCCTACCGGATTCAGGAATGGCTCATCTGTACCAAACAGATAGGAATCCGACTCCTTTGCAGTATCCAGAGCCTTCTTGATATCTTCTGTCTGGTCTTTTGACTGTTTCAGTGTGTCGATGTCAAGAAGAGCCATAACAGCCCTCTCATTGCGGCCACCTGCTGACTTAATGGCGGCTTTCAATGTATCATTAAAAGCCCTGTCCGCTTCTTTGACAGCATACTCATCATCTTTCGCTTTCAGGTCTCCCTGCAGGGTTGTGATCTGGCTCTTCAAGTCCTCGACATTCACGCCTTCAAACTCTTTCAGCTTGCCCTGAACATCATCAAGGGAAGTCTTGTAATTATCCCGCTGCTCTGTAGCCTTGTCGTACTCGGCTTTTGTCCGATAGTTCTCTTTCCAGAGCTTATCAAAATCCGGTTTCTTTTCTTCTGGTACTTCAACACCGATTCCTGTAAGAATCTCATAAATATTTTTCATTGCTGCGTTCCTCCTGAAATAATTTTTTGACCGCTCTTTCAGCGGTGTAGGATATAGCCTGATAGACCTCAGGCATGGTAGCTGTCCAGTTTATTGCCTTATGGCAGGGCATAAAAATAAGACGCATAACCCAGCGCCTCAAAGGGAAATATTAGAATCACCTCTTCTACAGATCGTATTTGATGTTCTGCCATTTTTTATAGGCATCGAAGTATATTTCCTTTTTATCACCATTATACGTGATTTCATAATACATCCCGTCTGAAACAGTCGTACTGAGAAGCGCTTTACTATTCTGCAAGGCCTTACAGCTCCACACAACAAACACATCAGCCGTACTGATTAGGATATTGTCCGTCTTATCAGATCGCGTATTAAAATACCCTGCTACCTTCTCTTTGCACAGGCCCAAAAAGATATCCATTTCCATGTCTCTCACCGTCCTTTCCTAAAATTGGGTACAAAAATACCACTCACTCCTAAGAATGGGTGGCACTAAATGACTTTTATCGTCTTTATGTCTCCAAGTTCAAATTCAATAAGCTTAGTTCCGCACCTAACAATCAGGCTTTCGTTTCCTGATTCATTTTCATCTGGATGGCAGTAGTCTTCTACAACTCCACTCCAATACTTTCCGGAAGTGTCAACAATATTTACTTTTTTAGAATAATATTCTTTTAAGCTCATTCCGTCACTCCTTTCTCGGAACTACATGTGTTCCTGTTTTTGAATAATGAATCGTTGCTTTCCTGGTTTCTTGTTCTATCCCGTTGACATCAATATTAACCCCAATTGGTTTATCCGAGAGTACCTTTTCTTTATAGTTCCATTCTCCACTCGGCTTAAAAACAGGCTCCCCTGTTCCATGTAACTTATCAACAATCTTTTGGGCGTCCGCAGCATCTCCATATATGTAGCTCCTGCCCTGAATATACTTGTCAGAAGCCGCTATATGCCGCCCCTGCTTAGCAGCGTTAATTTCCTTTTTCACTTTGCCGGATTCGATATAAGAGTTCACAACTTTATCTGGTTTCATTATATCAAATTGCACAGCTTTTACAACTGATTTTGATGTGAATCTTGCGCCTGGAGCAATTCTCCCCTGCATATCATAGTAAATTCGTTCACGCTCCTGCTTCAACCCCATTTTTTTAGAGAACCGCCCATACTCATCAAGCTGCCCCTGATATTTTGCTCTGGCAAGCATGATCTCGTCCGGATCCACCTCGGCATCCTGCAAGAGCTTCACCTTCTGACGCTGTGCTCTCATAGCTACCTCCATTTGCCGTTGTCTCTGGCGTGCTTCATAGGTTGTGTACTCCTTTCCCTGGAATTCTTTCGGAGTATTCTCTTTTCTGTCCTGTTCCTCCAACCATTCATCCGTCCAGTTCCGTTCGGATATTCCCGGGAAAAACGGATAATATTCATGATAGCAGTTCACTCCCAGCAATCCGGCTGCTGTTCCAAGGCCGCAGACTGTGACCAGTTCCTTCTTGCTCCATACCTTCCCCTGCCAGGCTGCATGTGAAGGACGGGCCCCTCCATGCCAAGCAATTTCAAAATATTCTGCACCCAGCTTATCGGCATTGAAATCCGATATCTGTCCGGTCAGCTGCAATACTCCAGTCATTACAGCCATTCTGGCAGCTACATTTACACGGTACGCTCTGCCGGATGCATAATCAACGGTACGCAGTCCACTATTTGTCATCTGGGTAACAACCCTGCGCAGCACACTGTTGTAATCAAATGCGCCTGACACAATATCCATACATGCTGCATCCAGATATTTCTGGTAGACCTGTGCTAATGGGGTCAGTACTTTCTTATCATTGCCATAATCAAGATAAAATCCCAGAGACTTTGTAATATTCTGTAATCCGTCCCCCGCCTGTTTGACAAGAGCCTTTGTTATCTGCTGCAACTGTCCGTTCTCCTCATAAGGGATAAACTTTGCATTGACCTGTTCATATATATCCTTATTTCGCACATATTCCCAGTCAATCACCTTGTCATACAGCTCAAACATCTGCGGGTAAGAAGCGTTCAGAGCATCTTTCAGCATCTTCTCAATATTCTCGGAAGAATTACCAAGAATACGAAGCCTGTTTATCTGCCAATCGGCAGTACTGGTTATCTTGCCAGCAGCATGTATCCTACGGACAATGTCCTGCATGATACGCATTTCCAAATCAGAGAAGTTCCCTTCAATCTGTCCGGACAGCTTTCCCTTGTATTCCCGGTTCATTTAACCACCTACTCCATGACTTTATTCTGTTCCGGAAGCTTCTGCGCTGCAGTTGCTTCATCTTCGTTGTACCATTTCATTCTATACTCCAGGGTTGACATAACTCCCATAGAAACATCCTGCCTGTCCTGAGCACGCTCTGACTCTTCATCTGTCAGAATGGAATCATTGAACTTGCACATGAATTCGTACCCGGATGTATACAGACCATTGTAAAATGCCAAGCCGGCAGCAAAGTCCTCCAGACATTTTTCCAGATTGTCCTGAATAGAGGACACCCGGTTATATTTCCGGGCCTTAGATGCCTTGATTTCGGTAGCTGTCTTTGCTACTTCATGCACATCCGACAAGTCCCCATAGGCAAGACCAACAACAAACTCAATCTCTCTTTTATATTCCTCAAGCCCTCGCTTGTACGCTTCATCCCGCATATCCGGAGAATATTCTTTCAATAGCTCTTTGTCTTTGCCGTCCTCAATGTTCAGCCCCCGGTATAAGCGCTTATTCAGTCTCGGCATGTATTTATTACCGCCATGTGCTTTCAAAGCTCTATCGTCTACATGCACAGCACGCTCCCCGGATTCATACTCCCAGTCAAGCCTTGCTCCCTGGATATCAGCCTTACGGATCCTTTCCCTGGCTGACTCAAATATGGACACACCGCAGGAGGAACCATCTATACGGTTTCTCAAAGGATTTCGATAATACCCGAAGTCCATCTGTGTCATGCCTGGATATGTGACCGGCCCCGGGTTTATGTCTGCCCACTCTGGTATTTCTTCCAGGCTACAGAGAGTGCCGATGTCCTCTGAACTCTGCGAATGATAACACTTATTTTCAATGGCCAGGTTCCCATTCACGAAATAATGTCTTTCAAACCGTGTAAAGTAATCACAATCCCCAATTCTCTTCACAGTGAGGAACCCTATATCAAGCGGTTTTCCATTATCGCCAAAAGTAATAGGGACAAATTTATCAGCCGAAACAAATTCCGCCCTGTCTGATCCGACTGGTTTCAAAACAAATGAGCCAAGTCCAAGGCCTTCTTGCAGATTCTCATTCAGCTCCGATATGCTTTTCTGATATATCTTGTCCAGGCGGTCAATGCTGATGCTTGATTCCAACTCAATCAAAACAGCATCGGCGAACTCCCTGCAAATCCCCTCCTCAATACGAAGAGACTTTACAATGTCAGAAGTCCAGTTTGCCTGACCTGAAAGCATCTGTTTCCATTCATTGATTGCATTTATCATAGAGTCGGAAAGGGTAACATCCTTGCCAACTATCGTTTTGAGTGTTGTATATCCAAACATCCGCATTATCCCTTTCCATAATCTTTTAAATCCATCAAACATTTTCCACCTCTTGTATCAGATATTTCATATCACGTTCTATCGTGTATTCGAATGCATCCAGGCTGTCAATGTCCGTGCTGCCATCGTCAAGCCTCTCATCCTTGTCTTTTATCTTCTTATCCCAGACTGCATCAGAAAGAGCCTTTTCAAGGGATTCACAATCGTCTGTAATAAAAAACCGCCCTGCCCCCATGAGCCTGACGGTGCAATTAATGCGGTCATTGATTCTTTTTTTCTTTGCCGGCCTCACGGCAATCCAGGGGAAGTGTTTCTCCACTGCATTCCGGATAGAATTTCCCAGGACTGTCTCTGCATTGTCCCAGAAGACCGATTCCACATTGCAGTATTCTACATGTTGCCCCCTTTTTGTGATAATCGCATAATCATTGATTACTTCCTGAACAAACTCACAGAACAACTGATCCAGCTTGTTGCTGTCAATGTCCTCCGTCTCATCCTTTGCCATTACACGGTGGGACTTCAATGCTATCACATCACGATAATCATCAGTGTATCCTCTGGCCACAAATGAATGTCCTGACTGATTTCCTCCAAAGTCCAGACCGATTTCAATGGACGTGATGTCTTCTTTTCGGAACTGTTTACACTCTGGATCCTCTGTGTACTGATCCACTACTACGCAGCGGAACTGTTCCGGATCATCGGCAAAGCTTTTGTATATCGCTCCCTCTGCCCTCTTCCACCTGCCGAGGATAAGACGGTCATACCAGATCGTTCCTGCGTACTCCTTGCAAAGATTTTCCACATAATCTTCCGGAAGAAAAGGATTATCAAAGATTGTATACTCCTGTAGGTAAATATCAATTCCCGGCGTATCAATGAACTGCTTTAACCAGTGCGTAGGGTGTTCTGGGTTGCAGGCCCCGTCGAAGCAGCTGTACGGTTTATCAAGCCGGGATTTCAGCATCTGGAATACTTCTGGATTCCACTCTGCAATCTCATCACCATAGCAATACTTGATGCTGTCCCCTCGTATCTTTGATACCTGGCTGACCTTTTCAGCGCCCAGACAATAGACATCCTCGCCGCAGATACGGGCTTTATTATGGTTATTGATTTCACCCACCAGTGTATCTGTGTATAGCTCACGCATCGGGCGCAGCACATTACGTTCTATTGTTTCCCTGGATACCCCAAGGATTACTGTATTGCCTGGCTTTCCTGCTCTCTCCCGGATCCGTGCCGGCACCATATATGCTGTGTCCACATAGGACTTTCCTGAACGCACCGCCCCGGACTTAATATTCCACCGGTGCGTTGCATTCACGATATACTCATTCTGTTTCCTGCTTA
>ENA-UOOK01002845-UOOK01002845.1-fermentation-metagenome-genome-assembly--contig:-NODE-2845-length-20558-cov-5.623128_pt1 | contig 20558 bp, 16 predicted proteins | sample MGYA00245777_ERZ724023 | MGnify/ENA primary metagenome ERZ724023 (study PRJEB28704, sample SAMN03018312) | fermentation metagenome | biome: anthropogenic terrestrial biome; feature: soil; material...
ACTGATTATTGTCAAGATTTTTGTTGATTTAAACTGTTAATCGTCATATAAGCTATTAATTTCAACATACTTATCTAAAATCTTATATAATTCATCCGCAGAGGTTATCTTATTTATGCTGTTTCTGATTTGTGAAGAATCTTTCATGCCCTTCATGTACCATGCGGCAAATTTACGCATTTCCAAAATTGCAATATTCTCGTTCAATTCATCCGCCAACATACAAGCATGTCTCTTAATCATATTAATTTTATCTAATTGTGATGGTATATAGAAATCAGAATCATTGTTTAAAATCTTAACTGTATTCATAATAAGCCACGGATTCCCCAAAATACCCCTACCTATCATTACTGCATCGCAATTTGTTTCTTCAATCATTTTAACGGCATCCTGTGGACTGTATATATCGCCGTTGCCTACAACAGGAATTTTAACGCTTTTTTTTACTTCATTTATTATTTTATAGTCAGCCTTGCCTGAATAATACTGTTCCCTGGTTCTAGCGTGAACAGACACCATATCCAAACCGTTAAACTCTAGGATTCTTGCAAGTTCTACGGCATTGATAGAGTCTATACTCCAACCCGACCTTATTTTGGCTGAAACAGGTTTGCAAGATACGCGTTTTATTTTATTGATAATTTTACCTGCTAATTCAGGCTCTTTCATAAGAAAACAACCATCTTTGTTTTTAACAATTTTAGGTGCAGGACAGCCCATATTAACATCTATAATATCAACATCGCTTCTGTTATTGATATATTTTTCAACAACGTATGACATTATGTCCGGGTCGCTTCCAAAAATCTGCATTGATACAGGTCTGTTTTTTTCATTTATTTTCATCAGCTTTTCTGTTTTTCTGTCCTGATAAAACAGCCCTTTTGCACTTATCATTTCGGTATATACAAGACCTGCCCCCATTTCTTTGCAAATAGTTCTGTATGTTATATCTGTTATGCCTGCCATAGGGGCAAGTACTACATTGGAATTTAATTCAATGCTTCCTATTTTAAGCTTCTTCATATTGTATTATTGTTTCTCCCGGGCTTAATATTTCTTCTTCACCTTTTTCATTGATTACTTGAAGCCATCCATCATTGTCAATATTCTTGGCAACAATTTTTCTTACCGTTTTTCTGCCCCTCTTTATTACTCCAACTTCCTTATTATAAAACAGCAGGTTTTTATTATATATGTCAACTGAGTTAAAAGCCTTTCCGGTGTTTATCATTTCATCATAATGGTATTCAATCTTGTTTAATATTGTTCCTATAAGAATTTCTCTTTCTACATCTTCACCTTTTTCAAGCTTTATGGAAGTTGTTTTTAAGTTATTTATTTTTTCTTCCATATTGACATTTATATTTAAGGATAGTATTATGCCTGCTCCCTTGCCTGCAATATCACTTTTTACCGATGATATTTTGTTATCATTTATTAAAATATCATTAGGCCATTTTATTCTGCAATCCAAATTGTACAGCTCCTCTATGGAGCTCAATACGGAAGAACACCCAACCACATCTGTTAAGGGCAGCAGATAATTATTGTTTACAGATTTTAAAATAATACTTAAATAAATATTTTTATCCGGCGAGCAAACCCATTCGTTACCGAATCTTAAGATACATTCGGATTGGTTTTCAGATAATACAACAGTTCCATCGGGACATGTTGCAAATATATTTTTAGCTTTTGCTAATGTTGAATTTAAATTGTCATATTGAATAATTGTCTGACCAATTATATTTGTATTTAAATAACTGCTGATACTGTTTAGCTCATACATTTAGCTCCCCCAATTATCTTTTTTAAGAATGAGATTGCGCAGTCTCATTCACCAATTTATTTGCTCCTTGCGTCGCATAAATTGGGAATTCGTTGCGAATGACCTACCATCCACTTTTCAGAAAAAGCACTCTGAAAAGTGGGGTTAGGGCATCTTTATTCTTTTGTTTTGACATTATCAAAGTTTACTAAATAAGGTTCTCCTTTTTCAATTATTATGTGTCCTGATTCATAAGGACCTTCGTCAATTGTAATATATACTTCACGAACTCCGTAATATTGCCCCAAGGTGTTGGTTAAGCTTTGGAGTATCAATGCTTCAAAGCCTGCTCCCGCATTTATTTCCGTTACAAAATCTTCTGTTAAATCTATATGAACACTATTTTCTTCTTCGTTATAAAACAAATTATTAATTTTTGTATTGGGACTTAAAATTTCATAAACAGATAAATCCTTGACAATTTTTTCAATAACATCTTCCGGCTCATCGTTAGTGTTGAATTCTATTTGAACATCTATTGTGTTAAGGTAGCCATCTATATTAGGATAGTACAAAGTTAAAGCTTGTATCAGAGGCTTATTGCTCTCAATGGATGATAAAGATGATGATATCTCATAACCTTCACCGGCAGCAATCGTTTTAACCAATCCCACATCCTTTGAATAATAATCTAAAGTCTTTCCCTGTTCTCCTTCCAAGGTAACCTCAATTGCTTTATAATTACCTGATGGTGTAGTTATTTCTTTTGATATGCCGGTAATTGTAGCGGTTGTATTTTCATCGTAATTCCACGAGTTTCCTTCCTTTAAAGGTTCTTTAAGAAGTATTTTACCGCCATCATATTCGTTGTTTAAAAAGTTCTGCCTAAAATAGGTCTCACCCCTTGAATATAAAAGAATCAGTTGATCATCCTTTAATTCCAAAACATTTACTGATTCAGTTCCGCCGTTGTCAGTTCGTGTCTGAATTCGATTATCTGCTGCATAATCCACAAGTACCGTGTATGTGGCAAACTCATTTCCTTTACCTTCATATGAATATTTTGTATTTTCGGTAAAAGGATAATAATCTTCTATTGAAAATTCTTCCTTTGTGTTATCAGTCTCTCCGGGCTTTGGAGTCATGTTGGCACATGATGTAAGTAACATGGCACATACTGCTAAAATTAATAATATTTTTTTCATTAAAATCTCCTTCTAAATATTTTCTATTAATTTATTATGCCCAAATCGGCTGTTATTAATTACTGAATAAGCTAAAAAAAATAACCGGAAATCCGGCTATTAATTCACTTTGCGCAATTTGTTTTTATAAGAGTAATCATCAAATCTTTCCCACTTCCTTAGGGAATCTACCATGTATTCTGTTACATTCATGTCATAAACCTCATCCAAAAGCTTAGATGAAATAACATCATTTGTCTTACCGTAGGCAGCCATTTTTCCATTGTCCAAAATCAGCATATTGTCGGACAGCTTAATTGCTAAATTTAAATCATGCAATACGCCTATTACCGAATGACCTTCAAATTTTGACCAATCCCTCAGGAAGTCGATTAATTCCGTCTGATGCTTTAAATCCAAGTGGTTTGTAGGTTCATCCAGCAATATTATGCTTGGTTCCTGGGCTAATGTCCTTGCCAAATAAACTCTTTGGAGCTGTCCTCCAGACAAGGTGCTTATTTGCTTATTTTTTATGCCTAAAAGACCGACAGCCTTTAAACATTTATCTGTATATTCCTTGTCTTTAGTGGAGGGCTCTTTAAATGTCCTGCCCTTCATATGCAGATATCTTCCTAAAAGTACGGTTTCATAAATGGTATATGAAAAGTAAATAGTAGAAATTTGGCTCATAACAGCTATTTTTTTTGCAACCTGTTCTCTTTTCATATTTTTGATATCAGTTCCGTCTATCTTTATAACTCCCCCATGAGGAATGATTCCGGAAATTGCTTTAATAAGTGTTGTTTTTCCGCAGCCGTTGGGACCTATAATGCAAAGATTTTCACCCTCTTTAACATTTAAGGAAATATTATTTATTACATCTATCCCGTTATAACCTGCGTCTACATTTTGTAAAGTAAGCATTTATAACCCCTTCCTTCTTGAAAAATAAACATAAGCAAAAAATGGTGCACCTACCAATGCGGTTATTGCCCCTACCGGCAATTCTGAAGGGGATATGATTGTTCTGGCAATCAGATCACAAATAACCATGAATGAGCCGCCGAAAATCACAGACATTGGAATTATTGTTTTGTGGCTGGACCCGAATATTCTTCTCACAACATGAGGTGCAATTAAATCAATAAAACCGATTACACCTACAAATGAAATAGCACTTCCTGTAAGAGCTGCGGAAAGACTTAGGAGAATCCATTTAATTTTATGAACATTCACTCCCATTGTGAATGCCTGTTCCTCTCCAAAGGTCATTATGTCCATTTCTTTTGAATAATTCTGTAGAATTATTACTCCAATCAATACTATGGGAAAAAGTATTATTACATTGGACCAGTCCTTTAATGAGAAACTTCCCATTTGCCATAACGTAAGCTGTGCAAGATGGTCTTTTGACATGGCTGATATGAGAGTCAGTATGGCATTTACAAACAATGAAAAAACCATGCCTACTAAAATTATAGTATTATTTTCTAAGTTTTTGTCCATCCTTGCAGCAAATTTCACTGCCGAAAAAACTGTCAACAGTCCGAATGTCAGACCTATAACCGGCAGGGTAAACAATCCTAAAAAAGGTATGTTAAATCCTGTTACAATAACAATTGCTGCTCCCAAGGATGCACCCGAAGACACACCTAAAGTATAAGAAGATGCAAGAGGATTTTTTAGGACCGACTGCATTACCGTGCCGCTTACAGCAACAGCTCCGCCAACGATAAAGGCTAAGAGTGTTCTCGGAAGTCTTAGCTTCCACACTATTGATATTGAAACACTCTGCATGTCCGTAGGAAGCGGTGTCGAAAATATTTTGTTTGATAGTATATATATTATATGGTCAGGGGGAACATAAACGCTTCCTAAGCCAACCCCCATCATTATTACTATAATACTTACTATTATAGATAATATTATTTTATATTTTGTTTTCATTTTAATATATGTCTGGGTATACAGCCTCGGCCATTTGCTCTAATCCTTTAATAATATTATGGTTTGAGTGAGATGTTGCATAATTGTCTACAAAGTATACATCATTGTTTTTAATAGCAGTCATATTTTCCCAACCGGAGCGGGATTTAATTTCTTCAACCGGATTTTCAATATAATCTACATTTGTTATAATCACATCAGGGTCTGATGCAATAACATTTTCTTCTGAAATTGAAATCCACATATCATACTCGCTTAATACATTTTCTGCACCGATTATTTCAATCATCTCATTTAAAAATACTCCCTTTCCAAAGCTGTAAAGAGCGGGTGCGGCAGCAATTTCAAAGTATACTGTCTTCTTATTTTCAATGGTTGATGCTTTTTCTTTAATTCCATCTATTTCGGTTATCATGCTATTCACTAAATCAACACCTTTTTTATCATCACCGAAGGATTTTGCAAAAAATATTATATCTTCATAAATTCCTTCAATACTGTCACTGGCTGGAATATATGCAACACAAATACCCATATCCTTAATTGGCTTGTAAGGATCATTTCCTTCTGCCATACTCATTCCGGTTGTGTATATAATATCCGGCTCTAAAGCAACCATTTGCTCGGCGTCCGGTGCCATCATATCAAATAAGGGTATACCTTCGGGTAATCCTTCGATATTTGCAGAATATGTGTCAGCTGCAATAATTTTATCTCCAAAGCCTAATTCAACCAAAATTTCTGTATTGGAAGGTGACATGGATATTATTTTATTTATTTCTTTCGGTATGGATATTTCATTGCCTGCTCTGTCGGTTGAGGGCAGTGCGTTGCTTTCTCCTGCTTGGGAAGGATTTTCATCTCTTTTGGCACAAGCAGCAAGTAATGCTATAATACAAATCAATGTTAAAATTAAAATACTTTTTCTTCTCATTTATATCCTCCATTTTTGTATTCTTAACATCTGTGAGACATATTAGTCGTAAGGACGGGGCTCAATTTCTCTCTCCTTTACAGTCGAAGAAATTGGGTTATGTCATAAAGGGCATAAAAAAACGTCTCGTTCCCGAAACGTAAAGTCCACAAATATTTTGGCTAACCAATTATTATATACGCTATCGGCTTTATCACTGTAAAGCATAGCATTTGCGGCATTTACGCAAATAATACTGGCAGGTTTTCCGACTCAGAGGTCATCGCAGGTTTTTAACCTTCCCGGAAATATCCAGTGGTTTCTTAAAGCATAAAAACCGCTCTCTCATTACGGCAGCAGGACTGTTTAGGATTTCAACCTAATTCCCTATTATCGCATATTATGCGCACCAATATCGAAAGATGTTTAATTAAAGCTAAGTATATTACATTAATTTGGCATTGTCAATTAAAGAAATACAAAAAGCAGGCATTAAAGAAATACAAAAAAGGCAGGTAAATTTCAAGACATCATATAAATTTATTATTTCAAGATGAGATTATAAAAATTGACCGTTAATATCATGTCAATTAATTTTATTAGACAATTTTCTAGATATTGTTGATGGGGTAACATCTAAAACCTTAGCAGCTTTTCTTATGCTTCCGTATTTTTCAACAGCTCTTTTAAGAATATCTAATTCAAACTCCATGATAATCTGTTTTAATGGCTTGTCTATTTCAAAATCATGAATATCTTGATCTGTATAACATACTAAATCAATTTTTTTGTTAGTTGAACCTACATACTTTAAATCTTCAATAGATATTATACTATTCATAGATATAAGAATTAGTCTTTCTATTGTATTTTTCAGCTCTCTAATGTTGCCTATCCATTTGTAAGAAATCAACTCATTTATCAAATTCCTAGATAATTTTTTTGAAGTATTATATTGAGTGTTAAAATAATTAGTAAAATACAATGCTAATAATGGTATATCATCTCGTCTTTCTGATAAAGGTGGTATTGTTATAGGAATGACATTTAGCCTGAAATATAGGTCATTTCTAAAAAGTCCTTCACTTACCAAACCTTTCAGGTCTTTATTAGTCGCACATATTACCCGCACATTTGATTTTATTTCTTTACAACCACCTACTCTTACAAATTTACCATCTTGCAAAACTCGTAAGAGTGTTGATTGAAGATTTAAGGGCATTTCTCCTATTTCATCCATAAATAGCGTTCCATTTTGAGACAATTCAATTAAGCCTTTTTTCCCGTATTTAGATGCTCCCGTAAAGGAACCAGCTTCATATCCAAAAAATTCGGCTTCCTTTAGGCTGTCCGGTATAGCTGCACAATTTATTTTTACAAATGACTCTTTCTTTCTATCACTGTTATTATGTATCAGTTCTGCAAGTAGCTCTTTTCCTACTCCTGATTCACCTGTTATTAATATTGGAGCTTCTGATTTTGCTACCCGAAGACAAATATTTATTAAATTTAACACTTTATCGTTATTAGTAATTATATTTTCTGTTTTATAATTTACGAAGTCATCTGGCAAAATAGCACAATTGTCTTTGTCGTATAATACATTAAATTTTTTCATATAAATTACCTCTACTAATTAAAAATAAAATCCATAATCTTTAGCAATGTCCTCAAATTTATTTAAGTAACTGACTGAGCCTTCCTTATCTATTTGGCTTAAAAGTACTACAATTATATTTATTACACTGATTGGAGTTGCATAAAAGTCTGTAATAGATACAGATTCGCAGGGTATTGTAAAAACAATATCTGACAATGGAGTTAGTGCGGACATTACGCTATCGGTTATAGAAACAATTTTATAATTATATTTCTTGAAAAAGTTAACTATTCTAATTGTTTCCTTAGGATAACGGGCAAATCCTATAGCTAAAACCAATGCATTACCGTCAAACAAAGGGAATTTATCAAAATTTTCTGTAGCTCCTGATATTATTTTCGTAGTTTTTTTCCTTATTCTATTGAAAATATGCTCAACATATATGGCGATAATACTTGAACTTCTGGTTCCTACTACAATTATTTCAGGAGCTTTTATTATCTCTTCCAATATCGAGTAAAATGAACTTTCGTCAAAGTTTTCCATAAGTTTGTTTAAATTTGATATTTCCTTTTTTATTACCAAGTTTTTTATATTGTTTATTTTAGGATTAATATTAATTAATGAAAATTCAAACCTGTCTGTTGAACTAAGTTCTGACATAGCAAAATCTCTTATAATATTTCTGAAATCTTCAAAGTCATTATAACCTATTTTGCTTATGTAAGCCTCAATTATAGAAGTCTCAATAGATAAGATTTTAGATACATCAGTCAAGTCTAAAAAAGATATTTTTTTGTAATTATTTTTAATATATTCAGCTAATATTAACTCATAATTATTCAAATTAAGAGAATTGTCAGAAAGTCTATCAAAAAAGTCTTTTTTATAATCCATATTTTACTCCCTTTCTTTATATAATATAACGTTTGCTTTTATAATAGTATATCACAAAATTATAACAATTCAACAGTAATAATAAAAAAGTGTTGCAAAAAAAGAACATACAAATTAAAGAATCGTTATTTAATTAAACATATTGCTAAAATAGAAATAAAAAGTTAGAAGAATCATGTTTTTTGAAGGGAAAAGTGTTGCAAAAAAACAACATGTTGAATATATGCAACAATATTTACATGTCCGTTTAAATATTTGTTTTATAAAGATTGAGATTTCAATATATATTTTGTCTATGCTGTTTGGCATGCTTATTGCTTTATACTTTGGTATAATATTGATTGAATGATATGGAAATGTATTTTTTGATAGGAGGAAGACATATGCGATTAATAAAATCAATTGGTTTCCCAAAAATGCATAAGGAAGAATGTGAAAAAAGAGATTTCTTACCGGAATTTTTTGAAACCTTAAATGATTATGGGGTAGACATATTTCTTGAGGAAGGCTATGGTGAAAGGCTTAAATATACCTCAGATAATTACTTAAAAAGTAATAATAAATTAAAATTTGATACATTTGAAAACGTTTATAAAAAGGATTTAATAATTGTTTTGCGTTGTCCAGAGCCAGAAGAAATATGTCTAATGAAAGAGGATTCAATATTAATTTCAATGCTTCATTATGAGACGAGAGAAGCCAGAAACAAACTATTTATTGATAGAAAAATAAATTGTTTTTCTATGGATGCTATGACAAATGATCAAAGTGAAAGAATTTTAGTAAATTATAAAGGAACTTCAAGAGCTGGCTCGCGCATTGCATTTCAAGAATTAAAGAAGAGAACAAATAACTTTGAAAAAATGCAAAATAAGATTATTAGTGTGACTGTTATAGGATTGGGTGCAGTTGCGGCAAATTCAGCCAAAGCATTTGAAGAGTTTGGAGATAAGGAGTTTCTTTATGATGAAAATGGAAGAGGTATTATTATACACATGCTTCCAAGAACTATAACTAAAAATTACGGGAGTCTAAAAGGTGTAATTGAAAAAACAGATATTTTGGTAGATGCCAGCAAAAGACCGGATCCATCAAAAATAATAGTTAATAACGAATTAATTGGGAAATTGCCGGAGCATGCTGTTATATTAGATTTGACGGCTGATCCATACAATGACAAGGTCGAACCAATGCAGGTTAAAGGAATTGAAGGAATTCCAACAGGAACACTTGATAAATTTGTAATTGAAGCAGATGACATTATTTACGATACAATTCCAAAATCAATCAATACCACAAACAGGAGGATAGTTGTCAGTTGTAATGCTTGGCCCGGAATTGATGCAAAGGAGTGCATGAAACTTTATGGTATGCAGTTGTTCCCATTTATTGATGTAATATTATCAAAGGATATTCAGGATTTGGATATTAATAGCAAAAATATGTATGAAAGATCTATAGTACGAGCTTCTTTAGATTATTACTTAAAAAATAAAAAAATGTAAATTTGAGGTGATGAAATGTATAGGATAGGAATTGATACCGGTGGTACAAATACAGATGTTGTTTTAACTAATGTTGATACTGGAAAAGTATATTATACTAAAACACCGACTACGCCAAAAGAGTTACTTAAGGGTATTAATAAGGGTATTAGTAAAATAGTTAATGAATTTAGCGTGAAATCTAAAGAAATAAAAGAATTAATTTATGGTACTACTATAGTTGTAAATATGATAGCACAAAAAGAGAGTGAAGCAACTGCTTTAATTACAACAAAAGGATTTAAAGATGTTTTAGAAATAGGCAGAGCCTACAGAAGTGAAAATATTTATGATATTAATTTGGAAAAACCCGAACCTCTTGTTAAAAGAAATTTGAGATTTGAAGTATCTGAAAGAATGAATTTTTTAGGTCAGGAGCTTGAACCGGTAAATAAGCAAGAGGTAATTGAAATTATTAATTTATTAAAAGAAAAAAACATAAGAGCTATTGCTGTTTGTTTGATGCATTCGTATGCAAACCCAGAACATGAATTACAAATTAAAGAAATAATTAAAAAGGAATGGCCTGAAGTTTATGTATCTACATCTTCCGAAATAATACCACAATTCAGAGAATATGAAAGAACATCGACTACGGTTATTAATGCATATATGATGCCTAATATGGCTTCCCATATAGTTGATTTCAAAAAAGAAATGAAGAAAAGCCAGATTAATGCAAATTGTTATATGATGCAAGGCAATGCCGGAATCATGACCTTTGATGCAGCATTGGAAAAACCGGTTTCTGTATCAGAGTCAGGACCGATAGCAGGTATAATAGCTGCTAATTATATTAGCCAGTTGGTAGGTGAAAAAAACATTATAACTATTGATATGGGCGGAACCAGTTGTGATGTCGCATTGATACAGAATAATATAATGAAATTTACAACAGAAAATAGTGTAGAAGGTTATCCCATAAGCATACCTACGGCTGATTTAAGTTTTATCGGTGCTGGCGGGGGAAGTATAGCTTGGTGTGATGAGGGTGGAGCTTTAAAGGTTGGACCGAAAAGTGCGGGTGCTGATCCGGGTCCTGTTTGTTACGGAAAAGGTGGAGTATTACCTACAGTAACTGATGCTAATTTGGTAACCGGAAGAATCAGACCAGAAATATTTGAAGAAAATTTAGACAATGCAATGGAAAAAACAAATGAAGCAGTAAAAAAGTATATAGCTGATCCTTTAAACATTGATACCCTTCATGCCGCTGAAGGAATTATCGACGTTGTAAATTCTAATATGATAAGAGCTATAAAATTTGTATCTGTTCAAAAAGGCTATGATCCAAGAGAATTTACGCTTGTAGCATTTGGCGGAGCCGGAGGTCTTCATGCAGGAAAGTTAGCAGAAGATCTGGAAATACCAAAGATAATAGTGCCCTATTCTCCTGGAACTTTTTGTGCAGTAGGTTTAGTATTATCTGATATAAAATGTGATTGTGTACACAGCAGACTTTTGACAAAAGAACAAATAAGCACAGATATTTTAAATGAAGTATATGCAAATCTTGACAAACAAGGTGTTGATGAACTTGAAAAGCAGGATGTTCCTGTTGAAAACAGAATTTTAATAAGAACATGTGATATGAGATACTTTGGTCAAGCCTTTGAGATAAGCGTGCCATTGCCATCTAAGGTCATTGAATCACAAGATATAGAAGATATGATTGATAAATTTCATAGTCTGCATGAGCAGGCATACGGACATTGTATGAAGGAGGACCCAATAGAGTTCGTAAATTACAGAGTAAGTGCAGTTGGCACCTTCTCTAAACCTGATTTAATTAACAGTGCAAAAGAAATAAAAATAAAAGGTGAGAAAAAACAAATATATGGCACAGCTGTATTTAGTGGTAAAGAATATAAAGTACCTATAATAAACAGAGATTCTTTAGAAACAGGAGAAAAAATTATTGGACCTGCCATTATAGCTGAGATGGGAGCAACAACTGTTGTTTATCCTAATCATACTGCCGAAATAGATGAGTTAAAAAATATAATAATGTATACAAACATTAATGTGTAAGGGGTGTGAATTAAATGGCAAACGCTATATTACTTGAAGTCATAAATAATGCGCTACGTTCTGTAGCTGAACAGATGTCAGCAACAATGGTACGAAGCAGTTATTCTACTATTGTAAAGGAAATGATGGATTGTTCATCAGCTATTTTTGATGGGCAAGGCAGACTGTTAGCTGAAGGAGCTAATATTCCTATACATTTAAATTGTTTAGGACCTTGTCTTAATACTGTATTATCAAAGTATTTTGCAAAGGAGGATTTAAACCCTGGTGATTTAATATTGACTAATCATCCATATGCAGGAGGGAAATCATTAGGAAGTCATCATACCAAAGATTTGATAATGATTGCACCTGTTTTTTCAGACAATGATGAACTTATAGCATTTTCAGTAACAATGCTCCATCACAAAGATGTTGGAGGAGTATGGACAGGAGATTCTTGGACTGTTGAAATATGGCAGGGAGGGTTTTTTATTGAACCTGTAAAGCTTTATGAAAAAGGAGTAAGAAATGAGGCATTATGGAAAGTAATCTTGAATAATACCAGAAATCCAAGAGATATGAAAGGCGATTTAATGGCTCAAATATCTGCATGTAATATTGGTATTAAGGGTTACAGGCAGATAGTGAATAAGTACGGACTATATTTAGTTAATGAAGTGATTGATGACCTATTAGACTATTCTGAGAAACTTACAAGAAATGAAATTAGTCTTATAAAAGACGGTAGGTATGAACATGAAGAAAAACTTCTTGATGATGGTTTTCAAGGAGGACCTTACACTCTTAAATTAACAGTCATAGTTGAAGGAGATAATATTACCTTTGATTACACAGGAACAGATAAGCAAATAAGGGGTCCGATAAATTCTCCTTTATCGGCAACAATTTCTGCTACATATTATACCATGAGATGTATAACAAACGCACATATACCTACTAACCAGGGATGCCACAGACCAATAAAGGTTGTAGCTCCAGAAGGGACATTGGTAAACTGCACCATGCCTATAGGTTGTTTCCAGAGAATGGCCACGGATCATATTTTGGTAGATTTAATAATGGGTGCCATGGCTCAAGCAATACCAAATAAGGTTATGGCTGATTCTTGTGGAAACAATTATGATTTCTGTTCCGGAACTAACCTGGAAACACATCCGAGAGGCGGTGAAGTAAATCACAGACAGTATTGGGGTGAAATTGTTCCGGGAGGATTAGGAGCAAGATCTCACAGTGATGGTATTACAATAATGTCGTGCAATGTTACAAATTGCCCGATACCTCCTTTAGAAGCGCAAGAAATTGAAGCGCCTATGTTGTTTTTAGAAAGATCCATATTGCCTAATTCAGAAGGTGCAGGAAAATTCAGAAGCGGTTTTTCACAAAGAAGAAAGTGGAAATTAGTAGGCTATGACGGTATATGGTCACATGTATCTCAAAAGTCAAAAATACCTCCCCAAGGCTTATTTGGAGGTATGCCTGGTTTAAACAGCAAATGGATAATAAATGAAGGAAAAGAAGATGAACATATCTTGCAATATGCAAATGGAGATGTGATTTTCTTAAACTACGGAGATACCATAACATGTATAACTGCCAGTGGCGGAGGTTATGGAAATCCCTTAGAAAGAGACATGAAGAAAGTTAAAGAAGATGTTGAGATGGGATTAGTATCAATAGAAAATGCCGAAAATAAATACGGAGTGATAATTGATCCTGAAACATTTGAAATTGATTATGAGGAATCAGAAAAACTAAGAGGATTAAAATAGACATAATGAGACACCTATCAGAATAAATCCAAAGCTTCAAAACATCAAAATATTTATTAGATTTGTTATTAATTTATATAATGGGAGGAGTATTATGGAAGAAAATAATAACAATTTAAAAAAAGATAAAGAAATAAGTTTTGGTTTAGCCTTATTATGTATGATTGCTTTAGCTGTTATATTTATAGGGGGATTTGGTATATTTAAAATTTCAACTCAAGTAGTTTTTTTACTTTCTGTAGTAGCAGCTGCAATAGTTGGTGTGTTAAGTGGATTTAGCCTAAAGGAAATAGACGGTTTTTTTCTAGACGGTTGTAAGAGTGTAATTTTGGCTGCAATGATACTAATGGCTGTAGGGGCTGTTATTGGTTCCTGGATAGTATCGGGGGTTGTACCAACTATAATATATTATGGATTAAGTATTTTGACACCGTCCACGTTTTTAGTGGCAAGCTTTTTTATATGCTGTATATTATCATTTTTCACAGGAAGCTCATATTCTGCTATTTCAACATTGGGTGTCGCATTTATGGGCATTGGTATGGGGTTAAACATTAATCCCGGCATTACTGCGGGTATGATTGTATCAGGTTCGGTATTCGGAGATAAATTATCACCTTTTTCTGATTCAACTAATTTGGCCGCTGCTGTATCAGATGCTAATGTCTTTGATCATGTTAGATCCATGCTGTACACTACAATACCTGCTATGTTGATATCAGCTATATTATATTTTATAATCAGTTTTAAATACAGTACTGCTTCTTTAGATATGACTTTAATAAATAATATTAAAGAAATTTTAGCTGTTAATTTTAATATTAATCCTTTACTATTAATTATTCCTGTTTTAACAATTGTATTGGCGGTTAAAAAGGTTCCTCCATTAGTAGCGCTAATTTCCAGTGCTTTGATAGCAATAATAGCAGCTTTTATATTTCAAAGCGGACATTATGATTTTAAAACCATTATAAATTCTATGGGTACAGGATTTACAATCAATACAGATATTCCGGAAATTAACAAGTTGCTTACAAGAGGCGGTATACTTGGTATGATGGGAGCAACAGCTCTTGCATTTTTAGCGGTAGGATTAGGTGAAATACTTCAGAGAATTGGAGTTTTAAATGTAGTATTGCAAAAAATCAATAAAGTAATTCATTCTAAAGCAGCAGTTGTAATAACTACATTAGTTATAAGTCTGATTGTAACGATTCTTTGTGCCAGCCAATATATAGCAATAATACTAACTGGTCAGATTATGAAAAATTCATTTAAAGAATATAAAATAGGCAGGACAGTTTTATCAAGAACCCTTGAAGATGGTGGTACAATTTTTGCTTATTTAGTGCCATGGTCTACAACGGGTGTATTTATAACAGGTGTTCTGGGAATTGAAGTATTTACTTACGCACCTTATGCATTCTTCTGTATCTTATGTCCTTTAATTGCAATTATATATGCAATAACAGGCTTTGCACAGTTTAATGAAGAATATGAGGAAACAGAGGCAGTAACAAAATAAATATGTATAAGAAGTGGTAAAAAAAGATATTCTTTGCCGCTTCTTAATTATTTATTATTATGAGGTATCTTTAGGTAGTAAGATCATGCGCAAGATTTTTTTGACTATAAAACAGAATTTGTTATAATAACAGAGGAAAGAATAATGACAGCTGTAAGACATCAGATGGAGATATTTAAATGTTAAAAAAATCATTGACAAATATAATAATTTTTAATAAGATGATATGTAATTAAATAATTGCGATGAAAAAGAGGAGTAAGTGCATAAACCTGCCAGAGAGTGAAATCCACCGGATGAAAGGTTTCATAGGTCAATTTGTGCTGAAGGTAGCTTTTGAGCATTTAATCTGAAATAGCAGTAAGATTAAACGGATTACCGTTATATAGTTAAAGAGCCGTAATGGAAATTAGGTGGTACCGCGGGTTTTCTCGTCCTTTTATAAGAGGGAGAAAATCCGCTTTTTTAATGACCTAACTTCATTTTGCGAATCTTTACAAATATTTTTTGAAAGGAAGGATATTATGTCAACGAACATACCAAGTAAGTATAATCCGAAGGAATTTGAAGATAAAATTTATAAAATCTGGATGGATGAAAATTGCTTCAGAGCAGAAATTAATAAAGATAAAAAACCATTTACCATTGTGATGCCACCACCAAATATTACAGGTCAGCTTCACATGGGGCATGCATTAGACCAAACATTGCAGGATGTTCTTATCAGGTGGAAAAGAATGATGGGTTTCGAAGCCTTGTGGCTTCCCGGTTCAGACCATGCAAGTATTGCGACTGAAGTAAAAGTAGTTGAAAGACTTAAAAAAGAAGAAGGAAAAACAAAGGAAGAGATAGGAAGAGAAGAGTTTCTGAAAAGAGCTTGGAAGTGGAAGGAAGAATTTGGCGGCAGAATAGTTGAGCAGGTAAAAAAGTTAGGCAATTCCTGCGACTGGTCAAGAGAAAGATTCACCATGGATGAAGGCTGCAATGAAGCTGTTACTGAGTTTTTTATAAGATTGTACGAAAAAGGGCTTATTTATAAGGGCAATAGAATTATTAACTGGTGTCCTGACTGCCATACAACACTTTCTGATGCGGAGGTTGAACATGAGGACACTGCCGGCAAATATTATTATGTAAAATATCCATACGCTGATAATAAGGATGAATATTTCATAATTGCAACGACAAGACCTGAAACTATTTTTGGTGATGTTGCAATAGCTGCACACCCTGAGGATGAAAGATACAAACATTTAATAGGGAGAAATGTAATTGTTCCATTGGTTGGAAGGGAAATTCCTATAATAGCAGATATATACCCTGATATGGAAAAGGGTACGGGCGCATTGAAAATAACGCCGGCACATGACCCTAATGACTTTGAAATAGGTCTTCGTCACAACTTAGAGCAAATAAGCTGCATGAACGAAGATGGAACAATGAATGAAATAGCAGGAAAATATGAAGGTATGACACGTTTTGAATGCAGGGAAGCATTTGTAAAGGATCTTGAAGATAACGGATATATTGTCAAAATAGAAAATACTGACCACAATGTTGGAACATGCTACAGATGTCACAATATTATCGAACCGAGAATTTCAGATCAATGGTTTGTTAAAATGAAACCATTGGCGGAACCTGCATTAAAAGCAGCTGCCCATAAGGAAGTTGAGCTGGTTCCCGAGAGATTTACCAAAATATACAATCACTGGCTTGAAAATATAAGAGACTGGTGTATTTCAAGACAATTGTGGTGGGGTCACAGAATTCCGGCATATTATTGTCAGGATTGCGGTGAATTAATGGTTCAAAAGGATGCTCCGAAAAAATGCGTTAAATGTGGAAGCATCAACATAAATCAGGATGAGGATGTTCTTGATACATGGTTTTCGTCAGGCTTGTGGCCATTTTCTACATTAGGCTGGCCTCATGAAACAGAAGATTTAAAATACTTCTATCCTACAGATGTATTGGTTACAGGATACGATATTATATTCTTCTGGGTTGTAAGAATGGTATTTTCTGCTTTGGAGATTACCGGAAAATCACCCTTTACCCATGTTTTTATCCACGGGCTGGTGAGAGATGCAGAAGGAAGAAAAATGAGCAAATCATTAGGAAACGGCATAGATCCTCTTGATGTTATAGACAACTATGGTGCGGATGCTTTGCGATTCATGCTTATGACAGGAATATCACCGGGAAACGATACAAGGTTTAATTATGACAGATTGGAATCAAGCCGTAACTTTGCAAACAAACTGTGGAATGCGTCAAGATTCGTATTAATGAATATAGACGGTGACTTGACAGATGAAGAAACGGCAAAGAAAAATTATAAAGCAGAGGATAAATGGATAATTTCAAGAGTTAACAAGGCGGCAAAGGATGCTACCGAGTATCTTGAAAAATTTGAACTCGGAATGGCTGCACAAAGGGTTTATGATTTCATATGGAATGAATATTGCGATTGGTATATTGAAATTGTAAAACCTAAATTATATGGTGCTGATGGCGTTGATAAGGATACTGCAAGATTCGTACTGATTAAGGTACTGAAGGATATGCTGAAGCTGTTGCATCCGTTCATGCCGTTTATAACAGAAGAAATTTGGTCATACCTGCCGAATACTTCCGAAAGATTAGTAATGGCTGAATGGCCTGAGTATTCGGAAGAAGAAAATTTTGAAGAATCGGAAATAAATCTCGAATTTATAATGGAAGCAGTGCGAAGCATCCGTAATATAAGAGCAGAAATGAATGTTTTGCCTTCAAGAAAAGCAAGGGCTATATTCATCCCCTCGAAAGATGAAGCTAAAATGTTTATTGAATCAGGAGCTAATTATTTTGCAACATTGGCGAATATAACGGAAGTTAAAATTGTAAATGATAAGACGGAAATAGGTGAAGATACGGCATCCTCGGTAATTGACGGAACAGAAATTTACCTGCCTTTAGCTGATTTAATAGATTTTGAAAAAGAAATTGAAAGGCTTGAAAAAGAAAAGGTAAGACTTGTAGGTGAATTGAAAAGAGTAAAGGGTAAGCTCGGCAATGAAAAATTCATCAGTAAGGCTCCCGAAAGTGTTGTTAATGAAGAAAAGGAAAAACTTCAGAAATATCAGCTGATGATGGAAAAGGTAGTTGAAAGATTAGAGCACATGAAAAAGTGAGACCGTGAGTATGCCCTAAAACAATGGGTATGTACATGGTAATAATAAATATTTTTCAAAGGGAGAAGAGTATGAATTATCAGGAATTGCTAAACAGGGCAAGAGAAAAGATGGCACCAAATTGCAGAGTTTGCAAGGAATGCAATGGTATAGCATGCAAGGGAGAAATTCCCGGAACAGGCGGAAAAGGAAACGGCAATGCATTTAAGGTATGTATTGATTTTTTGGCATCGGTTAAAATTAATATGGATACTATTTATAAAAATGAAGGTCAGGATACTTCTGTTTCATTATTTGGAAGAAACTTTAAATACCCTTTCTTTGCAGCACCAATCGGAGGTATGAATTTTAATTATAACGGTGCAATTACAGAAGCCGAATATGATGAAGCAATAGTACAGGGTACAATAAGGGCGGGAAATGCAGCATTTACAGGAGATGGTGCTCAGGACAGTTTATTTTTTGACAGTCTTCCTATTATAAAAGAAGCGGAAGGAATTGCAGTACCCACAATTAAACCGTGGAAAAATGATAAGGCTTTGGAAAAAATTAAAATGATTGAAGAAGTAAATGCCATGGCATTTGCAATGGATATTGATTCTGCAGGACTTATTAACTTAGCATTGGCAGGAAAGCCTGTATCAGCTAAAAGTGCAGAGGAACTTAAAGAATTAACTGATTCAACCGAAATTCCTTTTATAGTAAAAGGAGTTATGACAGCCAAAGGCGCTGAAAAAGCGTTGCAGGCAGGTGCTTACGGAATTGTGGTATCCTCTCACGGAGGAAGGGTTTTAGCTGATGCTCCGGCTACATGTGCCATGCTTCCCGAGATAAGAGAAGCGGTAGGAGGTAAGCTTAAGATTTTTGTTGATGGTGGGATTCGTTCGGGAGCCGATGTATTTAAAGCCATCGCATTGGGGGCAGATGCTGTGTTAATAGGCAGACCGTATGTTATTGCGGCATTTGGAGGCGGTATCGAAGGCGTTGAATTATATACCGAAAAAATCGGTGCGGAGTTAAGAGAAACAATGATAATGACCGGCTGCAAAAATATAAGCGACATAACGAGAGATAAAATAATCGTATAGGGAGCCGTTCACTTTGGATTCCATTTGATACAAATCATATAAAATAAAAGCGAAAGATAACTAATCAGTTTCTTTCGCTTTAACTTTTTATATTCAATTTTATCATCTTCATACCATCCGTTTTAATCTTCTTCTTGTCTCAATCCTCTTTCGTGCAATTCACATTCTTTTTGACTGCACTTTCCATCCACATTATATATGCAAGTAATTGTACCGCATTGTCTAAAATTCATTTTTGCAACTACATCTCTGATATCTTTCACTACTGTGCCCATGAGCGAACCTCCTTTTTTAAATCGTACCTTATTATATCATCTAAAATGCAATTTGTAAACAAAAACTTTCATAAAAATTAAAAAATATTGTAAACAAGCGCACTTTTTAATCAAAAATGCAAGATGACTTTATACTGCTTCAGCAAACATTACAATTTCAATACTTAACAACTTGCAAAAGTATCTTGCAAAAAAATCAAAAATGCAAGACGCACTTTCTGAAAGTCAATATTTTATTATTTAGTTTTGCATGATGTCAAAAAAAGAAAAAAAGTGCAAAATTTTTAAGTTTTGCACTCAGAAGAATTTACACATATTTCATAGCAATGACTAATTTATATTATAGCCAAAACTATAAAGTTAATTAAGAATAAAATTGTTGAAACCAATAATATTGGGTGCACATCGCTGAATTTTCCTTTGCATGCCTTAACTAAACAGTAAAATATGAAGCCTGCTGCAATACCGTATGAAATGCTGTATCCTAATCCCATAAACACTGAAGCAAAGAATGCAGGTATTGCTTCCTCCAAGTCTTCCCAATTGATTTTAGTAAATGATGACATCATCATAACACCAACTATTATTAAAACAGGAGATGTGGCTGCCGAAGGAACAATTCCTGCAATCGGTGCAATAAATATACATGCAAGGAGCAACAGTGCTGTTACAACACTTGTAAGCCCTGTTCTTCCTCCTGCGCCGATACCTGCGGCACTTTCAACATATGTTGTTGTATTGGATGTTCCGAAAACTGCTCCCACAGATGTGGCAATTGCATCCGCAAATAATGCTTTATCCATCTTTGATTTAAATCCTGTGCTTGTTTCAA
>ENA-UOOK01002846-UOOK01002846.1-fermentation-metagenome-genome-assembly--contig:-NODE-2846-length-20556-cov-4.253988_pt1 | contig 20556 bp, 22 predicted proteins | sample MGYA00245777_ERZ724023 | MGnify/ENA primary metagenome ERZ724023 (study PRJEB28704, sample SAMN03018312) | fermentation metagenome | biome: anthropogenic terrestrial biome; feature: soil; material...
CATTTACGGTAGCTGCTAAAGGATGTATAGCTGTTGAGAATGGAGGAGCATAAGCATAATCGAGGTTTTGGATATCGTCTAATTTAGCATCTAATCCGATTGCCATAACAGCCATATCTACTATCTTGTCAATATTGCCTTCACCTACAACTTGTACACCCAACAGTTTCTTTGTAGCTTTATCGGCAATCATCTTTATAATAAAAACTGAAGCTCCGGGATAATATTTTGCTTTATCTTCCATTATAGTAGTAACTGTTTCTACATCATAACCCTCTGCTTTAGCACCGTCTTCCGTCAAACCGGTCTTGCCGGCATTAATCCCGGAAAGTTTAACAACTGCTGTTCCAAGGGCACCTCCGTAAGTAAAATTGCCTCCGTTTATGTTTTGCGCTAAAATTCTTCCTTCAATATTGGCAGTGGAGCCCATGGGAGCATATGCGCCCTTACCGGTAATTTTGTTTGTAACAAAAGCACAGTCACCTACTGCATATATATCTTTGATATTTGTTTCAAGTTTTTCATTTACCTTGATTGCTCTATTTGGTGCCAATTCAATACCGGTACCGTTTAAAAATCCCGTATTAGGTCTGATACCTATCGATAAAACCACTGCATCTGCTTTCATGGTACGCTTGTTTGTTTTGACTTTTTCAACCTTCCCATCCCCTAATATGGCTTCTAAGCCGGTTTCGGTAAATGTTATGATGCGTTGGTCAGCCAAATGGTTATCAACATAATTTGCAATTTCAGGTTCAAAGCCCGGAAGAATCTGTCCGGCCATATCAATGACAGATGTATTAACACCTTGAGCTTTTAAATTTTCAGCAACCTCTAATCCTATAAAGCCGCCTCCAACTACTACAGCTCTCTTTATTTTGCCTTCATCAACAGCTTCACGTAATTTGATAGCATCTTCAGGAGTTCTCATGAAGTATACTCCATCAAGTTCAATTCCCTCTATGGGAGGTTTAATGGGATCAGCACCGGTTGCAATTATTAGCTTGTCATATGAATATTTAGCAGTTTCATTTGTATTTAAGTTTATTGCTACAAGAGTTTTTTCTTCAGGATTAACCTTAGTTACTTCTATTTCCGTCAAAACTTCTACTCCTGTCAAATCAGAAAACTGCTTTGGTGTATTTTGGATTAAGTCTTCTTGTTTTTCAATTACATTTCCTACATAATAGGGCAGCCCGCACCCGGCATAAGATATATCTTTACCTTTAGTCAGTATCTTGACATTGTGGTTATAATTATCACGCTTTAATTTTGCTGCTACCTTAGTACCGGCAGCTACGCCTCCAATGATAATAATATTCATAAACGCACCTTCCTTTGTATATTAATTAACAATACTTTATGTATAATATAACACTTGCTTTATAATTAGTAAAATGATAAAATCTTATCATAATCATAGGTAAAACCTATGATGTTGTTAAAAGGAGAGTAAACTCATGACAATCAGACATTTAAAAATTTTTATCGAAGTGGCACAATGCGGCAATATGACTGCAGCAGCTTCAAAGCTTTTTATTTCACAACCTACGGCAAGCCAGGCTATTAAAGAATTAGAAGAACATTACGGCATATTATTATTTGAACGGCTGAGCAAAAGGCTGTATATCACTGAAGCAGGCAAAAAACTATTGTTTTATGCAAAAGAAGTGGTAAAAGAATTCGACAGTTTAGAGAGCAAGATGAGTGATGAAAACAAGACAGAGAAAATAAGGGTTGGGGCTACCATATCAGTTGGAGATTGTATTTTAAGCGATTTGATACACAAATGCATAGAAGAAAATCCAAAGGTAGAAATATATTCTTTTGTAGGGAATACCGAAACAATAGAGGAAAAATTATTAAGCAATGAATTGGATATTGCTATAGTAGAAGGTAAGGTTAAAAGTCAAGACTTGATTGTTAAGCCTGAATTAAATGATTATTTAGTCTTAATATGCAGTAGTAAACATCCCTTTGCTCAGAAAAGGATAATTAAGACAGATGAGCTAAGTAATGAAAGTTTTGCAATGAGAGAGAAAGGAAGCGGAACCAGGGAGTTATTTGAGGAATACATGCTTGATAAAGGAATACCCATAAAGGTTGTTTTTGAAGGAAATACCCCCCAATCCATCAAACAGGAAGTTATATATAACAATTGCCTGTCAGTTATATCGATTTGTTTGGTAGAAAACGAAATAAAAGATTCTCTTATCCATGTTATTGAAAATGAAGAAAACACTTGGAACAGACATTTCAGCATAGTCTACCATAAAGATAAATTATTGACTGATGCAATAAAATCCCTTATTACTATTGTAGAAGATTATAAGTATATACCCTCTAAAACCATAGTTAATCCGGGTATTTTAAGAAAGTAATTAATTGATAGGTTTTACCTATAACTCTGATAATATATTATTATTTTTAATTAAACTACTTAGATGTTATCATAAACATAAAGTGTGTGTATTAATTAACAATAATAATATTTTTTATTTTATAGAAAAGATGGTGGTAGCATGATAAGCAAAAAGAAAATTCCGTTTCTTTTATTAGTACTGATATTAACACTAATTACATCAGCTTGCAGCAAGGAAACAAACAATGAAGAACAGTTAAATGTAGAACAACAAGGTGCTGAAGAAAATTATTACACATTTTCAGATGCCTTGGGTGCAGAGGTTGTTTTAGAAAACAAACCTGAAAGAGTAGTATCCTTAGTAGGGTCCTATTCGGAAACCTGGGTTCTGGCAGGTGGAAATGTAGTTGGTGTCACTGATGATGTTCAGAAGGAAGGACGTATGGAAATAACAGATGACATGCAAATTGTAGGTACCGTAAAGGAACCTAGTTTAGAAGGAATACTGTCCCTAAACCCTGATTTTGTAATACTGACTCCTGATGTTGACAATCAATTGAAAATTGTAGAAACCTTTAAACAATTAAATATAAATTACGCTTTTTTTAAGGTGGAAGAATTTGAAGATTATTTAAACATGTTAAATATATGTACTGATATTACAGGCAGGAAAGATTTATATGAAGAAAAGGGCATTAAAATTAAAAAAGATATTAATGATATATTGTCTAAGGTAGAAGGTGCAAAAAAAGAAGAGCTTAAAGTTTTATTTGTCCGTGCCTTTTCAAGCGGAGCAAAGGCTAAGAAAGATGATAATATGACTTGTACAATGTTAAATAATTTAGGAACCGTCAACATTGCAGCCCAGCATCCGTCACTGTTGGAGGATTTAAGCATCGAAGAGATTATTAAGGAGGACCCTGATTTCATATTTGTAACTACCATGGGAGATGAACAAAAAGCAATAGAGGCCCTAAAAAACGGCATAGAAACAAATCCGGCTTGGAAGAGCTTGTCTGCTGTAGAAAATGACAGATATATAATACTGCCAAAAGAATTATTCCACTATAAACCAAATGCAAAATGGGGTGAAAGCTATAGATACCTTGCAAAAATTATCTATCCCGAAATCTTTAATTAACAATAAAAAATCTTATAACTTTTTTGTTATAAGCTTTCTGTTAACACTATTATTAGTACTCATTTTCATCAGCATATGCGTCGGTTCTTCAAGTATCGAAATATCCGATATACTTAAAGCCATATCCAATAATGGTAACTTAACATCGGAATATAAAATTATTAACTATGTACGAATACCAAGGACCCTGTCAGCAATAATAGCAGGAAGCGGATTAGCTGTATCCGGATTGATTTTGCAGTCCGTATTGAACAATGCTTTGGCAAGTCCCACCATAATAGGTGTAAATTCAGGAGCCGGCCTCTTTACTGCATTGGCAACAGCTTTTTTACCTGCTAATTTCGGCATAATGCCCATAGCTGCCTTTTTAGGTGCATTTTTAGCCACCATAATAGTATATTACGTGGCAAGAAAAACCGGGGCATCACGAATGACAATTATATTGGCAGGTGTTGCGGTGTCCAGCCTTATAGGGGCAATGACCGATACGGTTTTAATTCTTTTTCCCGATACTGTTATAAGCAGAACTTCCTTTATAATCGGAGGACTGTCAGGAGTAACCATGAGCAGACTCTTGGTGCCGGGAATCATAATATTTGGCTCCCTTATTGTAACATTTATATTTGGTTACGATTTAAATGTTTTATCTTTAGGAGATCAAACAAGCAAATCCCTCGGACTTAATGTAGACAAAACCCGTTTCTTATTTATAATACTGTCTTCTCTCTTATCGGGCAGTGTCATAAGTTTTGCAGGACTGTTAGGATTCATAGGCCTTATAGTTCCTCATATATCAAGGCTTATAGTCGGCTATGACAACAGAATTTTAATTCCTACAAGTGTTTTAATAGGAAGCTCCTTTGCCCTATTTTGCGACATATTGGCTCGAACCTTATTTGCACCTTATGAGGTGCCGGTTGGAATTATAATGTCATTTTTGGGAAGCCCGTTTTTTATATATTTATTGCTTAACAAGAAAAGGAGGCTTATATATGATTAAATTAAATAATGTAACTTCAGGATATATGGGTATCAAAATAATTAAAAACATAAGCCTATCCTTTGATAAAGGCAAAATTATCAGCATTATCGGCAAAAATGGATGCGGAAAAACCACTCTTCTAAAAACAGCATCAAAAATTATTGAGCCCTATTCCGGAGATATTTTATTAAAGGGAAAAAATATATTTGATATGACAAGCAAAGAAACCGCCAAGCTTATTTCATACCTGCCTCAAAACAGGGATATACCCAATATAAGAGTTTATGATTTAGTTATGCACGGCAGATTTCCTTATTTAGGATTCCCGCGAATACCTGCATATGAGGACAAAATTAAAGTTCAAGAAGCCCTTTATATGTTGGAAATTGAAAAATATAAAAACAAAAACCTAAGAGAGCTTTCAGGCGGACAAAGGCAGAAAGTATATATAGCAATGGTATTAGCGCAAGATACTGATATAGTTTTCTTGGACGAGCCAACCACATACTTAGATATAAATCATCAGTTAGAAATATTGGAAATTGTAAAAAACTTAAAATATATGGGCAAAACAGTTGTTATGGTAATACATGATTTAAATAGTGCCCTCACTTTTTCCGATATGGTTTGTTTAATGGATAAGGGAGAAATAATAATTTATGATAAACCTCAAACGGTTTATGAGAGCGGAGAAATAGAAAAAATATTTAATATAAACTGTCATGAGGTATGTGCCTCTGATAAATATGAGAAACAATATATATTCTCGTACGCAAGTAACTTATAAATACAGTGAAAATAATTTTGTGTATTCTCTCTTTTCCGTGAAAGGCAGAAATAATTTTTCAAAACAGTATTCGACAAGTCGAATGTCGAATACTGTTTTTTATTTATTATACTTTTTCATTATATCGCCCCAATCAGCTAATGCTTTCAGGGCCGGGATTAGATTTTCGCCGTTATCAGTCAAGGAGTATTCTACCCGAGGGGGTATCTCCATAAACTGTTTTCTACTGACGATACCATAGGATTCTAATTCTTTTAGGGACTGAGTTAACATCATATTCGTTATGCCATGAATTTCTCTTTTTAACTGGTTATAACGCATAGTTTTATTTTTATGTATAGCCCAAATAATAGGCAGTCTCCACTTCCCGCCGATAAGATTTAATGCAAAGGTCAATGGACAACTGTCATAGTTGTTTTTGTATAGTGCATTATCATTCACAAAACCACTCCAATACTCAGTTTTTTCTTACTTAGACATAAAATATTGCATACTTGCTACATTAATTATAGCTGATATAATTATAATCGAAGAATGATTAATCAGTCAAATTTATATTATTATGAAAGGATGATAAGTTGTGAGTATACATTACGAGATTGTTTCGGAAGAAAATATTTATAGTATTAAAGAATTGTGCAATGATTTAATGGCTTATCAAAAGTCAAAGGCCCATATCCATCCTGAGTTTTTTGATAATATGAGTTTTGAAACCAGGATGATTCCATCCTTAAAAAGCTCAAAAGAAAACTACATAGTAGTAGCTAAACATAACAATGAAATTGTCGGATATGCATACAGCACCATTGCATCAAAATATACATACTCCGGAGGCTTTGCTACCTTACAATGTGATGCATTCTTTGACTTTGATTCCGTAAAAACTGAAGATGTGGGATGCCTCTCTCAATTTTTTATAAAAGAGGATTATCGCAATAAAGGTATTGGTACACAAATGTTCAAGATGTCTATGAATTGGTTAAATTCATTTAAAGAAATAAATGACATATTCATCTTTGTATCAAATGGAAATGAAAATGCTTTAAAATTCTATCAAAGTAAAGGCTTCAAAATAAGCCATGAAATCCTTGATGGTTTCATAACGGTACTGAGAAATTCATGATTATAATAAGGGGTTTTCACAGCATGGAAAAGAAACCTGAAATGGCTATTAGGTGTTATCATTGGGGCAGCTCTTTTAAAATTTATCTGGAGTATTGCGTTCAGCGGCGAAGCAGGAATGTCAATCCTAAAACCTGCATTAATCGGTTTAATAGTCTGCATCGTTGGATTATATTATTATTTTAAGAAGCATAAGCGAACAGATAATAATTAGGAATAAGTTCCCTATATAGACAACCTCCAAACCGTTCTTCCGGATTCTTCATTAACTGTCACTGTAGGATTATATCCTTTATCAATTAATCCAAGCCAAATATGACTGGTGCATATGCCTATATCTACATCCGGGTGTTCCCATTTGAAATGCTTATATTCAACCGGCATGGCAACAGTAATTGTCTTGAAATCATCTTCAAATCCAAATCTCCACATTTGGGAATTTGCTGCAGATGGGGCTTTTCTGCCTAAATCAAGAGCATATAGGATATCATCCGATAACTTGTCATGGTCATTTGGATTTTCCAATAATTCTTTTATTTCCTTACGTTTAAAACTTATGGTTTTTTTCGTTATCCTGTCCATAAGACGAAGTCCGCCATCTTCATAATAGCCAAGAGGCGTAATACATATTACCCTCCTGCCGATGGTTACACCTTTTGAATATCCATAACCCATGTTTGACTCTTTGAGTTGTTCAGCAGATTGTAAATGGGGCATTAAGCGCTCAAGTTCTGAAAGTTTGTAGTGTCCGTACCAGCATGTTGAAAGGCCTTTACTTTGTGCGAAGAGTATAAGCAGCTCTCCGATAAAACCTACCTTTGAAATAGACACAATATCAGTTTCTGCCATAAATGCAGCATTGTTCGGCGGTGATTTCATTACTGTATAAAGTGTTTTGTTGGGTTCGGCATTAAAGAACCTTATCTCCACATCATGCTCAAAAGGAACCGGTATTGACTTTGCAAAATCCTTTAAGGGTTGCATTACGCCCTCTTCAACAGGTATCATTTTATAACTGCGGGCTGACCTCCGAGAATCAATAGTGCTCTTTATAGGAAATGTAATGTTCATGGTTAATACCTCCAAATTTAACTAACCTCGGTTAGTTTGATTATATTACTATTATTGACAAGCGGTCAACATTTATGAGATTCATAATTGATAAGAGTTATACTGCATAAAAAATATAATATACTTTTAGTATTGGTCAGCAAACCTCCACCATAGCAGGGTCCCTATTAATCCTATTATACTTGTTAATAGTACGATAATAATACTTATACACTCCAATTTTATATCCATACCACCTGTAATACCGCTTACAATAGCAGGTATAGACCATGGAAATAGAAGTCCATATCCAGTTGATGCAACGATTTGGGCAAACACAAGAATAAATATCATAAAGCCTAAGATTAAAAAACTTTTATAATAGCCTATTGTACCATAAGGCTATTTTAAAGACGTATTTTTTATTATTCATATTTTTTCCCAACAATATAAATAGGTATAAACATACCTAAAAGAGGAACAAGATTTAATATTAATTGCCCATTTTCCCATACGGTTGGGAAAAACCATGAAGTTACAAAATATACAAAAGGGAATAAAGTATAAATACTCATAACAGTTAAATGTATTGTACGTACAATATGTTTCCAATTGCTATTATTAAAGTGGATTCCTGCCATATTTATTCTAAAAAATCCATCGTGATAAAAGCTAATTTTATTTTCATCATAATAAGTTGGTAATAACTCCTTTGCGAAAAATGTAAAATACACACCAAAAATTAACATCAATAACTCTGTAGTGAGCAAGTTTTCTACAAAATCATCAACATTATATCCCAGAAAACTCATAAATAATAATTCTAATATAACTATTATAAAACATGAATAAAATATTATCTCCCTATTTTTCTTGCTTTTATTTCGTTCCATAACTTCTTCTTTTGATAAATAAATTGTTTGGTTCATAAGTGTTTCTACTTCACCAATTGTAATCCCCTTATCTTTTTCAATTCTTTTTCCACTTAATAATTCTGTCGTTGTAACACCAAATATTTTGGAAAGTGGTATTAATAATGCAATATCTGGCATACTAAGTCCACGTTCCCATTTGCTAACAGCCTTATCTGAAATATAAAGCTTTTCTGCAAGTTCTTTTTGAGTTAATCCCTTTTCCTTTCTTAGTTCTAATATAAACACTCCAAACTTATTATTAATTTGTGTCAAAACTAACACCTCCTAACTTTAGAGTAATGGTATATGGCTTATTATACAATCAACTATTCGTGGAATCATTTAATTTTAGATGTAAACTGACGGTAGATAGATATTAATTGTTCTTTATGAGTTTTTTTAAACCCCTTTCGGGCATAACCTCACCGCCTACTTTATGCTTTTCCTGAAATCAGCAAGCAAGAAAACTGCCTCAAACATTTCATCCGAACACAAGTCGAAAACAATAGAAAAGTATTTCAGTTTTCCCATTTGTTGTGAAGCCGTTATCATTAGTTTAACCTCATTGCCTTCAATCTCTTACAAGGGAAGTTTTCGCATTCAAAACAAAACCGGATGCTACCTTTTGCCAGCAATTCGCACGCATCTCTCATGTGCGTGCAGTTTTCTCCCCTCGGAATGCATCCCGAGCAATATTTTTTGTGAAACCCTCGTTTGTTTATATCATTTTCCTTGAATTGATAAGCGATGCATAAACAGCAGTTCATCCCGCAAGGAGCGATCAATTTTTCATCCATAAATACACCTCTTCATTTAACAACATCTATCCTGACCACACAACCTAGGCAAATTAAAAAAATGTCTAAACTTCTTCCACCGACATTCCAATATCAGCGAAATGCTTCATAACCATCACTAGGTCTTCAGCCACTTTGATTATTGTTACTTTCTACATGCAGCGCAAACGATAGGACTTTCATCCGTTAGATTTGCCCCTGTAACGTCGCCATATAGAGTAACCGAAGCGAAACCATGGAATTCCGGTTGTCTCATAAGCATCATAGTCATAAGCTAATTTTTCATATAAGTCTTTCATTATAACATCTAAATCGCTCTATCATAAGGAAATTTGCTTGTTTCGATTTTTTCATGTCTATTTCTCAACCCTTGACATCAATACTACCGTCTCAACGTTCCTTGAGACCTTGCCGTCACGGATAATAATTACGTTAATCAACCTTGTGTTCTTTTCTATCTGAAGCAGCGTAGGCAAATTTTGCCCAGACTTCTATTTTTTATAAACAGTCATCAGTTTGATACATTATAATTCTAGAGTTCATAGACATAACATATTCCCCCTTTTAATTTTATTCTATTATAAACGTCCTTACATAAATTTACAATAATTATAATAAAACTGTCTTTTGTTATAATGAAATTTTCTTTTGTTATTTCAAATTTTAGCAAAACTCCTTATTTCCACCAATGAGGGGATAATAATGATGCCGTGAAGAGAAGGTACTACATTGATGAAATGGTATATTTCTGAATTGATAATAATTAAGCTTTTGTTATAATATCACGTCTTTGGTAATTAGCTAACCCCATAAATATTAAGATACCTGAGGTAATCAAAATCCCTATTAATAATGGAATAGATAGATTATCAACATGAATAGTATAGTGCGAAGAAGCAAATGGAGATAATCGCATTAAAGACCAATCAATAATTCCACCTTCCCATGCAATTTCTAAGAAACTAAAGAATCCCCATATTGCCCAGCAGATATCTGTCAATTTTGGAAAAAAACCATAGAATACGCTAAATGCTCCAATTAAAATCCACACAGCAGGAATCTTTGAAATTCCCATAATAAGAATTTGCCATAATTCTCTTCCGAAACTATTTATTACCATACTATAGACAATCCCCCCAGTTAATCCAATTGCAGTTAGTATAATTGCTGAACCAAAGAGAGCAGCAAGGATAAAACTGAACATATAAGATTTTCTGTTTATATTCTTATCTAATATAATTTCATTACGACCATCGATTTCTTCCTTTTTAAGATTATTCATTGCAATTAAGCTATATATTCCAACAAATATTGATAAGATATAAATCATAATGCTAAGAAAAAGCAAATCCACATTCATCCCATCCATCCAATTATCCCCTGCAATTTCTGCAAACAAGGAACTGATACTACCTGACATACTAGGAGAAATCGAAGCAAAAGCCCCAATGACAAGAATCATAGCAACTAACCAGCCCTTAAACATTCCTTTATGAGTCCGCCAAGCTAAAGCAAGAGGATTATTGAATGTTTGTTTTGCTTCTGATGGACCTGTTTGGTTCATAAAAATAGCTCCGCCAATATCTCTTTTTGTAGATAGTATATACGCAAGAAGAATTGGAACTATTGAGATGGCAAAACAGCCAACCAATCCTAAGACACTTCCCCCAGAAAAGGGAGTTGTAATTCTAGTCCATGCAATTGGAGAAAGCCATTTTAGAAATGTGTCTCCTCCACTCATATTATTCAATATATTTATTAATAAACTCAGACCAAGAAAGACAATCCCGATATTTCGTGCATCTGAACTACTACTCTTTAGCTGACATGCCAGTAAGCCTACTCCTCCGTAGAATATTCCTGCTAAAAATATAGTAGCTCCGAAAATGAATACTCCTTTTGTGTTCCCACCAATCATCTTCATTGGTATAGTTAGCAATAGACTAGATAATAGTGTTAGTAAAACCACTATAAGCATTGCAGCAGTTAAATTAGCATATCTACCAACTCTGAATGAACGAATAAGTTCAGTTCTCCCAGTTTCTTCATCTGTTCTGGTATGTCTAATTACAGTAAGTATTACTCCAATCCCTAGAAATAGTGTAATAGGTGATGCTGCACGCCATAAAGCTGCTCCCACAAAATCCAAAGACATAATGGGACCATGTACTGCAGATATTAAAACATCCTCATTAAATTCACTAAGGAAAGAAACCATGTCTTTTCCTGCACTTAAAGAAATCATAGTAATGATATGAAAAAATAATATAAATACTGGCAGCAATATCAATATAGGAAGCCTAAATCGATCTCTTTTAAAATATAAATATAATAATTCTTTGGTACCAACAAAATATTCTATATTCATTATATTTTACTCCTTACCTTCATAATCATAATGTCGCATGAATAAATCTTCTAAACTCGGCGGTTCAGCAGTAAATGAAGACACATTTATTCGTGATAGTTCAGAAATTATAGTATTTATTGCATCTGCATCCACGGAGAAACGATATTGATTCTTATTGTGAACAATGTCATGGACACCTGGTATTTTACTTAAACCTTCAATAGAATCATTAGTAGTTACATTAACGGCAGTGCTGGTTAAATGCTTCATTTGTTCTAATGAACCCGTCTCCACTATTTCCCCATTTCTAATAACACTCACCTGATCGCAAAGCGATTCTACTTCTGAAAGAATATGGCTCGATAGAAGTACTGTTTTTCCTTTTTCTTTTAATCTTTTAACATATTCCTGAAATATCACTTCCATTAATGGATCTAGTCCGGAAGTAGGCTCATCAAACAAGTAAAGTTCAGCATCACAAGAAAAGGCTGCTATTAAAGCTACTTTTTGTCTGTTCCCTTTTGAATAAGTTGAAGATTTTTTTGTAGGATCAAGTTGAAAACTATCAATTAATTCTTTCTTTTTATTTGAATCAAGTCTACCATGCAATCGGCCTAAAAAATCAATAATTTCTCCACCTGTCAAATCTGGCCATAGACTAACATCTCCTGGAACATATACTAATTTTGAATGAAGAGCAACAGCATCCTCCCATGGGTCTTGATCCATTACATGAACAGTTCCAGAACTTTTTCTCAGCAATCCTAATAAAATTCGTATAGTTGTTGACTTTCCAGCACCATTTGGTCCTATAAAGCCATGAACTTGCCCTTTCTTAACAGTTAGATTTACAACCTTCAAGGCTTGAAAATTTCCAAAATTCTTTGTAAGATTATTAATCTTAATAATTTCCATTTTAGCATCTCCTTTTTTGTATATTTTAGAGTTATTTAATACACAACTCTATATTAATACATAGAATGCAATATTGTCAATATATTTTGTAGTTTTATATTGACTTACTCTAAAATCGTAGATATAATATGGGTATGGAGGGATTTTATGAATGGATATGAAAAAAGAACAAAGAATAAGCAAGAAAAAATTAAGGGTGCTGCCTTTGAATTATTTAGTAATTTCGGAATTGAGAAGACCAGTGTTAATGAAATAGCAAATAAAGCTCGTGTTTCTCCAGCTAGTATATATAATTATTTTAAAACAAAAGATGGATTAGTAATAGAGGTAGCAAAAGATATAATTGAATCTTATATTGAAGAAAAAGAAGCCCTCTGGAATAGCGAGCTTCCATTTAATGTATTGTTGGAACAAGCAATGAAAAATCAAAATATATTTATTAACCGAACCAACTTAGAATTTCTAAAAACATTTATTGAGCAAAGTGACGATGTTGGTAAGTTAGTAGATGATATTTTTAATAAACGTTATAATAATTTATTAGAAAAATTTATAGAAAAGGGCAGAAGAGAAGGATTTATCAAGCGAAACATTTCTACCAAAGCTATGATGTATTATCTAAGAATGTATCAGGAATTAGTACAAGATCCTAAAGTTATTAATGCAGAGAACCAAGAATTGCTTGAAGAATTATATGATTTAATGTTGTATGGTTTAGTTGGTATATCTATAGAAAATCATAATTAAAAAAGGATATACATTATGCTCAATATTTATAATAGTTTGGAGAGTATTAATGAAAGAAAACAAATATAATAATTATATTTTTTTGAAAAATACAGTTAAATGATGAAATGAGACGACCTATGATGCTTATCATATCATCAATAAAATATTGATTGATGAATATAATCAAATTATAATTACTGGATGTAGTTTTTTTAGGTCTTGATTCCCTTATTAAAGTTGACTTACTAATTCCAGTTATTTCTGCAACCCTGTTATAGCTATTATTCTCAAGAAGATCCATTGCATGGTCAAGTTGTACTTTAGTAAACTTTTTAGGACGAAAAGAAATTGAAAATCATATATCTAAAACTTCAAATAATAAGGTATTCGAGATAGATGATAAAGTAGTGCAATAAACAGAAGAGGTAATAAAAATTGAAAAGTTAGATAGAGATATTTTATCAAAGTTAGTTGATAAAATAATAGTTAAAGAAGATGGAGAACTTGAAATTTTTTTACAAGTCCTCCCTTCCTCAAAAAACTCACATCAAACAATCGACATAAAAGCCTTTTATTTTTTAACTTTTTTCATAAGCAATAAACTTTCAACGTGCGTTTTGGCTAATAAATGATAATAATCAGTGAAATCATGAGGCGTTTTACCCCGGGGTAAAAATGGAGCATGCATATACCTCCATATTTAAGAGCATAAAAAGACACACTTGTTAATTGACCATATATTGACAACCAATCTGTTTATAAATAAAGAGTTTTTATTCAATTGGGTTTTCACATACTCCCACAAACAGCAAACTACGATTCTGTGCAGTGATACCATAGATAAATGGACGGTTAAGGAGCATATCAGCATGTCCTTCCGGCATTGCACTGCCTGCATAATCAATTTGGGTAAATGCAGATGCTTCAACCCCGTCTTCATCAATGGCGATATGTGTTTCCTGCAGTACACCAGTGACATAAGCCATGTGGGCGGTAATACCGGTAAAGTCTGCATCAGGTGTGAAAGCAATGCTTACACCAAGATTTTTAAGAACATCCGTCATTAATAGCTTTGAACTAAAGTTAAACTTTGGTATTTTCCAAACCACCTCACCGTTGAAGCTCTCTCCGCCTTCAAAAATCTCCTTCATTTTCTCGGTACCGATCTCCTGCTTGGTGATTTTGTTTGTCAGGTAGAAGGCGAACAAAAGCGCCAGCACACCTGCACAACCACCAATGATTAAGTGTTGTGTGGCCATGATGTATGATTCCTCCTTAATTCTTTAGGGCAGCGGAGCCATTTCCCGCCGCCCGTGAAAAATTATAAAATACACAAAATGATCGTCAAAATCATAAAAGCGACGGCACAGCCGGTGGACAGCTTGCTCATCAGCTCGTCAAGACCTTTTTTTGTTCCGCCGAAGATTGCTTCGGCGCCGCCGGCGATGCTGCCCATCCCGGCGTTATGTCCGGTCTGCAATAAAACGGTGGCGATCAGGCCGATGCAGGAAATCACCTGCAAAACCAGGATAAACGTCTTCATGCTGCTTCTCCTTCCTCCGTTTGAGTAACGGATTCATTTTATCATAAGGCCTAAGGCGTTACAATATTTATTTTTAAGTTATGCCGTGAGAAACCGCTAAAATTGGGCGTTTTTCAGGATAGCGGCAAAAGAGACGGCCTCAAGTCCGGCGCCGCCGATCAAAGCCCCGTCGATATCCGGCATAGCCAGATAAGCGGCGATGTTTTCCGGCTTCACGCTGCCGCCATACTGGATGCGCACCGCTTCGGCCACCGCCGCTCCGTACATCTCGCTTACGATGCCACGGATAACGCCGCACACGCGGTCGGCCTCGTCGGACTCGCAGACCTGGCCCGTTCCTATGGCCCAGACGGGCTCGTAAGCGATCACCATCCGCATCGCCTCGGCTTCCGAAAAGCCGGCGAGGTCAACCTTCATCTGCGAGGTAATCACCTCATCCGTCTTGCCGGCCTGGCGCTCCTCCTCAATGAGGTCGAGCACGGCGTTTCGGGCATTGGGGTCCAGCCCCGCGCAGGGCTCATCCAGCAGCAGAATCTTCGGGTCGTTTAAAAACCCCAGCAGCAGCACCACCTTGCGCCGGTCGTCCGGCGCCATGTAGGCCCAGTCGCCCAGGGGGTTGAGGTCCAGCCGCTCCATCAGCTTCTGCATGCGCTTGCGGTAGGTATCGCCGCGCGCGGCGCTCATCAGGCGGATAAACCGGTCGCCCGTGGTGCGCGCGGGCAGGCGCGCGTCGCGCGGCACAAAGCCGATGTCCTGCATCAGCACGTGCCGCTTTGAAAAGCAATCCATCCCGCGGATGCTCACCTCGCCGTCATCGGGGCGGATGAAGCCCATCAGCAGGCTCAGCGCGGTGGATTTGCCCGCCCCTGCCGGCCCCAGCAAGCCAAAGGCCTGCCCCTGCTCCACCTCGATGGACAGGTCAAACAGGCCATTATCCTCGTCAAATGCCTTGGTGGCGTGACGGAAGCTTATCTCAGCCATCCGCGTTCCTCGGCTGTTTGAGGGCCAGGCGGCGCCTGGCGTCCTCCGCCAGCAGGCGGTAGATCACCGCGAACAGCGGGATAAACAGCAGCATGCCGGCGATGCCCATGATGCCGCCGCCCACCGTCACCGCCACCAGCACCCAGATGGAGGGGATGTCGATGGCGTTGGACAATATGCGCGGGTAGATGAGGCTGCCCTCCAGCTGCTGCACGATGAAGTACATCAGCAAAAACCACGGCGCCTGTCCCGGCGACACCGTAAACACCAGCACCGCCCCCAGCAGCCCCGCGATGTACGGGCCAAAGATGGGGATGAAGGCGCAGATAAACGTAATCAGCGCCACCAGCACCGGGTAGGGGAAGCCGAACAGCAGCATGAACACCCAAATCAGCGCCGCCGATACCAGCGATTGCAGCACCTGCCCGCCCAGGAAGCGGGAATAGGTGTCGATGGTCATGGTCACCACGCGGATGGCGCCCCGGCTGTTCTTCTCCGACAGGTAGGCGGTGAGCAGCGTGCGGATCTGGCCGCGGATGCGCTCCTTGGAGAACAGCAGGTAGATGGCAAACACCAGCCCAATCACCACATTGAGCACAAACTGGGCGGCCGAGATCACCATGCCCGAGCTGCTTGACAGCCCGCCGATCAGAAACTGGTAGGCCCGCTGGAACAGATCCCGCACCCCGCTCTCATCGGCCTCCGCCAGGCCCAGGGAGTTCCTGATCTGCACATTGCTGCGGCTCAGCCAGTCCTCCAGATCCCGCAGGATTCCCGGCACCGCCTGGATCAGCCGCTCCACCGCCACCACCACCTCAGGGATGATGAACACCAGCAGCATCGCCACCACAGCCGCCACCAGCAGCACCGACAGCGTCAGGCTGATGCCCCGGCGCAGCTTTTGAAGCACCGCGGTTTTCCTGAAGGTGATCAGCCATCGCTCGATAAAGCCCATGGGCAGGTTGATGATCAGCGCCAGAACGCCGCCGATGATAAAGGGGGTGATGATGGTGATGAGCGACTTGATCAGCCCGATCACCGCGTCAAAGCGATACAGCACAAAGGCAAAGAGCATGAGCCCAATCACATAGCCCAGGTTTTTGCGGCTCAGGCTGCGCACATTATCACCCCCTTTTTCTGAAAGTATATCAAATCATGGACGGGGGCACAATCAGCACCTGATCATGCCTCATCCCCCGCAAAGAAACTCACTGCAAATGCATGCCAATTCTATCAACATCTCAGCAAAATTAATACCCAGTTAATCTTCCCCGGACATTTCAGAAATGTTGATGGGCTACACTCTAAACGAAGTAAACTGGGAGGGTAAATCTACAAATGACATCAAAACATTGTGCCCGTATCACCGCCATGTTGCTGATCATGGGGATGATGCTTGGCATGCCCGCTGGGGGGAGGGCTGAGGCAGAACCCTTTTCCCCCTCGGGGCTTTCTGCAAGCGACTTCATACAGCAAGCCCATGCGCTTTTGGAGGAGGCAACGGGAAAATTGGCAAAGGGTTCGGCGCTGGTGGTGTTTTCAGACAGCAAAATCCTGCATTCTCACGGCTTTGGTCATGCAGATCTGCTGAATCAGCGGACTATCCTGCCTGAGCAAACCGGCTTTGAATATGGCAGCGTCACCAAGGTGCTGACCTGGATTTCGGTGATGCGGCTGGCGGAGGAAGGCAAACTCTCCTTGGCGGACGACATCAGCCATTATCTGCCTGCTGATTTTTATGATCGACTGCGCCTGCGATTTCCAGTCACATTGCTCGATCTGATGAATCATCGGGCTGGTTTTGAAGAATATCCGCTGGACATGATCCTGCCAGAAGGTACGAAAACGCCCAATCTCAGGGATTCTCTTTTGCAGTGCGCGCCCTACCAGCGCTTCCAGCCGGGCACCGTCAGCGCTTATTCCAACTTCGGTTGTGCGCTGGCCGGGTATATCGTCCAATGCGTGTCCGGGCAGCCCTTTGACCAATACATCAGAGCCCATATCCTCAGCCCCCTGGGCATGACATCTTGCGGCGTGGGCAAAGAGCAGGCAGCCCAAGGAATGGCCCAGGGCACAGTGGCGCTTGAAACGGGCGGTTTTGATGATGCGGGCTTGTCACAAGTGACCCTCGCCCCCGCAGGCGCTGTCCGAGGCACAGCGAACGACCTGGCAAAACTGGGCATGGCGCTGCTATCCAGAAACCTAAGACTTCTTCCCACCGCAGATTCTTTTGATCGTTTTTTTCAGGACACCTTCGTTCCCTCCCCCGGCATGGACGGCATGGCCCACGGGTTATTCACAATGAACGCAAAGGGAGGAAAAGGCTATCAGCATGTGGGCAACACAAACGGGTTCACATCACTTCTCTCAATTTCTCCTGAAAAGCGGATGGGTTTTGCCCTCCTGTCAAACTCAGCCTATGCCAATTCCCTTGGGATGATGCTCAATCATCTCTTCATGGGCGAGGGCGCACAGCCCCAGGCCTTTGCTCAGGAAACGCCCGCGCCCCAAAGCGGCTATTTCCTCTCGGGGCGCAACGCATTCAAACTGCCATATTACAGCATGCTGAGTTATCTAAACGCCTATCATCTGCGTGTTGAGGGCGACAACGCGGTTTTGACCTCTGCCATCCTGCGCCTGGCTGGATTCCTGGGGATGGATGATATGCATCTTGAAGCAAAACGAGTAAACGGCAATCTTTATCGGGTGACCAACATGCCTGACATGGTAGAAACGCTTTATCTTGAAACCCAAGACGGCCAAGTACACACCGTATGGTCAGACGGCAATGCCCTCATCTCCCTGGACCAGACGCCTCGGCCCAGCTTTCTTCTGATGCTTTCTGCTTTGCTTCTGACACTGCTTCTGATGCTGTCGTTCTTTTTTTCCCTGGCCATCCAGGGTATCGCCGGTCTGATTCGCCTCATGCGCAAGCGCCCGTCCCGGCCACCCGCGTGTTGGGGTCTGGACATGTCAGCCGTCGCCCTCAGCGCTGTCTATTTTTCAGGTCTGGTTTATGTCGCCACCACGGAAAGCCCCTCCAGCCAAATCTTAAATGCGTATACCGCCGTTCTCATGGCAGCGAGTATTGCGGCAGTGCTGATGATTATGTATTATGGCATCAGGTCAAAAGCCATCGCCTGGAACAAGCGGACACGCGGCAGGCTGATCTTGAAGGCGGCAGCTCTTGTCGCACTCATAGGGCTCATGGTGTACTGGGGGCAATATCAGCTCGTGTAAGGAGGAATACATGGCACACACCATCCTGATCGCTGATGATGACCCTGATATTGTCGCCCTTTGCACGCTGTATCTCAAAGATTTAGGCCAGGTTGTCACATCCCCGGATGGGCGGAAGGCATTGTCGGTTTTTCAGCGTATGCCTGTTTCCCTCGCCATCATCGACATTATGATGCCGGAAATGAACGGCTACCAGCTGATGGCCGATATCAAGCGCTTGTACCCCAGGGTGCCCATCCTGGTGATAAGCGCAAAGACATTGCTTGAGGATAAGGTGCTGGGTTTTCAAACTGGCGCGGATGATTACCTGTGCAAGCCCTTCGACCCGGAGGAGCTCTATCACAGAGCACGGGCGCTGCTGCGTCGTTCACGGGAAATCGGCGCGGACGGGGAGGCATTGATGTCCGGCGACTTCTTTCTTGACTTGTCGGCCTGCCAAATCACCAGAGGATCAGAGCGACACGAGCTGACTGCAACTGAAAGCAGGGTGTTGGCGGCACTGATGATCGGCGAAGGCAGGGTAAAGACCCTGGAGCAACTGTATGAAGCGGGCTGGGGTGATTTGGGCCCGGTCAACGATAATGCAATCCGTGTTTGCATCAACAAGTTGCGCAAGAAAACAGGCGAAAACCGCATCAAAACCATCAGGGGGATCGGCTACAGATGGGAACCAAACGAAACAGAGAAAAGCTGACCCGCTATTTAGTAAAAAAGCTCATCATATATACCTTGGTATTGGGCACTGTCATCTCATTGATAGATAGTCTTTTTGAGCAACTAACGGCCGCTTTGCCTGCGGATAGCCCCATGGGATTATACATCGCTGCCCTTCTTTTGTTGGAAGTGGGAGTGTATGCCGCGTTTGTGGTTTGCTTTTCCAAAACGATGCACCGGCATATTCAGCAGCATCATGAGGGGATGATAAAAGAAAGGGTGCAATTAATGGCTGATATCGGGCACGACCTGCGCACGCCATTGACCAGCATCAAGGGTTTCTCCCGCGCGATATCCAGCGGACGGCTACCGGGCGATGAAGAGACAATGGCTGCGGCGCAGACCATCCACCGCAAATCACTGGAAATGGAGGAGCTGCTCACAGAACTTCTAAATGATGCCCGCATCGGAAACCAGGAGAGCACGAAGCCCCTGTCACCTGTATCCATCAACACACTGCTTCGCGGCATCATCGCTGAGCATTATGCCGGATTTGAAGAAAAAGAGATGGATTTGTCATGCGAATTAGCAGAAGATGTCATCCTGACGCTGAATGAACAGGGACTAAAAAGAGCGTTTGAAAACATCCTGCTCAATGCCTTACGGCACTGTCAGCCAGGAACCCGGGTGCTTGTAAAGACGCAAACAGCGCGCCGCCGATTTAAGCGGCATCTGCATATTTTGGTGGCAGATTCCGGTTCTCCCATTCCTCCGGCACAGCAGGCGATGATTTTCAAGCCTTTTGTCAAGCTGGATGACAGCCGCGGCCAGAACGCTGGCTATGGCCTGGGTTTGGCAATCGCACATGAAACCATGAAACAGGCCCGGGGCAACTTGTTTGTTGAGACGCTTGCTCCCCCTTATACGAAAGCCTTTGTCATGGTGCTGCCTTTAATGTAGTGTCTGCTGAACAGCTCCAAACCCAAGAT
>ENA-UOOK01002850-UOOK01002850.1-fermentation-metagenome-genome-assembly--contig:-NODE-2850-length-20501-cov-4.233102_pt1 | contig 20501 bp, 20 predicted proteins | sample MGYA00245777_ERZ724023 | MGnify/ENA primary metagenome ERZ724023 (study PRJEB28704, sample SAMN03018312) | fermentation metagenome | biome: anthropogenic terrestrial biome; feature: soil; material...
AGGTGAGGAGACTTCTTTCAAATTTGTCATTTTTAGTGATGTCCAAGGCGGCTACGAGGCCTTTCAACAAGCAGCTCCTAAGATAAAAGCAGAGAACGCGGACGTACTGCTCTATCTGGGAGATTTCACTCGATCGAGTAGTCAAGAAGAATACGACCTGTGGCTAGAAAGCGGCGCAACGATTTTTACTGATGTACCGTTGATGTCAGTGCGCGGTAATGTTGATGGACCTAATTACTTGGATCAATTTGCCTTTCCTGGAAATGAAAGATGGTTTTCCCTCGATTACGGCAATGTCCATTTTCTATTCTTGTCAACTATATTCAATTCTTAAAATTTGATTTAAGAGAAATAGATTTTGCTGAAAATGGAAGATTAAAATACGCTGAACTTTAGGTATCGCTTAGGGTTTTGCTTAATGTCTTCAATGAGTGCATCTAATTTTTTTGTAGAACTCTCTAAGTTCTTATAGAGTTTATCATCATTTATTAAAAGTCCAGCACTTCCTTCCCCTTTCTCAATGGAACGCATGGTCTTCGTTAGAGAAGTTAGGCTTTCATTAGCTTCTGTAATGGTTTTTCCCAAATTAGCCTTAGCTATTGTATCACTTATATTGCTAAAATTGTTGATTGCATTGGTTAGACTTTCATTATTTTGTTTGAAATTTTCTGTTATGCTCTCTGCATTTGCAATTATAGTACTTATCCTCGCCTTTTCCTTATCCAATAAGCCATCAACTTCAATTGTTATGTTTTCTATGTTTTGGGTAAGTTGCTTTATGTTGTCAAGGCTTGCCTTAACATCATCCTGTGCTTTTTTGTCCAAAATATTATTAACACCAACAATTAATGTGTCTAAATTTGTCATTACACTATTTAGCTTAACTACAATTGGAGTGATATTGTCAGCCAATTGATCAATCATTCCATTTTCCTTTGCTGACTCAATCGTATCCTTCCTGCGAAATGTCTCATTGCTAATGCCCATATTTATTTTCAGGGCTTTAGAGCCGAGCAAGTCCGACGAGAATATCATAATCTTAGAGTCTTTAGGAATCTTAATTTCGCTATCAACGGCTATCCAAACCAAAAATTTACTTGCCAATGGGTCAACATTCTTTATGTCTTTAATATATCCAACCTTCATTCCGTTGAGGTAAATATAATTAGACTTATATAGTCCTGAAACATCATCAAATACTGCGTAATAACTTGTTTCAACGTTGAAAAGATCTTGTCCTTTAAGGAACAAGATTCCAAAATAAAGTACTAAAATAGATATTAACCCTATTATACCTATTTTATATTCTGTTTTAATTTTCACGATATTATTTATTATTATTTTGTTCTATTTCTTTTGCCTTATCAAGGGTTATCCTCTCATTCTTATAGAAAATAACCACAAAAGCATCCTTATATCCTTTTCCCTTAAGTTTATTCCTATATTCATTTGCCTGACTAAAACTCTTAAAGTTGCCTGAAGTATATTTCCAAATCTTGTTATCAAAGTACATCCAAACATCATCCAAGCCTTTCAGTCTTGAGTCATTACTTGATATTTTATTCTTATCAACAAAGATTTGAACCCTATAAATAACTTCATTAGTTTCTCCTTCAACGGAAGTTGTATCTTTAGTTTTTTCTTGTTCAGCTTTTAATTTTTCTTCCTCTTCTCTCTTTCTTTTCTCTTTCTCCTTCTCCATTCTAATCTTCTCTTCTTCATCCTTAATTACCTTATGAGGAATTAAATCAGCAATATGAGGGGTGTCCATTCTCCTTCCTTCAATTTTGTTCTTATAGCTATAGATTGCTTGAAAGATTGAGGCAGCAATTTCGTATTGTCCTTTTTCTGTATTTAAGTATTTTTCTTCTTTTTCGTTTGATATAAAACCAATTTCGGTCAATACTGCCGGAACAGAAGTTTTGTAAAGCACCAAATATGGTGCTTGCTTAACACCTCTATCAAATAGCTTTGTGTTGGAGGTGAAGTGTTTTTGTATTTTGTCAGCAAGTGAAAGGCTTTGTTCTAAATACGACGGAATGGCACGCCGCTGGAATTATTACCTTTTCCATAGGAATGCTTATCGTATTAGCAATATTGGTAATCGCCTTGGTTTTGCTGTTCTCCATTCGAAAAGAAGAAACACCGTTTCATCTGAAAAATGTGAGACGGCTGAAAGTTATCGCGATATTGCTGATGTCTCTGGAACCTTATCATTTTATTTCCGAATGGATTTCTAATCATTTTTATCCGATGGTTCTAAGTGATCATACCGCTGTTTCTGTTCATACTTCCTGGGGAGGCTCCATATTAGTAGCAGGATTAGTGGTATACTGCATTTCCCTGGTATTTGAATATGGCATCTCCTTACAGAAACAGGTTGATGAAACCTTATAAGGGGGAAGTGCTATGCCAATTATTTTACGTCTTGACCGTATGATGGCAGATAGAAAAATCTCTCTAAACGAATTATCAGATAAAGTTGGGATTTCCAATGTGAATCTGTCAAAAATTAAAACCGGCAAAGTGAGTGCTATTCGCTTTTCAACATTAGAGGCGATCTGTGAAGCTCTTGATTGCCAGCCGGGGGATATCCTTGAATATAAGCGCGACAAAGCAACAGGGTAATAAGTTTCGTATGGCTGAGTTGATAAAAATTGTATGCAGCATAAATCAGGGGAATTGTGCATAACTGCCGGATGATAGCTGCTCCCTAATTTTCTTTTGAACTCTCTGATAACAAAACGGCGATATGCTCCCCAATAGGGGAATATCGCCATTTGCCACAAGCAGCCCATGAAATGGGCTGCTTGTGGTTCCCCGTAATACTGAAATTGCCGTAAAATCACGCTACGGCAAGCTCTTTAAAAATTGACGAATCAATCAAGGTTGGTGATCTTTACAGTCGCAGGTATGCTCCTGTGTGTGTTCTTCCCGGCTGCACGTTCCGTTTTTGTCCGTCAGATTTCCGGAAAGATAAGCGTTTACGGCGTTTTCGATTCCTCCCTCGATTCCGGAGACCAGCTTGATCCCGGCGGATGACAGCATTTGTTTTGCTCCGTCGCCGATCCCGCCGCAGATGACGACATCCACTCCAAGGCTCTTTAAGAACCCAGACAGGGCCGCGTGTCCGTTCCGGCTGGCGTCAACGGAAGTTTTTCCCTGAACCGCGCCGTCCTTTACTGTAAAAACCGTAAAAGTAGGGCACTTGCCGAAATGCTGGAATATTTGATCTCCTTCAGTCGTTACTGCTATCTTCATGTTTTTTTCCTCCTGTTTCATTTTTCTCTGTCTGCTCAAACCTGCAGTTCCCGCATTTTCTGCGGCATCCGCACGGATACTGCGCCAGCTCATAGTTGCCGCCGCCGATTTTGATCGCCAGACCGGCACACAGAGCTTCCGCAATTTTTTTCCTTGCCTGATACAGGGTCCTTTGAAAAGACGCCCGTGAAACGTTCATGCTTACGGAGGCTTCATCCTGTTCCAGATCTTCCAGGTCGCAGAGCCGGACCGCCTCCAGCTCCTCAACCGTAAGCACCTGTGTTCTGCCGCACGGGCGCTGGGGGGTGAAGAGCCGGTTTTCCGGGACGGAGCAGACCCTTCGGCATTTTTGTCCTCTTGGCATTTGCGAATCAGGCACCTCCTTACTGTTAAATGGGCATATGCTCAATTAACAGTATAATGAGCATATGCCCATTTGTCAAGAAAAAATACAGGATTTCGAATAGAGTGAAAGAATAGCTTTCTATTTGAAAAAAATTTGAAATCTCATCACGAGTGTGTTATACTGACACTTGAAAATTGAATCGGAAAGTCTTCAGGGCAGGGTGAAATTCCCGATCGGCGGTTATAGTCCGCGAGCGCGCAAGCGCAGGTGCGAAAGCACGGGACTTGGTGAAATCCCAAGACCGACAGTAAAGTCTGGATGGAAGAAGATATTTCTGCAAAACGAGTGGATGGGAGGATATTCCTGCCATCCCGTTATTTCGTTGCAGAAACAGCCCTGTATGAACTTTTTATGGTTTGTACAGGGCTTTTTTTGCGTTCAGGAGGAAAATATGAATGACGAAGATTACATGAGACGGGCGATTGCTCTGGCAAAAAAAGGGGAGGGATGGGTGAATCCCAACCCGATGGTCGGCGCGGTGATTGTGAAGAATGGCCGCATCATCGGGGAGGGTTATCATCAAAAGTGCGGGGAGCCCCATGCGGAGCGCAACGCATTGGCTTCGTGCACCGAACCGCCCGAAGGAGCGGCCTTATACGTGACTTTGGAACCGTGCTGCCATTACGGAAGGACGCCGCCCTGCACAGATGCCATTCTGGAATCGGGCATCGCAAAGGTGGTGATCGGCTCCGGCGACCCGAATCCAAAAGTCGCCGGAAAGGGTGCCGCGCTGCTGAAGGCCGCCGGGGTCGACGTGGAAGAAGGGTTCCTGAAAGAGGAATGCGACCGCCTGAATCCCGTCTATTTCCATTTCATCCAGACGGGGCTTCCGTATCTCGTGCTGAAATACGCGATGACGCTCGACGGGAAAACGGCCGCCGTGACCGGCGCGTCCAGATGGGTCACCGGAGAGGCTGCCCGCTTGGACGTTCACCGGCTTCGGAACAGATACAGCGGGATCATGGCCGGGCTCGGCACCGTTCTTGCGGATGATCCTCTGCTCACCTGCCGATTGACGAACGGAAGGAACCCGACGCGCATCCTCTGCGACAGCCGCCTGCGCCTCCCGCTTGACAGCCGGATCTGCCGGACGGCAAAAGAAGTGCCGACGATTGTGGCGGCGACAGCTGCGGACGGCGACAAAAAGGCGAGGCTGGAGGAAATGGGCGTGAAGGTTCTGACCATCCCGGAGAAAGACGGGATGGTCGATCTTCCGATCCTGATGCAGAGGCTGGGAAAGCTTGAAATCGACAGTATCCTGCTGGAAGGCGGTGGACAGCTCAGTTACAGCGCGCTGAAGGCGGGTTTGGTTCAAGAGGTGTACGCCTATGTCGCTCCGAAAATCTTCGGCGGCGCGGAAGCGAAAACGCCGGTGGAAGGCCCGGGAGTTTTGTCGCCGGATCAGGCCTTCCAGTTCTTCGATCCGGAAGTGACGGCTCTGGATGACGACCTGCGTTTGAGATACCGGGTTAGAAAGGAGGAGCTCTGAATGTTCACGGGACTGATCGAAGAAATCGGCCGGGTGAGCCGGAACATGCCGGCTGCGGGAAAGCTTTCGATCCTCGCCAAGACGGTGCTGGAAGGGATGAAAACCGGCGACAGCATCGCGGTAAACGGCGCCTGCCTGACGGTAACGGATTTTGAGGAACATTCCTTTACCGCCGACGTCACCCCGGAAACAATTCGGCGGAGTGGCCTGGGGCAGCTTCATTCGGGCGATCCGGTGAACCTGGAGCGGCCTGTGGCGGCAAACGGGCGTTTCGGCGGGCATTTGGTGACCGGCCATATCGACGGAATTGGGCGGATCTTCGGCAGGATGGAAGAAGGCAATGCCGTGTGCATCAAAATCGAGGCGCCGGCCGAGCTGCTGGCGCTGATTGTGGAAAAAGGCTCCGTCGCGGTCGACGGGATCAGCCTGACGGTCGCCTCGGTGGATCACCGGGCGTTCGGCGTGTCCGTCATTCCGCATACCGGAAGCCAGACGACGCTCCTTTCGAAGCAAATCGGCGAGCCGGTCAATCTGGAAACCGACCTGATCGGCAAATATGTGCAGAAATTTCTGCGTAAGAATCCCCGCCCTTCCGATATGACGGTCGAGCTCTTACGGCAGAATGGATTTTAGGAGGACTTTATCATGAATTACAACACCATCCCGGAGGCGCTGGATGCTCTGCGCTCGGGAAAAATCGTCCTTGTCACGGATGATAAAAATCGGGAAAATGAAGGGGATCTGATTTGTGCCGCTCAATTCGCGTCCTGTGAAAATGTAAATTTTATGGCGACAAACGCAAAAGGGCTGATCTGCATGCCTATGGATGAAAAGCTGGCCCATAAGCTCGGGCTGACGCCGATGGTTTCTGAAAACACGGATAACCATTCGACCGCGTTCACGGTTTCCATCGACCATGCGGACACGTCAACCGGAATTTCCGCGGCGGAGCGGTCCGTTACCGCTATGAAATGTGTGGAGGATGACGCAAAGCCGGAAAATTTTCGGAAGCCCGGCCACATGTTCCCGCTTATTGCAAGGCGCGGCGGCGTCCTGATGCGCGGCGGTCATACCGAGGCGACCGTCGACCTGATGCGTCTGGCCGGGCTCAGAAAATGCGGCCTTTGCTGTGAGATCATGGCGGAGGACGGGCATATGATGCGCACGCCTCAGCTGATGGATTTTGCGGAGAAGCACCATCTCGTCTTTATCACGATCCACGACCTGCAGGATTACTGCCGGCGCTGTGACAAGCATGTGGTGCATATGGCGTCCGCCAGACTGCCAACCATTTACGGCGATTTTCAGATCCACGGATATGTCAACGATTTGACCGGGGAGCATCATGTCGCTCTGGTGAAAGGGGATGTCGGAAATGGGGAAAATCTTTTGTGCCGCGTCCATTCGAAGTGCCTGACAGGCGACGTATTCGGCTCTCTGCGCTGCGACTGCGGACAGCAGCTCAAGGCGGCGATGAAACAGATTCAGAAAGAGGGGCGCGGGATTCTTCTGTACATGAGCCAGGAAGGCCGCGGGATCGGATTGATCAATAAATTGAAGGCTTATGAGCTGCAGGAAAAGGGCCGTGACACGGTGGAGGCAAATCTGGAACTGGGCTTTGCGCCGGATTTGAGGGAATACTGGATCGGCGCGCAGATTTTACAGGATTTGGGCGCTAAGACGATCCGTCTGCTGACCAATAACCCGAGCAAAATTTACGGCCTTGACGGGTTTGGGGTGGAAATCACAGAAAGGTTGCCGATCGAAATCCCGCCCCGGGAAGAGGACGCCTTTTATCTGAAAACAAAAGAAGAGAAAATGGGCCACCTGTTTTCCTATAAATATCAAATCGGCTCCAATGGAAGGTAGAGCGGTTCTTCTTCTCCCGCTCAAGCGGGGAAAAGAAATCTACAGCAATTTCACTTATGATTGCGGAGCCGGATTTATTCCACATCTTATTTATCCCAGAAATGCTATAAAAGAATTTTTTACAGGAGGAAATCGTCATGAAAATAATAGAAGGAAAAGTAGTCGCCGATCACGTGAAAATCGCGATCGTCGCTTCCCGGTTCAACGAGTTCATCGTAAAAAGGCTTTTCGACGGCGCCGTGGATGGCCTGGTGCGTCACGGGGTATCGGACGACGACATTACGGCGGCCTGGGTGCCGGGGGCGTTTGAAATTCCGCTGGCCGCGGAAAAAATGGCCCAGTCCGGCCGTTACGACGCCGTGATCTGCGTCGGCGCCGTGATACGCGGGTCGACTTCCCATTATGAGTATGTTTGTGCCGAAGTGGCGAAAGGAATCGCGCATGTCACGCTGGAAAGCAAAATCCCCGTGATCTTTGGGGTGCTGACCACAGAGAACATCGAACAGGCGATTCAGCGCGCCGGATCAAAATCCGGAAACAAAGGGTACGACGCGGCTCTTTCGGCGATTGAAATGGTCAATCTGATCCGCCAGATAAAATAAAAAGAGAGCTTTCCTTTTTTTTGGAAAGCTCAACGAAAGAACAGGCTTCGCACAGAAGCAGCATCGCTCTGGCGGTGCCGCAACAGATTTTAATCCACGCTCCTCTGTGGGAGCGACCTTGTGCCAGCATGGGCCGGCAGGATTATTTCAAATTTCAAATCCACGTGTCCGTGCGGAAACGACCCGGGCAAGGAGATCACGAGTTACGGGGCAAGGTACATTTCGATCCATATTCCCGCGCGGAAACGACCCGCTATCAGCCTGAAGAATAGCCTTGAATTAAGTATTTCAATCCACACTTCTGCGCGGAAGCGACCCGAAAGTCGCAGATATTGCGGAGCAGGCGAGAGATTTCAATCCACACTTCTGCGCGGAAGCGACCTTCGTATCAATCTGCATATAATTGCGCTTCAGAATTTCAATCCACACTTCTGCGCGGAAGCGACAGCAAGATCAGCCAAATAGTCAGACGATTTTTATATAATTAATACAATTTTATCTGCTGATACAAAAGCATCAGCAGATATTTTTGAAAATCCAGTCGTAAATAGCGATAAAACTGTGTTGAAATTTGGTGCGAAACATCAAGCCAAATTATGTGCGCTTCCATTCCGCACTTAAGGGGATCATGATTTTCTTCTGCCAGAGGTCGCCACTTTATTCCACTCATGATTTTGATCCTATCTTGCTTTGACCAGCGGAAAAAAGGTCGCCGGCGGCGGGACCGTTCAGGGGTTCATTTCTTTGGCGGCCGCTGTCCGCCAGTTTTCCAGCTTGTTTCCGGCATCCTTTAAAATAACCTGAACAGCCCGGCAGGAACCATCCAGGTACCTTTTCTGAACGCGCCGCGACATTTCATCCAGATCGGTATAGAAGCTCAGGCCGACCAGCATCTGGGAGAGAAACAGGCTTGTGATCCGGCAGATGGTGTTGAACTGGACGTCGACGATTTTTCCGGATTCCGTTTCCACCACAAAAGAGCCGAACAGAATCTCGTGGTGCATGGTGATCGGATTTTTGCTGTTGGTTTTGGAAAGACCGACGATACAGATGGTGCTTTGCGGAAAAGTATGCAAGGATGATCCCTCCTGCTGAAAAGAAAGCCGCGGCTTCTGAACGGGTGCGGGCTGGTTCGCGGCTTCGGGAACGAGTTCGGAGATATTCGCGAAAGCGTTCTTGATGCAGACCACAAGCGCTTTTCGGCTCAGGCCGCAATAATTTTTTGAGATGTTTTCCGCCATTTTCGGCAGGTCGGTGAAAATGCTGTATCCGATCAATAGACTCTTTACAAAATCGGTGGTCAGCTCGCAGACCATGTTGACGTCGGCGTCAATGATTCTGCCATTTTCCCGATCAAAAACAAGGGCTGTCAGAAGCTGTTCGTATCTGACGGCGATCGGGTTCTGCGCGGAAGCCTTTGCGATGCCCGCCACATACAGGGAGTTCTCCGGATAAATCATCCATGCAGCCTTCCTTATCATCTTTTCATGATTATTCCATATTTAAGATATCATACCCGCAGCATGAAGTCAACCGAACCCGCGGCCGCGCGGAATAATGAGCTTCCAGAAAAACGCTTCTGAATTGACTCTTAGGGCTGGAAGGACCTCACGTGATGTTTGCTTAAAGTTTGTAACTTTATATAATTAAGCATGAAAATGTATTTACAAATTAGGATTAATAGGATATATTTAATAACTGTCGGGCAATGCGACGTCAAAATGTGTCGCTTCTTCCCGGTAGGGAAAGAATATCATGGCTTGAACGATACTTTCACAGGATAAGAGCATTAGAATGGTTTTATTGAGTTGTCCTTCAGGACACAAATGACAGTTGAGGCTGTGCCGGAAGGAGCTTCGCTCGGGAAAGGATAAGGTCGATGATTTTAGAGGGGCAGCGTGTTTGCTGTGCCGAGGCTTGAATTGCAAATGAATGAGGGAATGAAATGATTGAACTTTATTCAGACAAAAAAGCGCTTGAAGAGTGCATAAAAAATCAAAACGTCGTTGTCGCTCATTTATACAATGACAGCTCCGATTTATATCACCAAACCCATCCGTGCATCGAAATCTATTTATCATTGACGGAAACGAGAGAGGCTGTGATCGGCGGAAAGCGGTATCAAATGAATCCCGGCGATATGATCTTAGTCCCGGCCGGGACAGGACACCAATTTATGAGGCAGGAGGATGGAGTCAGTGAACGGGTCGTGGTTTATATCCATCCGGAGTTCCTGAAGGGCCTGGAAGGCTGGAAGAGTTTCAATCTCAATATCAGGAATCTTTTCAAGATTGGAAGGGATAGTAAGGTTTCCCTTAACATGCCGCAGCAAAAGAGTTTCCTTTATTTGGCCTATCAATTGGGAAAGATGGAAGATGACAACCGTTTTGGTGTGGAGCGGGCTGCAATCCTGGAATTTTTGATATTTTTTGAAAGTATTTTATGCACAAAAGGCGCGGAAAAAGAAAAATATGAAAATCAAACGATTCAGAAAATACTCCGCTTCATTGATGCCAACCTAACCGGCGAATTGTCCATAGAATCCATAGCGTCCAAGTTTTTTTTGAATCCCAACTACCTGTGCCGGATTTTTAAAAAGGCGACCGGGACTACCATCAACAGATACATATCAGAAAAAAGAATCGCTCTGGCGAGAACTTACCTTGCGGCAGGGCTACAGGTGGAGGAAGTGTGTCTTTGCTGCGGATATAACGATTACAGCAGTTTTTACCGGGCGTTTTTAAAGATCGTCGGAATATCGCCGCGGGAATATAAAAAGAAAGCTTTTTTGTCATGACAAGCAAATTCATGGGGCCGCATTCATGGTTGATGCGGTCCCATGAATTTTATACGCTACATTTTATGATACAATAAAAATCGATAAAATATGGGGAAATTGTGAAAGGAAACAAGGCATCGTGTATAACAAAAGGAGGAGATTCCCATGAAAATGAAAAAAAGATTACTGGCATTATTCGTCGCGCTGACCATGCTGACCGGCTGTGCAGCGAATGAGGGAGGCGGGACAGGCGGAGAAAGTCAGGGCAGTGCGGGTGCGCAGGAGCTTCGCTTGGCCTTTGCAGTTGAACCGGCAACCATCGACCCCCAGAAGTGCACCCTTATGGGGGAAGCGACCGTGATGCTGCATATGTTTGAGGGCCTTTACAGGCTTGACGGAACAAAGGTCGTCCCTGCGGGTGCAAAATCTTACGAGGTATCGAAAGACGGTCTCACCTATACCTTCCATTTACGAGACGGCGCCAAATGGAGTGATGGGAAAGAAGTGACTGCAGATGATTTCAAGTTTGGATTTGAGCGCCTGGTCGATCCGGCGACAGCTTCACCGGGAGCGTACCTTGCCGGAATGATCAAAAATGCAACTAAGATCAATAAGGGGGAAATGGATGTTTCAAAGCTTGGTGTCGAAGCCGTTGACGATAAGACAATCAAATTCAATCTGGAATATCCGGCTCCTTATTTTCCGGGAATGCTTTCGACCGCGGCTTTTCTGCCGGCCAGAAGGGATCTTGTGAAAAAGTACGGCAAAGAGTATGGGACAAGCCCGGAAAAGCTTGCTTACAACGGACCGTTCAAAGCTACCAAATGGACCCATGGGGAAGAGATGGTTCTGGAACGCAATGAAAACCACTGGGATGCCGCTAACGTGAAGCTGAATAAGGTCAGCATTCAGATCGTTCCCGATCCTTCGACCCAGCTCGGCATGTATGAAAACGGCGAACTGGATTATGTGGAAGTCCCCACGGAGCTGGCCGCCAATTATCCCGACGCAAAGAAATATTCCACGGGCGGTGTGGATTATCTACAGGTGAGCTTCGTCAATGGGAAGTATTATTCCAACAAGAACTTCAGAAAAGCAATCAGCGCCGCCCTTGACAGGGAAGAGTACGTTAAAATGGCCTTTGGCGGTGTTTCGGAGCCGGCCAAGAGATATGTTTTGCCCGATGTTTTGGGAGTCAAAGGAACCTATGGCGAGGAATACCCTCTTGAGGCATTTCCCGCGAATGCGGAACCGGAAAAGGCGAAGGAATACCTTGCGGCGGCCATGAAAGAGCTGGGAGTCTCCAGCCCGGGAACAATTGAGATCACCCTTTCCACTGCAGATACAGAAGATTCGAGAAAAGGCGCGGAAGTGATTCAGGAGCAGCTTACGAAGAATCTTGGGATCAAGGTCAAGGTGAACCAGATGGCTTCCAAGCAGTACTGGGCAAACTGGGCAAAAAGTGATTTTGAATTTATGGTCGGCGGCTGGACCCCTGACTATTCCGACCCCAGAACCTACCTTGATCTGTACATTTCAGGCAGCGGCTCTAACCGCGGCGTATACAAGAACCCTGCATATGACGAGCTGCTGGAGAAATCGAACACCAATGATCTAAAGACAAGGTTTGACGCCCTGTTTGAAGCGGAAAAAATTGTCTGCGACGACCTGCCGATCATACCTCTGGACGTCAGAAAAAAACAATATTTAATAAATGAAAAATTAAAGAATTTCCAGCCCAGCTTCGTACAGCTGAACTACAATTGGCTGCATGCTGAATTTACGGAATAAAAGGTTGGGAGAAGTCATTGAAAAAATATGTGATAAAAAGAATCATCATTTCTGTGATTACGGTTTTCGTTTTGACAACCGTGGTATTCTTCTTGGTCAGACTGATGCCCGGGGGGCCGTTTACGAACCCTAAGATGACGCCGGAAGTTCAAAAGGCCATGGAAGCGTATTACGGCCTTGATAAGCCCCTGCCTGTTCAATACCTCACGTATATGAACAATCTGCTTCACGGGGATTTCGGGTATTCCATGACGCATGCGAACCAATCGGTCAATTCCATTATGTTTCGAGCGTTTCCCTTTTCCGCCGACGTGGGGATCAGGGCGTTGGTCTTTGCGTTTTCCATCGGTATCGTTCTTGGAATTATCGCCGCATTGAACCGCGGGAAAAAGCTCGATTTTGTCTGTGTCCTGATCGCGATTATTGGAACGAGCGTGCCCGACTTTATCATCGGCGGAGTGCTTCAATACTTTTTTGGAATCAAGTGGGGGCTCCTTCCGATCGCTCAGTATAAGGGCTTCCGGTACACCATCCTTCCCATGCTGGCTCTGGCTTTCGCGACGCTGGCATCCGTATCCAGGATCATGCGGTCGAGTATGCTCGAGGTCATCAACCAGGACTATATCAAAACGGCAAAGGCCAAAGGGCTGAACGACGTGGAGGTTGTGGCGAAGCATGAAATCAGGAACGCCATCATGCCGATCGTTACGATCATGGGGCCGCTGGTGGCCAGCGTCCTGACCGGCACCTTTGTGATCGAGTCCATCTTTGCAATCCCCGGAATGGGCAAGTATTATGTGGAGAGCATCAGCAGCCTGGATTATACGATGGTATTGGGCATGACTGTATTTTTTGGGGTCCTGCTGGTAATTGCCAATACGATTACCGATATTGCATATGGAATGATCGATCCCAGAATACGGGTCAGGTAGGAGAAAAATATGGAGCAGCAGACGGTAGCATTAGAAAATGATTTTGAAGTAGTCGGCAGACAGCTGGAGGAGATGGAATCAATTTCCAGACCCTCTCTGTCTTACTGGCAGGATGCGTGGAGAAGGATCAAAAAGAACAAGGTGGCATTTTTCTCGATGCTGCTGATCGCTTTCTACATACTGCTTGCCATTTTTGTACCGATCTTCAGTCCGTGGAATTTTGCCGAACAAAATGCGGACGACATGAACGCGGGCTTTTCCGCGGCGCACTGGTTTGGAACGGACAGCCTCGGCAGAGACCTGTTTGTGCGGGCCTGGATGGGGGCGAGGGTCTCTCTTACCATCGGCTTCCTCGCGGCGATATTGAACGCGGTGATCGGGACCTGCATCGGAGGGCTTTCGGGGTACTACGGCGGGAAAATTGACATGTTTATCATGCGGCTTGTGGATGTCTTATACGGGATACCGCCGCTCATTGTAACCATCTTGGTTATGATTGTCATCGGCAGGGGGATATCCAGCCTGATCATCGCCATGATCATTGTGGGCTGGATCGGCAGCTGCCGGTTTGTGCGGGGCGAGGTGCTCAGGCTGAAAAACCAGGATTATATCCTCGCCGCCAAATTGCTGGGCGTGCCGGATCTCGTCATCATATTAAAGCACCTGATTCCCAATGTGATGGGACTGATCATAACGAACCTCACTTTGGCGATACCGGGCGCCATTTTCCAGGAAGCGTTTCTGAGCTTCATCGGTTTGGGGATCGCTCCGCCCGATGCAAGCTGGGGCATATTGGCCAAAGAAGGAATTAAAATGCTGAGGATCGCCCCGCAGCAGCTTTTGATCACCGGATTCCTGATCAGCACGACGATGCTTGCTTTAAATCTGTTTGGCGATGGCCTGAGAGATGCTTTGGATCCCAGATATCGGGGAACGGAATGACGGAAAGGGATTGGAAATGGAAAATATACTGGAACTGAATCATGTGAGCTTTTCCTTTCGTACCTATGGGGGAGTGATCAAAGCGGTCAGGGATGTCAGCTTTGAACTCCATCCCGGGGAGATCCTCGGCATTGTCGGAGAATCCGGATGCGGAAAGAGCGTTACCGCACAATCCATATTAAGGTTGAATCCGGAATCCACCGGCTTTTTTGAAAGCGGGTCCATTCTCTATCAGGGGCAGGATATCGTCAGAATGCAGAAAAAGGAACTGAGGAAAATCCGCGGCGGGGAGATCGGATTTATCTTTCAAGACCCGATGACCTCCCTGAATCCTACGATGAAAATCGGCAAGCAGATCGCGGAAGCGATCAAAAAAAGGAGAAGCCTTCCCAAACGGGAAATCGTGCAGAGGGTGTCGTCCATTCTGAAACGGGTGGGGATCAGTGACCCGGAAAGAAGGATGAAGCAGTATCCTCATGAATTAAGCGGCGGGATGAAGCAGCGGATTATGATCGCCATGGCGCTGATCGGGAATCCAAAGGTCATTATAGCGGACGAGCCGACCACTTCGCTGGACGTGACGATCGCCGCTCAGATTTTGAAGCTGATGAAAAAGCTGAGCCGGGAAATGCAGGTTTCCGTCATCCTGATTACCCATGATCTGGGCGTCATCGCCAAAACCTGCGACCGGGTGATTGTGATGTACGGCGGAAAGATTCTGGAACGGGGCACGGTGCGGGAAATCTTTTATCAGCCTGCCCATCCGTATACGCGGGGGCTGCTCAATTCCATCGCCACACTGAATACGAAAAAAGACACGAAGCTGCAGCCGATCGAAGGAACTCCGCCGGACTTGTTTCATCCGCCGGTGGGCTGCCCCTTCGCCGCCAGGTGCAAATACGGCATGCATATCTGTCACAGGGAAATGCCGACTCACTGCGCGCTGTCAGATGAGCATCATGTGTTTTGCTGGCTCCAGGACGAAAAAGCGCCGAAAGTGCCGGATATCTTCCAGCAGAATCGAGGTGCGCTATGCTGAAGCCGGGTCAGGATACGCCCTTGATCAGGGTGGAGAATCTATGTAAATATTTCCAGCTGTCCTCCAAAGAGACGTTAAAAGCCGTCGACCATATCTCCTTTGAAATCTACAAAGGGGAAACGGTCGGAGTGGTGGGGGAAAGCGGCTGCGGAAAATCCACCCTGGGAAGATGCCTGGTCAATCTGTATGAGGCGACCGGCGGAGACGTCTATTTCAAAGGGGTGAATTTGAAAAAATATCGAAAACAGCCCTTAAAAAAGGAACTCTGTCAGAATGCGCAGATGATTTTCCAAAATCCGTATGCGTCGCTGAATCCAAGAATGACGGTGAAGGAAATCGTCGGCGAAGGAATCAAATTATACCACAGGCATATTACCGATGCGGAATTGGAGAAACAGGTTCTTGCGCTCCTTCAGCGGGTCGAGCTGAACAAAGACCACATGTCCCGGTTTGCACACGAATTTAGCGGAGGACAGAAGCAGCGGATCGGGATTGCGAGGGCGCTGTCGGTCAACCCGGGCTTTATCGTATGCGACGAACCGATCTCCGCACTGGATGTTTCCATACAGGCACAGGTAATCAATATGCTGAAAGAGCTGCAGAAAGAGATGGGGCTCACCTATCTGTTTATCGCGCATGATCTGAGCGTCGTCAAATATATTTCCGACCGGATCATCGTCATGTATGTGGGAAATATGGCGGAATATGCCGACGCGGAAGAGCTGTATCGGAACCCCCTTCATCCTTATACCAGGGCGCTTCTGTCTGCAATCCCCGTCGCGGATCCGGATGCCGCCGATCAAAGGAAGGAGATCCCGATCGAAGGGGAAATCACGAGTCCGATCAATCCGAAGCCCGGCTGCCGTTTTGCGCCGCGGTGCCCTTATGCAGAAGAAATCTGTAAACGGGAAACCCCCGAAAGGAAAGAGGTCATAAAGGGGCATTATGTTTCCTGCCACTTATATTGACTCCATTCATAAAATTCTAAGAAGGTAAAAGAATGTACAATTTCAATCCGATTCCCGGAAGGACCGGGCGGGGCACCGCAAAATGGAATGCCATGAGGGCGGAATGCCCCGAAGTCAGCGACGACATTGTGCCGTTTTCCATCGCAGATATGGAATTGTGGAACGCGCCGGAGATTACAGCGGCGATCAGGGATTATCTTGAGACACAGCCGCTGTGTTACCCAAGGCCGACGGAAAGCTATTACGCTTCTGTTTGCAGCTGGATGAAGCGAAGACACGCTTGGAACGTTCAGCCGGAATGGATCGTGCAGTTCGGGGGCGTTGTCCCCGCCCTGTTCGCGCTGGTGGAGCTTCTGACCGATTTGAGCGACGGCGTCATCCTTCTGACGCCGTGCTATCCGCCGTTTTATGAAGCGGTGAACGGCCGCAGGCTGGTCACCGTGCCGCTGAAGGAGAAGGACCGGTCCTATGTCATCGACTATGACGCGCTGGAAGCGGCGGCAAAGGACCCGGACAACAAGCTGATCATCCTGAGCAATCCCCATAATCCCGTTGGCAGGGTATGGTCCGGGGATGAATTGGAAAAGATCTCGGAAATCTGCCTGCGCAATCAGGTATTTGTGATTTCAGATGAAATTCACGGGGATCTGATTTTCCCGGGCTACCGGCACACCTGTTACGCCACCGTCTCCGACGAAGCGCTTCATCATTGCGCCGTCTGCGCCGCCCCGAGCAAAACGTTTAACCTGGCCGGCCTGCAGACCTCCAGTATTATCATTGAGAATGAAGAGGTCAGAAGAAGGTTACATAATTTAATGAAAAGGCGCGGCTTTTCGTCTCTGAACAGCGTCGGGTATGTGGCGGCGGAAGCGGCCTACACAAAGGGCGAGCCATGGCTGGAAGAGCTGATTCAGCACTTGGAAAAGAACCGCCGTTTCCTCCATTCGTTTTTGCGGGAAAATATTCCCGAAATCAAGCCGTTCCGCCTGGAGGGCACCTATCTTCAATGGCTTGACTGCCGTGGTTTGGGGCTCGACGAGCAGAGCCGGGCGCGTTTTATGCGGGAAAAGGCGCGGATGTTCTGGGATGAAGGGTATCTTTTCGGAACAAATGGAAAAGGCTTTGCCCGGCTGAATATTGCGTGCCCCACAGTGATTTTACAGGCGGCTTTGGAGCGCCTGGAAAAAGCGGTAAAGGAAAACCTTCGTTAAAAATATGATCGAAAAAACGGAAATAAAACAGAAGGTTATGTTTCAAAATAGGAAAAGCGGTATCGGAAGTTTGCTCCATACCGCTTTTCCTTTTATTGTCCGGCAATGAGCGAGGTAAATCAAAAAATGCAACATTTATCCATAAATATGATACATTTCCTTCTTGCAAGGCCGCTTTTGGCGGAATAGAATAAAATTATAAAATACGAAAGTATCGTGAAAGGAGGGGAAATACCGGTGTTGTCTGCACAGGCAAAGGAACAGCTTGCATTCGGCGGGTACGACGAGATCCTGATTGATGTCTGCGGAAAAGAAACGGCGGCGTACCGCGGCCGCCTGATCCGGGCGGTGGAGGCTTTCGAAGCCCGTTTCGGCGAGGGCCGGGAAATTTCCATCTTCAGCGCCCCAGGCCGGACGGAGGTGGGAGGCAACCATACGGATCACCAGCACGGGCGAGTGCTGGCGGCCAGCATCGATCTGGACGTGATCGCCGTTGTCGCTAAAAACGGGGATAGCCGTATCAGGATCAAATCCGAGGGGTATCCCGAAGATACCCTGCGCGCGGAGGATCTGGAAGTGAAGCCGGAGGAAAAGGGCCGTTCGGCTGCGCTGGTCCGTGGGATCCTCGCCGGATTCCGTGCGCTCGGCTTCTCTGCAGGCGGGTTCGACGCCTACACGGTTTCCAGCGTGCTGCCCGGCTCCGGGCTTTCCTCTTCCGCGGCGTTTGAAGTGCTGATTGGCACCATCGTGAACAGCCTGTACTGCGGTGGGAGGGAAAGCGCGCTGAAAATCGCGCAGATCGGCCAATATGCGGAGAACGTCTATTTCGGAAAGCCCTGCGGCCTGATGGATCAGACCGCAAGCTCGGTGGGCGGCCTGATCGCCATCGATTTCCGCAATGCGGAGCAGCCGGAGGTGGAGAAGATCGGGTTCGACTTTTCGCGCTGCGGCTGTTCGCTGTGCATCATCGACACGGCGGGAAGCCACGCCGACCTGACGCCCGACTATGCCGCGATTCCCGCCGAGATGAAGCGGGTCGCCGCTTTTTTCGGGAAAGAGGTCCTGTCCCAGGTAGGCGAAGATGAATTTTACGCCAATATCAGATCGCTGCGCGCGAAAACGGGCGACCGCGCCGTGCTGCGCGCGATCCACTTTTTCGGGGAAAACGCGCGGGTGGGGAAGGAAGTGGAGGCGCTGAAGGCGGGCGATTTCGGAACCTTCCAGAAACTGGTCGTAGAAAGCGGATATTCTTCTTACATGTATCTGCAGAACGTATTTTCCCCTTCCCATGTGCAGGAACAGGGGGTTTCGCTGGCGCTGGCGCTCTGCGAGCGGCTGCTCCGGCCCGTCGGCGGCGCATACCGCGTGCATGGGGGCGGCTTCGCCGGAACGGTGCAGGCCTTTGTCCCGGATGGGTGTCTCCCGGAATTCGTCAAAACCATGGAGGCCGCGCTGGGGAAGGGAAGCTGCCACACGCTTTCCATCCGTCCCGCCGGCGGAATCCGGATCCTATAGATTCCGGAAATTCCCGCCCCGGAGCTTCGCCGTGCGCGGCGGAAAATCATCAAAGCTTTTACAGGAGGTTTCAATCCATTGGCTGAATTAAGATGGAATCCATTGATAAAGGATTGGGTCATGATCGCGTCGAACCGGCAGAACCGGCCCCAGATGCCCAAGGATTATTGTCCGTTTTGCCCTTCTTTCGGAAACGTCCCGGAATATGAGGTGCTGGAATATGACAACGACTTTCCCGCCCTTTCCCAGAATCCGCCCGAGCCCGACGACGTGGCCACCGATTTTTTCAAGGTCAGGCCGAGCTATGGAAAGTGCGAGATCATCCTCTACTCTCCCGGGCATACCGTCACGCTGCCGGAGCTGTCCGACGCGCATATGAAAAAGCTGGTCGACCTGTGGTGCGAGCGGTTCCGGGCCATCTCTTCCGACCCAAAAATCAAATACGTGTTTCCGTTTGAAAACCGCGGCGAGCTGGTGGGCGTCACCATGCCGCACCCGCACGGCCAGATCTACGGCTATTCGTTTCTTCCCAAAAAGCTGCAGCTGGAAACATCCGCGGCAAAAGAGTATTATGGGGAAAAGCATTCGTGCCTGTTCTGCAGCCTGCTGGAAAACGAGCGCAGGGAGGGAAAACGCATCGTCTTCCGGAACGACCATTTCACCGTATTCCTCCCTTTCTTCACCGAATATCCCTATGGCGTCTATATCCTTTCAAACCGGCATACGCCGTATATGACGGACTTCAGCGAGGAGGAAAAGTTTTCCCTCGGCGTGACGATCCGCGATGTGGCTGGGATGCTCGACAGCCTGTTCGGCTACCGGTTTCCCTATATGATGTGCATGCATAACGCGCCGGTCAACCTGGGGGATTATTCAAAGGATTTTCACTTTCACATCGAATTTTTCCCGCCGATGCGCAGCGCAGACAAGCAAAAATTCAACGCGTCCAGTGAAACCGGCGCCTGGGCCAGCTGCAATCCCACCTGCCCGGAAGAAACCGCAAAAGAGCTTCGCGCGGCATACGAACGCTTTCGTGCCAGAACCGAAAGGAGAGGTTTGGAATGAAAATACTGGTTACCGGCGGCGCGGGCTATATCGGCTCGCATACCTGCATCGAGCTGCTGAACAGCGGATATGAAATCGTCGTGATGGACAACTACAGCAACTCTTCGCCCGACGTGCTCCGGGTGGTGGAAGAGCTGACCGGAAAGACCTTTCCGGCGTATGAGTGCGACATGCTGGATGAAAAAGGGTTTGAAAAAATATTCCGGGAGCAGGAAATCGGCGCCGTCATCCATTTTGCCGGGCTGAAGGCGGTCGGCGAATCGGTGGAGAAGCCGCTGGAATATTACCACAACAACCTGACGGGGACCATTCATCTGCTGCGCCTGATGAAGCGGTACGGCGTCCGGAAGCTGGTGTTCAGCTCCTCCGCGACGGTGTACGGCCTCCACAATCCCATCCCCTATCGGGAGGACATGCCGACCGCGGCCTCCAATCCGTACGGGATGACCAAGATGATGATCGAATTCATTCTCCGGGACCTGTGCTTTGCGGAAAAGGACTGGAAGATTGCGCTTTTGCGCTACTTTAACCCCATTGGGGCCCATGAAAGCGGGCGCATCGGGGAAAATCCAAATGGGATTCCGAACAATCTGATGCCTTACATCATGAAGGTCGCGGTAGGGGAGCTTCCC
>ENA-UOOK01002852-UOOK01002852.1-fermentation-metagenome-genome-assembly--contig:-NODE-2852-length-20495-cov-9.365313_pt1 | contig 20495 bp, 19 predicted proteins | sample MGYA00245777_ERZ724023 | MGnify/ENA primary metagenome ERZ724023 (study PRJEB28704, sample SAMN03018312) | fermentation metagenome | biome: anthropogenic terrestrial biome; feature: soil; material...
AAATGGACCGTCCTCTTTCCTACAGTATTTTGGACCGGCTGCTGGGCGGCAATGGGGAAGGCTATAATATCGAGCGAGACTATACCGAGGTAGAGCTGTCCCTGCTGGAATATATGTTTAAGCAAACGGTTCCCATTATGACCAACGCCTGGTCGAGTTATGTGGACTTAACGGCAAATTACACCCGGATTGAAACCAACTCCCGTCTCATTCAGTCGATCTCTCCGGAAGAGACGATCGTCATTATTGTCATTAGTCTGGAAGTGAAAAAGCTTAGCGGCAATATCAATATCTGCTTAACAAACAATGCCTTAAAAAGCGTTTTTAAAGCTTTCGATCAGAAATACTCCAAAACGGCGGTTAAAAAAGGGGAAGCTTCGGCCGACCAGATGCGCCGGGATTTCATTATGGATTCCCTGGAGGATTCCAACCTGGTGGTAACGGGGGTCCTTGGCAATACCGACGTTACCCTCCGGGATCTTCTGAATCTTCAGAAAGGCGACGTCCTGATTCTGGATACGCCGGTGAAAGCAGGAGGCGTGACCGTCCGGATCAAGAATGTACCGTGGTTCAGCGGTACTCTGGGCGTGAAAAAGCAGAAGTATGCCGTAAAGGTGAATCAAAAGCTTCGATAACCAACGCAAATAATTGTTAGAAGGTGATATTTTGAGTTTGAATGCGGAAAATATGCTCTCTGATATTGAGATTGACGCCATAGGGGAAATTTTAAATATCAGCCTGGGCTCTTCGGCCACCTCTATTTCCGGACTTCTGGACAAAAGAGTGAATATTACTACGCCGAATGTCAAGGTGATGCACACCAGCGAGTTTGAAATCAGCCGGTTCGAGCCCGCCGTCGGCGTTGAGGTCAATTATATCAAAGGCCTTGAGGGCACCAATATTATGGTGCTTAAGGAAGAGGATGTTAAGGTCATTGTGGGGATTTTGCTTGGTACCGACTATTCCGAGCAGGAATTTGTCATGGATGAAATGAGCATCAGCGCAGTTTGCGAGGTCATGAACCAGATGATGGGCGCTGCCGCTACGGCTTTGTCCCAGCTGCTGAACCAGATGGTGGATATTTCCCCTCCGAATTCTTTCCCGATCAACAGCAGCGACCAGCTGAGAAAGAAGTATTTCAGCGACGACAGTACGTTAGTGACCGTCAGTTTCCATCTTCTGATCGCGGATCTGGTTGACAGCGAATTTATCAGTGTAATGGATATTGGTTTTGCCAAAAGGCTGGTATCCCTGTTCGGCATGAGCGGGGCCGGGGAGGAAGAACCTCAGTCTGCGGCGGTGCCTGCAGAGGTCACCTTTGTAAAACAGGAGGAAGCCCCTGCGATGACGTCGCAGCCGCTTAAGCCAAACGGACCGCCCCGGCAGCATGCTCAGCCTTCGGCGGCTCCCGCACCTGCTCCTGCTCCGGCACCCTCCCGGACACCAAAAACGATCCGGAGGGCAGAAGAGCCTGCGGTGCAGCATACCTTTTCCCAGGCGACCTACAACAGCTTCGACGAGGACATTCCATCGCTGTCGGAGGACCAGAACAATAACCTGAATCTGATCATGTCGGTGCCGCTTCAGATTACCGTGGAAATCGGCAGAACAGTCAAAAAAATCAAGGATATTCTGGATTTTGGAGCAGGCTCCATTATTGAACTGAACAAGCAGGCCGGCACGCAGGTGGATATTTTTGTAAACGGCCAGCAGATAGCCAAGGGCGACGTCATTGTTGTGGACGATTATTACGGAGTGAAAATAACCGAAATCTCAAGCAACAGTGAAATTTTAAAATTAATATAAAATCATTCGGATTTTTCGGGAGGAAGCATTATGGGAAAAAAAATTATGATTGTCGACGACGCCGCTTTTATGAGAATGATGATCAAGGATACGCTGAAGAAAAACGGTTTTGAAGAAACCGTGGAGGTGGGCAACGGTCAGGAAGCCGTTGACGCATACCCCGCTGAGAAGCCTGATCTCGTTCTGATGGATATTACCATGCCGGTCATGAACGGGCTGGATGCCTTAAAGGCTCTGAAGCAGATGGACCCCAATGTAAGCGTGGTCATGTGCTCTGCCATGGGCCAGGAGAACATGGTGGTAGAGGCATTAAAATGCGGCGCCAAGGATTTTATTGTGAAGCCCTTTAAGGCCGACCGTATTATGAAAACCGTCAATAACCTTTTGGGATAGTCTTATTTGCCGGTTTGCCGGCAGAAAGGAGGAGAGCGCCGCTTGGAACTGTTTCTATCGGTGGTTGCCATTATTTTTATACTCTACTTATGTTACGTCGTCAGCAGATTCGTAAGCAAAAGGGCGCTTTCCGTCACCCGGTCCGCCAATATTCGCATTGTGGAGCGGGTAGCGCTTTCGCAGGATAAATATCTGTGTATTGCGGAGGTCTGCGGTTCCTATTATCTGCTGTCCGTGACCGGACAGCGGGTAGAAATCCTGAAGGAATTAAACGCGGCGGATCTGCAGCTTCCCCCGGAAGGCGCTCAGAAGGATTTTTCCGAGCTGCTCAAAGAGGCGGTGAGCAAAATGAAACCAAATAAGAAGTCCGGTGAACATCATGACACAATGTAAAAAGTGGCTTGCAAGGCATAAAAAACAGATTCTGATTGTGTCGGTTGCCCTGGGCGTTCTGTTTGCCGGTTCCATGGCGGCTTTTGCGGCGGACGGCGGGCTGGAGGTTTCTTTAAACGGCGACCGGGTGGATACGCTGGAAATTCTGGGCATGCTGACCGTGCTCGCCCTGTTTCCCTCTATCCTCATTATGTGCTCCTGCTTTACTCGCATCGTCATTGTGCTTTCCTTCTTGAAGAATGCCCTGGGGCTGCAGCAGACGCCTCCCAACCAGGTGCTTGTGGGTATCGCGCTGTTTCTATCGCTGTTTATTATGAATCCCGTGATTACCAAGATCAACGACGAGGCCTATGTCCCGTATAAGAACGAGGAGATCACGCAGGAGGAGTTTATAGAGAAAGCCTCGGCTCCCTTAAAGGAGTTTATGCTGAAAAATACCAAGACCGACGATCTGAATGCTTTTGTAAATTTAAGCAAGGCCGAAAGGGTGGAAGGCGCATCTGAGCTTCCCATCACCACCATTATTCCCGCCTTTGTGACAAGCGAGCTGAAACGGGCGTTCACCATCGGTTTTCTGCTGTATCTTCCTTTTTTGATCATCGACATGATCGTGTCCAGCACCCTGATGTCTATGGGCATGATTATGCTGCCGCCGGCGACGATTTCCCTTCCGTTCAAAATCCTGCTTTTTGTGCTGGTAGACGGGTGGAGCCTGCTGTTCAAGACGCTGGCGACCAGTTTTAATTTGTGACCCCGGGCGTTTTAATAAATCAACGGCAAAAGAGGGTAAAGAACGCTTATGACCATTTCCGAAGTGATGAACGTGCTGCAGCAGGCGCTGCTGGTTTCGGTTAAGCTGGGAGCCCCGGTGCTGATTATCAGCATTGTGATCGGCCTGATTATTTCCATCTTTCAGGCAGCCACCCAGATTCACGAGCAGACCATCACCTTTGTTCCCAAGCTTCTGGCCATTGCCGTGATCCTGCTGCTGACAGGGAACTGGATGATCGAAACCATGATGGATTTCATGAACTACATCTTTGACCTGATTGTCAGTTTTCAATAAGGGCGGCGGCTATGTTTACAGATTATGATTTTACCACGCTGCTGTTTATCCTGATGCGGATGTTCGGGTGCATCTTTTTGAACCCTGTATTGGGCCGGAACAATCTTCCCGCTTATTATAAGGCGGGGTTTGCGGTTTTGCTTTCCCTGTTTACCTACGGCGTGCTGCCGGCGCAGACGATAGAAGCCCCCTCGCTGATTGTTTTCGGCGTACTGTTGGTCAAAGAGCTGGCGGTCGGTTTTATTATCGGGTTTATTGTGCAGATTTTCATGTCTGTGGTAGTCATCGGCGGCGAAGTGATGGATATGCAGATCGGCATTTCCATGTCCAAGATATACGACCCGGGCAGCCGGGTTTCCATGGCGCTGTCGGCGTCCGTCCTCAATGTCATGTTTATTTTTATTTTCTTTTTAAGCAACAGCCACCTTACCCTGATCCAGATTATGGTGTATTCCTGCGAAGCGGTGCCCTTGGGCGGTTTTGCTATTCCCGCCGATCTGTATCAGTATCTTGTGGGGCTGCTGTCGTCTATTCTGATTTATGCCCTGAAAATGGCAATGCCTGTTATGATGCTGGAAATCATTGCCGAAGTGGGCGTAGGGCTGCTGATGAAGGCGGTTCCTCAAATCAACGTGTTTGTGGTCAATCTTCAGCTGAAGGTGTTTATCGGCTTTCTGGCGCTGTATTTTCTGGTGCCTGCCTATTCCTCGTTTATCGAGCGGCTGATTACCCTGCTGTTTGACAGCATCAACACGGCGGTTGTCGCATTAAGCTGAGTATTTGGCGGACAGGTTGGGGGGATCGTCGTTTTGCCAGGAGATCAGGACAGTAAAACTGAAAAAGCAACCCCTAAAAAGCGGCGGGACGAACGGAAAAAGGGAAACGTTTTTCAGAGTAACGACGTCGTCAGCGTATTTTCGCTTTTGGCGATTTTTTATACCCTGAAGTTCTGGTTTTCCTATATTTATAAGCTTCTGTCGCAGTTTTATTTTAAATATACCGATCAGATTGCCACTGTAACTGAACTGAACGGAACAGTTGCCCGAAATTCTCTGATCGATACCATTGCCGTAATGATCGGTACGGTGGGGCCCATCATGTTTGTAGCCATGCTGGCCGGAGTGATCGGCTCCGGAGCCCAGACCCGGTTTATTTTTTCAAAAGAGTCCTTAAAGCCTAAGCTTTCCCGCCTAAATCCCCTGCAGGGTTTTAGAAGAATGTTTTCCCTGCGGGCTGTAGTGGAGCTTTTAAAATCCCTTATCAAAATTATTCTTCTGGCTTATGTGCTGTACACCTCCTTTCAGTCTATGTACGCCGATTTTGTCAAAACCATGTCGATGGATTTGATGCAGGCGGTGGTTTTCCTTCTTTCCACTGTGATGGATATGGTGCTGAAGGTGTCGCTGATTTTTGCCGGCGTCGCGCTGTTCGACTATCTGTACCAGTGGTTCGACTACGAGAAGAACATGCGGATGTCCAAGCAGGATCTGAAAGAGGAATACAAGCATACGGAAGGCGATCCGCTGGTAAAGAGCAAAATCAAGGAACGACAGCGGAAAATGGCCATGTCCCGCATGATGCAGCAGGTTCCGAAAGCCGATGTGGTGATCAGAAACCCTACGCACTTTGCGGTTGCTCTTAAATATGACACGAAGAAAAACGGCGCGCCGGTGGTGGTGGCCAAGGGCGCAGATCATCTTGCTCTGCGCATCGTAGCTGTGGCCGAGGAAAACAAGGTTCCCGTCACCGAAAACAAGCCGCTGGCGCGGTTACTATACAGCACCGTGGAAATCGGGCGGGAGATTCCCCCCGAATGCTACACGGCGCTGGCCGAAATTATGGCCTGGGTTTACACATTAAAGAAGAAGCAGGAGTTGCAAGCTTGAAATATACCGTTACCATATCCGGCGTTTGGATTGTTTCAGCAGATCAATACTCCCGTTCTGCAGCGAAAGGATGGTCATGACAATGAAAAGACTGCTTAATAACGTCGTCGCCGTCGTTGTTGTGGCGATCGTTTTTCTGATTATTATCCCGCTGCCGGCGTTTTTGCTGGACGTTATGTTTATTCTCAATATTACCCTTTCCCTGATGATCCTGCTGATTACCATGTATGTGAAGGAACCGCTGGAGTTTTCCATTTTTCCTTCCATGCTGCTGGTGACCACGCTGTTCCGACTGGGGCTGAATATTTCCTCCACCCGCCTGATTCTGACGAAAGAGGGGCAGGCCGGCAGGGTAATTGCCACCTTCGGCAGCTTTGTTTTGCAGGGCAATCCCGTTATCGGTTTTCTGATCTTCCTCATTATCGTCATCGTGCAGTTTATTGTTATTACCAAGGGTGCCGAGCGTACCGCCGAGGTTTCGGCCCGCTTTACTTTGGACGCCATGCCCGGCAAGCAGATGGCCATCGACGCCGACCTGAACTCCGGCCTCATCAACGAGGAGCAGGCCCGCAGGCGGCGCGAGGACATCCAGCGCGAGGCTGAGTTCTACGGTTCCATGGACGGCGCCAGCAAGTTCGTCAAGGGCGACGCCGTGATGTCCATCATCGTCACGTTTATCAACTTCATCGGCGGCATCATCATCGGCATGGCGCAGGGCGGCAAATCCTTCAACGACGTGCTGAACATCTACACCATCGCCACGGTCGGCGACGGGCTGGTTTCGCAGGTGCCGGCGCTGATGATCTCCACGGCGACGGGCATGATCGTGACCCGCGCGGCCTCCAATTCCACCCTGGGCGAGGACGTGACGAGGCAGTTCGCCGCGCAGCCGGAGGCCATCATCCTTTCGGGCTTCATGCTGCTCGGCCTGTGCCTGATTCCGGGGATGCCGGTGTTCCAGCTGGTGCTCGTCGCGGCCCTGCTGCTCTGGCTCGGCTTCACGCTGCTGCGCAAGCAGAAAAGCCTCGCCGCGGGCGAAGAGCCGGCGCCGCAGCGCGCGGGCGCCGCGGCCGGCGCGCCGCCGCAGAACGAAGCCGGCTTTTACCGCGACATCGACAATATCTACAACCTGCTTCCGCTGGACGCGATTGAAATGGAGTTCGGATACAGCCTGATTCCGCTGGTGGACGAGCGCAGCGGCAGCAGCTTCATCGAGAGGATTGTGATGTTCCGCAAGCAGTTCGCGCTGGACATGGGCTTGGTGGTCCCCGCCGTGCGCCTGCGCGACAACGGCACGCTGAACCCCAACCAGTACGTGATTAAAATCAAGGGCGAGGAAGTCGCCCGCGGCGAAATCCTGATGGATTACTACCTTGCCCTGGACCCCGGCAACCTGACCGGGGAAATCGACGGCATCGACACGATTGAGCCGGCCTACGGCATCCCGAGCAAGTGGATTACCCCGGACAAGAAGGACATGGCCGAGATTTACGGCTACACCGTGATAGACCCGCTCTCGGTGGTCGTCACGCACCTTTCGGAGACCGTCCGCGCCCATGCGCACGAGTTGCTTTCCCGGCAGGAGGTGCACCACATCCTCGAAAACCTCAAAAAATACAACGCCCCGCTGGTCAAGGACGTGGTGCCGGACGTGATCAGCGAGGCGAACCTGCAGAAGATCCTCTGCCGGCTGCTCAAGGAAGGCATCCCCATCCGCGACATGGAGACGATTCTGGAGACCGTCTCCAATTACGCGGGCAGCGTGCACGACCCGGAGCTCCTCACAGAATACGTCCGGCAGGCGCTGCGGCGCACCATCACCCGCAAATGGTCCGAGGGCGGGCAGATTCGGGTCATCACGCTCGACAGCGAGGTCGAGAAGGCAATCGTCAACTCCATCAGCAAGAACGAGCACGGCACCTACCTGGCGCTGGATCCGCAGACCACGCAGAAAATCATCACCCGCCTGACCGACTGCATCAAAAAGGTCCGCGACGTGATTACCACGCCGATTATCCTGACCTCGCCCGTCGTGCGGCTGTATTTCAGCAAGCTGCTGCAGCAGTTCTACCCCAAGGCGGTCGTCCTGTCTTTCAACGAGCTGGAGAACAACGTGCAGATCCAGGCCGTCGCCAACGTTACGCTTGAGTAAAACCCCGCGCCCGGGCGCGGCGGAAGGAGGGATGTCGAAATGAACCGGTGCGAAACGGCAAGGCCGCCCCTGCAGGCGCTGTGGGCCCGCTACTGCCGCACGCGGGAGACCGCCCTGCGGGACGAGCTGATTCAGCGGTACGCCTACCTCGTCCGCTGCATCGCCCTTAAAATCGTGGGGCGCTACCAGCATTTCAGCGATATGGAAGACATCGTCAGCGAAGGGCTCATCGCGCTGATGGACGCCGTGCAGCGGTTCGACCTTTCCAAGCACGTCAAATTCGAGACCTACGCCTCCATCCGCATCCGCGGCGCGATGATCGACTATATCCGCCGGCAGGACTGCTTTCCGCGCCGGCTGAAAAAGATGGCCCGGACCCTCAACGACGCCGACGAAGCCCTCAACCAGCGGCTCGGGCGGTCGCCCACGGAGGGCGAGCTGGCGGAGTACCTGAACGTGAGCCGGGGCGAGTACGACAGGATGCTCTCCGAGACCTGCTCGCTCAACATGCTCTCTTTTGAGGAGATCGTCTATGAGAAGGGGATTGAAAACCTGAAGCTGCGGCAGGCCGGCGCGATTGCGGGGCCGGAGCAGGCGGTGGCCGAAAAGGAGCTGCACGCCGTCCTCAGCGAGAGCATCGAGCATCTGGACGACAGGGAGAAAACGGTCATCGCGCTGTACTACAAAGAGCAGCTCAAAATCAAGGAGATCTCCGCCGTTCTCGGCATCAGCGACTCGCGGGTCTCGCAGATCCATTCCAGCGCGCTGCGCAAGCTGAAAAAGAGCCTGGAACGGTACCTGAACCAGTAAACACAAAAAAGGGAAACGGAAACAGGCCGCATCTGCGCGGCGCAAAGGGAAAGGACGGTTTGCAATGGTACACGGCTTTTACACGCTGGCCTCCGGCATGCTGACCCAGGACAGGGTCCTCGAAACGGCCGGGAACAACCTGGCGAACAGCGAGACGAACGGCTTCAAGGCGGACCGGATTGCCTCAAAGACGTTCGGCAGCATGGTGGTGCAGCGGCTGGACGGGCAGGCGACCCCCATCGGGACCGTGACGATGATGGCCGCCGCGGACCGGGAAGAGCCGGATTTTTCGCAGGGAACCCTCCGGAAGACCGGGCGCGCGCTGGATTTCGCGCTGGCCGGGGACGGCTTTTTCGCGGTGCAGACCGCGGGCGGCGTGCTCTACACGCGCCGCGGCGGCTTCAAGCTGGACGCGCAGGGCTACCTTTCCCTGCCGGGGGCCGGGCGCGTGCTCGGCCGCGACGGCGCGCCGATTTTCCTCGGCACCGACGACGTGACCTGCGACAGGCGGGGCAACCTGCTGGCCGCCGGGCGGCCGGCGGGGAGCCTCGGCGTTTTCCGCTTCGGCGGCAACGCGCAGGTGCAGGACGCCGGGGAGGGCTTCTACCGCGGCGCCGGCGCGCAGCCCGCCGCGGCCCCGGACGTGCGGGGCGGATACCTGGAGGATTCCAACACCGACGACGCAAAAGAACTGACCGACGCGATTGCGGCGCAGCGGAGCCTGCAGTCGTGCGCGCAGGCGCTGAAACTGTACGACGCGGCGCTCGACAAAACCACCACGCAGCTCGGCAAGGTCTGAGCCACGGGAAAGGGGAAAAGGACATGAATCTGTTTACATCGCTGTACACGGCCTCCGCGGGGGCCATCGCCCAGCAGCAGGGCCTCGACGTGACGGCCAACAACGCCGCCAACGTCTCCACGCAGGGGTTCCGGCCGGACCGGGCCTCGTTTTCGGACCTGGTGCACACCGGCGTCCGGGCGGGGGAAGACGCGCCGAAGACCGGGAGCGGCGAAAAGCTGGCCGGGACGGAAACCCTCTACACCCCCGCCGGCGGTCTGCGGCAGACCGGGCGGAAGCTCGACTATGCCCTGACGGACGGCAGACAGTTCTTCGCCGTGCGCACCGCCGACGGAATCCGGTACACGCGGTCCGGCAGCTTCGCGGCCTCGGCGGCGACGAACGGCCGTTTTTACCTGACGGACGCCCAGGGCGGGCTGGTGCTGGACCGGCAGGGGCGGACCATCGAGGTGACCGATGAACACCCGGCGCGCGCCCCGGGCGCGTTCACTTTCCGGAATCTGGACGGCCTGCGCAAGACCGGGGACAACTATTTTGCCCCGACGGCGCTGTCCGGGGCGGCCGCCACGGCGCCGGACGCCGGCCTCCGGCAGGGTTACCTGGAGGATTCGGGCGTGGATCTGGCGGACGTGATGGCGGACCTGATTCAGCAGGAGAGGGCGTTCCAGCTCAATACCAGAATGGTGCAGATGTCGGACGAAGTGGCCCAGACGGTCGACAATCTGCGGTGATGCTTGAGATGATAGAGAAAGGCGCGGTGATACCATGGCAATCCGGGACCTCGGGCAGCTAAACGCGATGCACCTGGACGTTTTGAGGGAAATCGGCAACATCGGCGCGGGCAACGCCGCGACCGCGCTGGCCCAGATGCTGAACCGGGAAATCGGCGTGACGACGCCGAGCGTGAGAATCCTGGACATCGCCGAGGCCGGCGAGGCCCTCGGCGGTCCCGAGACGCCGGCCGCGGCGATTCTGGTGGAACTGTACGGGCAAATCAGCGGCGTGATGATGTTCGTCGTGAACAAATCGACGGCGGAGGCCCTGCTCGAACGCCTGCTCGGCAAAAGCCGGGTGGACTGCCTGCACCTTTCCGAGATGGAGCGCTCGGCTTTTTCAGAGCTGGGCAACATCATGGTCGGCTCCTACACCAGAGCCATCGCGTCGCTTTCCGGCCTGAAAATCAAAATGACCGTGCCCGCGGTCACCTGCGACATGGTGGGGTCGCTCCTGACCGTCCCCGCCGCGGAAATGGGCGCCGATTCCGACAAAATCATCTTCATCGAGGACGATTTCATCAACCCGAACCGGGCGGTCTCGGCCAATATGATGCTGATTCCCCGCCTGGAATCTCTGGATAAACTGATGGACAGCCTGGGAATTTCACTATGAATGAATTGATAACGGTCGATATTTCGGATATGAGAATTTCAGAGAGCCCGGCGATTTTCGTGACGTATGCGCTCGGTTCCTGTGTCGGCGTATGCCTGTACGACCCCGCCGTGCGGGTCGGGGGGCTGGGGCACATCATGCTTCCGCATTTTCCCGACGGCGACCCGGGGGAGCGCGTGAACCGCTATGCCGACTCCTGCCTGCCGGCCATGGTGGCCGAGATGGAGCGGCGCGGATGCCGGCGCACCGGAATCGTCGCCAAGATAGCGGGGGGCGCCAAGATGTTCGAGGTGGCGAACGACAGCGGCTTCGGCAACATCGGCGCGCGGAACATCGCCGCCGTAAAGGAGGAGCTGGAAAAACTTCAGGTCCGTATCACTGCCGAGGATACGGGCCTGAATTTTGGGAGAACGGTCTATTTTTACACGGAAAACGGCGCGATGATAGTCAAATCGTTTGCGCAGGGCGTGAAGAGCTACTGAGCATTTTCGCGCGCGGCACGGATGCGGGCCCGGAGGCGGCCGCACTCCGCGCGTATTTTTTTGCGCGCTTCGCTGTCGGCGGCCAGCGCCGCGCGCAGGACCGCCCGGCACTTTTCGGCGGTCTGCACCAGGCCGCTCTCTTCTTTTCCCCGGGGCGGCCCCGCAAAATTCCCCGCGAGGATCGCCTCCGCGCGGGCTTTTTGCTCCTGCGGAAGCTCCTCCGCGGCGCGGGCGGCGGCCCGGCGGCATTTTTTCAGCCGGTCAATATAGACCTGCCGGCGTTCCGGCAGGTCCTCCAGCCGGATTTCCCGCTGCCGGCTCTGCACCTCGATCTCTTTCGTAAGGTCCGAAATCCGGGTCAGAAGCACCAGCTCCTGCGCCAGAAAATCGGGCAGGCGGCCGTAGGGGGGCACGGGGGCTTTACGTTCCGACATTCCGTCTTCCTTCCCCGCCGCGGATGCGGATGCTTTTGATGGACTGCGCCCATGCGTCGCGCAGCTCCTCAAGCTGGGGGACGGCCCGCTCCAGCCCCGCGGTGTCCCCCGTGGCGTTTGCCTTGATAATCTGGCCTATGAGGTAGGAGTAAATTCTGCTGAGCGGTTCCGCAAGGCGGTACTTCCGGTCCAGAATCACAATCAGATAATTCAGGATTTTCCGGCATTTTCCGGTGCATTTTTTGGCCGCCTGCGCGTTGCCGTCGCGGAACAGTCTGCACGCGTATTTCAGGTTTTTCAGCACCTCGTCGTACAGGCGGAGAATCAGTTCCCCCTTCGACAGGGTGCGGATGGATTCCTCCTGATATCTTGCAATCAGGCTGCTGCTTTCGTTCATTGAACGGTTCCTCCCGTTTCGCTTGTTTTCGGCTTTCCGAAATTCCGCCCGGCTCAGGACCCGCTGCCCGACAGCACGGAGGACAGGTAGTCGTACTGTGAGGTCAGCGCGCTGAGCTTGGTCTCCATCGTCGTGAACTTTGCGAGCCAGTGGCTTTTTTCGGTCTGAAGCTGGGTCTGCAGCTTTTTGACGTTCGACTCGTAGTCGGAAATCTGGCGGCTGAGCAGGCTGTTGTCCGCGCCGGTCATGTTGTCTTTGCCCGCCACCTCAATCAGGGCGCCGCTGTTGCCGAAAGCGCCGATGTTTTTCTCGATGACCTGCTTGATTCTGCCCGACACGCCGTCGGTGTTGGTAAACAGCTCGGCCACGCGGTCCGGGTCGCTCTGCAGCGCGCTTTCCAGCGCGGTCTTGTCGACCGCGAGCTTGCCGCCGGACAGCACGTCCGACGTGGTGGAGATGCCGATGGCACTCAGCGACAGGCCGGCCGACTGCACGGGCTCCAGAACGGCTTCGCGCAGGTCGGAAAGGATGCTGTTGAGCGTGCCGTCGTTCTGCAGAAGGCCCTGTTTTGCCTTCTCGTTCCACTTCTCGATTTCGTCGTCGGTCATGTCCTCTTTCTGGGCGTCGGTCAGCGGGCCGTACTTCGTGTTCGTCCCGTTTTCGGCGTCCAGCCCGTACGGCATCTCGGAAGTGTACTGGTTGGCCTTGTCAATCAGCTTGTTGTACTCGTCCACAAAGGCGGAGATTTTATCGACGAGGTCGTCCACATTGCCGGAGGACGAAAATTTGATTGGCTCCGCGCCCTCTTCGGTCGTCCCCGTCACGGTCAGGTGAAGGCCGTCCAGGTCGAAGCTGTTGGTGCTGCGGGTGATGTCCTGCGTTTCCCCGCCGCCGAGCACGACGTTCATTTTCAAATCCTGCCCGGCAGCGTAGCCGGCCGCGGCCATTTCATCAGCGTCGCCGAGGCCGAGAATATCCCCGGCGGACTCGCTGTCTTTTGCAAGGCTGAAACTGGAGCCGTCGGTGGAACCGAAGATGAGATGCTTCCCGTCTGTGGAGACGCCGACCTGAATCTTACCGTTCAAGCCGGTGGTGTCAATCGCGGTTTGCGCGGCGTCTTTTAAGCTATTGATTGAATCGTAAGTGCCGCCCGCGATGGTGAATTTGACTTCCTGCTCGTCGCCAACGGAAAGAGATTTGGCTTCCTGCCCACCGCCAACGGAAAGAGAATAAGTAGAATCGCTTTCCGAGGAAAGGTTTGTGATTTCACCGGTCTTTATGGTGACGGCGTTTTCGTCTGCCTCCAGATGCAGCACAGACGCGAGGTTTCCGCTTCCCACATCCTGAACGGAGATGCGGCCCTGCGCGCCGGTGTCGTCCGCGAGGATGCGGAAGCAGTTGCTCGTCTGGGAGTACTGGATGTTCACACCCGCATCGGAGTCGTTGCTGATGGTCGAAAGGACGGTCCCGATTTCGTTGTCCCCGCTGAATGTAAAGGCCTTTCCGTTTACATTTAGTTCATAGAGAGGCTTCCCGTCCGCATCAGTTTCTGTTGCCGATAATTCCGTGGAGACGGAATTCGCGTATTCGTCCAGCGTCATGGTGGTGTCCAGCCGGTTGACCGCGCCGTACCGCAGGCGCAGGGCGCCGTCCTCGCCGAGGACGCCGGATGCGCTGGCGGACGCGATTTTCAGCACGGAAGTGCTGTCTGTAACGGAAAAGGTCAGCCTGCCGGATTCCTCTGCCACGGTCACTTTTTCGCTGCCGAAGGCGGTATTCAGCTTCGTCTGCAGATAGCTGGCAAGCTCGCCAGCCTCATTGTTATCGTACTGGCTTTTGTCACTGTCGCTGAACGAAACGGCCTTCGTCACGCCGTCCAGCGTAAAGGATACGGTGGAGCCCGCCAGCGCGTCGCCGAGGTAGGACTTCGTCAGGGCGGCTTTGTCGACGGTGCCGCTGCTCTCGTACGTTCCCTCGGCAGTCTTTTCCAAGCTCAGCCCTTTCAGCAGGTTTTCGGAGCCGCCGGAAACGTCGCCACCGGTTATGGCGATTTTGCCGTCGCTGGATGTGACCGAAACCTTGCCATTCAGGTCGGAATTGCCCGCAATCTGGCTCTGAAGCTGCTGGGCGACTGCATTGGCGACTTCATCTGTGGAGCTCACGTTGCTTAAATCCAGCGGATTCCCGTCTTCGTCAGTCCCGAGGTAGACCGTGTAATCCGTTCCGTCGACTTTCAGCTTCAGGTAGGAAGCGGAGCTGACCGTCTGGTTGAACAGCGGGCTGTCGGCATCGGTGGTGACGGTGTCGCCGGTGATGCTGGCCGCGGCGGTCTGCCCGCTCAGGCCGAGCGCGGAGAGAAACGTTTCCCCGCTGGTGTCGTCCCCGTCGGCCTTGTACGCCGTGACGGATACATCTGTTGTTCCATCCGTACTTTTAAGAGTAACCTGACCGTTTTCGGCCGAAAACTCCACGTGCCCCTTCAGCTCGTCGGAAGAGGCAATCTGCTTGTTCAGGTTATCTGTAATCTTCGTCAGGTTCGCGTTGGCATCTGCGTCCGAATCGAGCGTGACGGAGCTGTCCACCGTAAGGGTGTACTGCTTTCCACCGTACCCGACGACGAGCGATTTTCCGCCCACGGCCGACTGCGCCCAATCGCTCCGCAGCGCGCCGGACTGGATGGTGGTCACTCCGCTGATGTCCTGCGTGGTGTAGACGGCCGCTTTCGCCGTCTGCGAGACGCTGTTGACCACGACGTTGCCCGCGTTCGAGGCCGTGCCCGTCGCGCTGACCGCGGACGAGGAGCTGACCAGGTCCAAGGAGGAGAAAAAGGTGGAGCTCAGGATGTTGGTGTCGCTCGCGAACGAAAAGTAATCGTCGGAAAGCTTCTGCATCAGCGATTCCACTTCGCGGTACATTTCGCGCCGCCAGGTGGCGACCTGCTCCAGGGAATTCTGCTTGTCGATTTTGCTCTGGGTCTTTGCCGTCATCGCGTCAATCAGCTTCTGCGTGTCGAGGCCGGACATCAGCTCCGAGCCGTTCAGGCGCGTGACGCCGTTTTCCGTATAAAATGAGGAGATGGAAGAAGTGGATGCTGTGGAGCTCATAAACAACCCTCCGATTCCGGTTCGGCAGACTGCCACCGGTTAAGCTGCGGATTTCTGCGGACTTCTAATTTTTATATCGGCTGCCGGCGGGAAAAGTTTAGAAAAAAGAAAAACCGGTGTGATTTTTTCACATCGGTTTTTCGCGGGAAGCGCCGTTTCGGATTTTACGCCCCGGCCGGCAGCGCTTCTTCCTCTTCGGGGGCGGCGGCATCCGGCACGGCTGCCCCGCTCTGCGCCGCAAGCTGGAACTTCGCCATGGTTTCGCTCAGCGCTTCGGCCAGGCGGTTCAGCTCTTCGCTGGTTGCGGCGCTCTCTTCCGCCGTGGCGGAGTTGGTCTGCACCACCGCGGAAATCTGCTCGACGTTGCCGTCCACCTTGCGCACGGACTGCGCCTGGCCGTCCGCCGCCTTCGCGATGGAATCCAGCAGGGCGCCGACCTGCTGCACGGCCTCGGTGACCGCCTTGAGGGACCGGCCCGTCTCTTCCGTGGTCTTCAGCCCGTCCTTCACCGCTTCGCCGGAACTCTGAATCAGCGCCGAGGTGCTCTTTACGGCTTCCGCGCTGCGGTTGGCGAGGTTGCGCACCTCGTCCGCGACGACCGAGAAGCCCCGGCCGGCTTCCCCGGCACGGGCGGCTTCGACGGCGGCGTTCAGGGCGAGGATGTTGGTCTGGAAGGCGATGTCCTGGATGGTCTTGATGATTTTCTCAATCTTTTCGGAGGAGTCGCTGATTCTGCCCATGGCCCCCGTCAGGCGCTCCATCTGGCGGGTGCCGTCCGAGACCGCCTGCGTGGCTTCGTTGGAGAGCTCGTCGGCGCGCCGGGCGCTTTTCGCATTGCCTTCGGCCTGCCCGGCTATCTTGCGGACGGACTCCGAAAGCTCCTGAATGGTCGCGCTCTGCTCCGCCGCGCCCTGGGCCAGCGCCTGCGAGGCGTTGGACATCTGCCGCGAGCCGCCCGCGACCTGGTCGGCCATCCCGCGGATTCTGCGGAACGTCTCGCTCATGGAGGCGAGAATTGCGCTCAGCGCGTCGCGGATGGCCTGAAAATCGCCGGTATAATCCCGCTGCGGGCGAACGGAAAAATCGCCCTGCGCCATGGCCCCGAGAATATGGGAGATTTCACCGATATCGCCGTTCAGCGCGCCGACGGTGTTCGAGAAAGCCCTGGACAGCGTCTCGATCTCGTCGCGCGTATGGACCGGCGGGACCTCGCTGTGCAGGTCGCCTTTCTCCAGCCCGCCGATGCGGCCGACCAGCCCGCCGACGGAACGGGCGATGGGGCCCGACACGCGGGCGGCGAGCAGGATGGAGACCGCGATGAACACCGCGGCCACCGCGGTGATGAACCAGATGGATTTATAGAGGTCGGCCATCATTTCGGGGACGTCCGCCGCCACCGCAAGGTTGTAGTCCGTGCCCGAAATGGGCGCATAGGCGACGTACAGCTGCTGGCCGTCGATCGTGCAAGAGGTGCTGCCCGCTCTGCGGGTGGCCATTTTCCGCACCAGGCCGGCGGCGTCCGCATAGGCGGGGTTCTTCTTGGCGAGCTCGATGTAGTTGACTTCGTCCTTGATGTATTTGGGGTTCTTATGCGCGATGATTTTCCCTGCTTTGTCAATGATGAAGCCGAACCCTTTTTGGCCGATGGAAAGGCCGTCGATCACCTGGTTGAAGGCGTCGCTGTCCAGCTTGGCATAGACGACGCCGTCGTACCCGGTGCCGTTGTTGACCTTGCTGGCGAGATACAGCGCCATGCCGCCGCTTTCCTGCTTCGTCATGGTCGAAAGGTACGAGCCCCCGCCGTAGGAGCCGTTTTGAAAATAGTCCGTCTTGCTGATGTCCGCGCCGTCCAGCGTTTTTCCGTTTTTGTCGGCGAGGCCGGCCTCGGAAAAGTGGTAGCTGGTCGCGAGGAAGTTGAGGGTGTCCTTCCACATGGACTGCGGGCTTGTGGTGCTGGTGATCGAGGGGTTCGCGGCGATGGCCTCAAGGCTCAGGCTGTAGTTTTTAATCGCATTTTCCACCGACTGCTTGTATGCGGTGGAAATGCGGGTGACCTGCTGCTGCATGTTGCTGCGGATGGTATAATAAGAAAGCGTGCAGGTCACGACGGCGATGGCGGCGCTGACCGCCGCCGTCAGGCAGATCATGCTGCGCATCAGCCTGCCGCGGAGGGTGGTCTGCTTTCCGCCGCGCCGGGAGCGGATTTTTTTCACTTTGGGGCTCGCCTGTTTTTTCCAGAATTTTTTCATTTTGATTCGACAACTCCTTCCATCGAAACGGAACTCAGCAATGAAAATCCAATCCCACTTGACTGGAGAGCATTCCTGCGATTTTTTCGACCGGGGCCTGCACCTTTACGGCCCCCAGCTCGTACGCCGCCATCGGCATGCCGTACACCACGCAGGATTCCCGGTCCTGCCCGATGGTGTACGCGCCGGCCCTGCGCATGCTCAGCAGCCCGCGGGCCCCGTCGCGCCCCATGCCCGTCAGGATGACCCCGACGGCCTCTTTGCCGGCCGCGGCGGCGACGGAGTTGAACAGCTCGTCCACCGAAGGGCAGTGGCCGTTGACCTTCTCCCCCCTGGCGCACCGGACGTAATAGCCCTTCGCGTCTTTTCTGAGGTACAGGTGCTTGCCGCCGGGGGCGACCAGCGCCGTGCCGGGCTCCACGCGGTCGCCGGTCTTCGCCTCGGAGACTTTCAGCCGGGAGACGCGGTCCAGCCGCTCGGCGTACATGCGGGTGAAGTTCGCCGGCATATGCTGCACAATCACGATGCCGGGCATCTCTGCCGGCAGGTCGCGCAGGATGGCGGCGGTGGCCTCGGTCCCCCCGGTGGAGGCGCCGATTGCGACCACGCGGAAGCGAACCCTCAGCCGGGCCGGCGGCGCGCCCGCCCCGGCCCGGTGCACGGCCAGCCGGAGCTTGGCGCGGATTTCGCCGCTGAAGGCCGCGAACCCGCCCGCGGCGCGCAGGTCCGGCAGGCCGACGTAGGACCCGGCGGGCTCCCCGCCGTCGGTCCAGGCCGCGCGGTCCTGCGGGGGGCCGACGGCCACCGCAGGCAGGGAGCAGAACCGGCGCAGGCTTTTCAGAAATTCCCGGACGCCCGTCTTTTCCGGAAACACCGCGTCCGCCACCAGCACGTCCGGGCCGAGCGCCCGGATTTTCCGCTCCGCCTCTTCGGGTCCCCCGGCCCAGCCGACGACCCGGATTCCCGCATCCCCGGCCACCGCCTGCTGCACGGCAGTCCGGAAGGGGAGGGACTCGTTCACAATCAGGACTTTCACAGGGCTTGGCTGCATGTTCAGCTCTCAGGGTCCTTTCTGGTAAATTGAAGGCTCGATGTACCGAAGGCCCGTCGCGTTGTGCGGAATGGTCTCCGAATGGCCGATGAACAGATAGCCGCCGGGCTTCAGCGCGTCGCGGAACCGGGCGACCAGGCTGTCCCTCGCTTCCTGGCTGAAATAAATCATCACGTTCCGGCAGAAAATCAGGTCGAAGGGCGTGTGGAACGGGAACGGCTCCATCAGGTTCAGCTGCCGGAAAATCACTTCCCGCCGGATTTCGTCGCTCAGCGCACAGCCCCCGCTCTGCCTGCGGAAGTAGCGGTGCCTCCACTGCGGCGGAAGGCCGGCCAGCGATTCCTCGGGGTAAACGCCGCGCGCGGCGCTCTGCAGCGCCCGGGTGGAAAGGTCCGTGGCGAGCGTGCGGTAATCCCAGCCGGGGCACAGCGCGAAATACTCCTTCATCACCATCACGGCCGTGTAGGCCTCCTCGCCCGTGGAGCAGCCCGCGCTCCAGACATGCAGGCTGCGGCTGCGGTTGGTCTTCTCCTGGGCGGGGAGGATCACGTCTTTCAAGAACTCGAAGTGGCGGGGCTCGCGCATGAAATAGGTGTGGTTGGTGGTCAGCCGGTTCATCATCGCGTTCAGCTCGTTGCGGTCGCCGCGGACCATCTCGAAGTACTGCGAGAAGCTCGAGACCTTTTTCCGGGCCAGCACCGCGTACATCCGCGCCTCAATCAGCAGGCGCTTTTTGCTCAGGTCTATGCCGAAGTTGCCGCGGACGAAGGCCACCAGCCGGCGGAACTCGGAATCGGTGAGCTGAATCATCCGGCCCCACCGCCCGCAGCGGGCCGCCCGGACGCGCGGGCCTCAGCTTGCATTGTACAGGTTCTGCACGTTCAGAATCAGGCTGATGCTGCCGTCGCCGAGGATGGCGCACCCGTCGATGCCGGATTTGCGCACGCCGAACTGGTTGAGGTAGCTGGGCAGGGACTTCACGACGACCTGCTGCTCGCCCAGCAGCGCGTCCGCAAAGATGCAGAACGAGCTGTCGTGCGTGCCCACCAGAATCACGATGCCGCCGGCGATGTCGGTGACTTTCGTGTCGATATGGTAGGCCTTGTGCAGGCGCACGAGGGGGTAGTACCGGTTCCGCACCAGGATGAACTCGCGCATGTCGGTGTCGTACAGAATGCTGCTGTCCGCGGCTTTGAAGGACTGGCGGATGTTTTTGATGGGCACGGTGAACATGGTGTCGCCGACCGAAATCTTCATGCCGTTGATGATGGCGAGGGTCAGCGGGATTTTGAAGACGATTTTCGTCCCCTTGCCCGGCGTGCTGTCGATGGCCACGTCGCCGCCGATTTTCTCGACGTTTTTCTTCACGACGTCCATGCCGACCCCGCGGCCGGAGTACTCGGTCACGACCTCGTTGGTCGAAAAGCCCGGCATCAGCAGGAACTGGTACACCTCCTGGTCGGTGTATTCGTGCGGCTGCTTGGTCAGCAGGCCCTTCTGCTGCGCCTTTTTCAGCACGGCTCCGCGGTCGATGCCGGCCCCGTCGTCCGCCACGGAGACCAGGATGTCGCCGCCCGTGTTCTGGGCGGAGAGCGTGATGGTCCCGGATTCGGGCTTGCCGGCCTTCAGGCGCTCTTCCTTCGACTCGATGCCGTGGTCCATCGCGTTGCGCACCAGGTGCATGATGGGGTCCGAGATGCTGTCCACAATGGTCTTGTCCACTTCGGTCTCTTCGCCCACCAGCACGAGCTGCGCGTCCTTGCCGAGCTTGCGGTTCATGTCGCGCACGATGCGCCGCATCTTCTGAAACACGGTGGAGATCGGCACCATGCGGATGGACATCACGATTTCCTGCAGCTCGTCCGTCAGCTTGCGAAGCTGGCGCGAGGCCTTCGTGAAGTTATTGTCCATCCCGCTCTGCTGCAGCGCCGGGTTGGAGGTCACCATCGATTCGGTAATCACGATTTCGCCCATCAGGTCCATCAGGCTGTCCAGTTTGGAGAGGTTCACGCTGATGAGGCTCTGCCGCGCGGCCCGCGGCAGAGCCTCATCAGCGTGAACCTCTCCAAACTGGACAGCCTGAT
>ENA-UOOK01002853-UOOK01002853.1-fermentation-metagenome-genome-assembly--contig:-NODE-2853-length-20485-cov-5.539599_pt1 | contig 20485 bp, 18 predicted proteins | sample MGYA00245777_ERZ724023 | MGnify/ENA primary metagenome ERZ724023 (study PRJEB28704, sample SAMN03018312) | fermentation metagenome | biome: anthropogenic terrestrial biome; feature: soil; material...
CTACAGAGGCACTCTCTATAAGAGATAAAAAAACCGCCGATGCAAATACGATTAAAAGCAGGTTTCCAAATAAATTTCCAAAAGAAGTAGTAAATATTTCATGCAAACTATAACAATTATTTTTCAAACATATATTTATCAGGTAATCAAAATAAACCAGCATTATCACACAAGTTATTATAATTGCCACCCAGCTGTCCCTACCAGACATATTCATAAAAATTTGCGGGTAGGTTTTCAAACTCGATATCGATCATGGCTCACCTGAGTTTCAGGTTGTTTTACGGAAAAACCCTCCGGTCCATTCTTTTTCGCTCTGGCAATACTCCATCGTCAGCCCGAGTTCCTCGAAACCGGCCTGAAGTTCCGGGAATTCCTCATGCAGAATGCCCGCCAGAATCAGGTATCCGCCCGGACGCACCCAGCCGGTAATCAGTTCGCGGTGCGCCAGCAGGACCCGCCCGAGAATGTTTGCCGCCACCAGGTCGTAAGCCCCGGCGTGGCGGCCGAACTGGGTCAGGTCGGCGGTTTCAAATTCGATGTCGCTGCGGTAAAAACCGTTCTTCTCGGCGTTTTCAATCGCGATCCGGGTGGCTTCGGGGTCGTTGTCGAAGGCTTCGACCGGTTCATAGCCGAGCTTTTTGGCCGCGATCGAGAGAATGCCGGAGCCGCACCCCGCGTCGAGAAAGGATTTCATGCCGGGCTGCCCCGCCATGCGGTCGATCATGCGCAGGCAGAACGAAGTGGTGGCGTGCTGTCCGGTCCCGAAACTCATGCCGGGGTCGAGGTCCACGACCACCTGGTTGGGTTTCGGGGCGTATTCCAGCCAGCTCGGGCGGATGATCAGGCGGTCGGTCACGTGCTGGATATTGAAAAACTTTTTCCAGACTTCCGCCCAGTCTTCGCGCTTGATTTCGAAACATTCGACGGCGCCTGGATACCAGCCGAACTCTTCCCAGAGCGGGCGGACGGCTTCGACGGCGATCCGGGCGGAATCCGCTTCTTCGGGCGTGTCGAAATAAAGGGTATGGCAGGTGAACCCGGCTTCCCGGTCCTCCCATGTGCTGAAATTATAGCCGAGCGCGGTCAGCAATTCATCGGCAAGGTCCGCGTTGCCGGTATTGTCGGCAATCTTGCAACAGTAAAGAATATCGCTCATAAAGAGTTCCTTTCATTGAGTTGGCATAAGATAATACCGGCGGAAAGGGAATTCAACGCCGATTGAAATAAATATCTTCAGGTTTTCACCGGAATCCGGCGCGGGGAGTTCAACACCTTGAAGGAAGGCGTATTCCAAGGAGGCAAGTATTTTGACGAATAAATGATCAGGAGGGGTTGCAATAATCGGAATTGACTGTATTTTAAAATTAAATAACTCGAGTAATTAAATTTTCTGGAAATGCAATGAGTTCGCCTAAGCCTGTTACAATGAAAGAAATAGCGGAACTTGCCGGGGTCAGCCGCCCGGCCGTGTCCGCCGTGCTGAACAACCGGCATGATTCCAGCATCAAAGTTTCCAAGGAAAAGCGCGAACGGATACTGGACCTGGCGCGGAACCTGAAGTACCGCCCCAATTTTTCAGCCGTCCAACTGACGGGCAAGCGCGACCGCAGCATCGGGATTATTTCCGGGTGTTACCAGACCGGGGTGAATTCCGAATTCAACCGGCAGCTTGCGATCAAGCTCCGGGTGGAGAATTATCAGGCGTATTTTGTCGGAGTTACCGATCCGAAGCATGAACTGGATACCATCAATGATTTTATTTCGCGCGGCATGTCCGGGATTATCAGCAATTATACGCTGAACAACATCCGGCAGAAGGATTATCCCATCCCGATGGTTTTCGTGTCCGAGAGGATGAAGGACCATGATATTATCACCGACCTGGAACTGGGCGGGTATGCCATGACCCGGCATCTGATCGATCACGGACACCGGAGAATTGTTTTTGCATGCAGTCAGTTGCGGTACAATGAAATGAAATACGCCGGGTTTCAGCGCGCCTGCCGGGAAGCGGCGTTGCCGGTGCCGGAGAAAGATATTCTGGAATTCAGTTGGAACGCCGGCTTCGCGGAGCAGATCGATCATTTGATCCGCGAGAAAAAAGTAACCGCTTTTTTCCTGAACGGCGATCTGCTGGCGGGCGAGTTTATGGCATGGTTGCAGGATCATGGGTACAGAGTGCCCGAAGATATCGCTATTGCCGGGTGCGACGGTTTGGAAATCGCCAATATCATGCGGGTCCCCCTGACCACGATCATTCAGCCGGTCCGAAAGCTGGCCGAACAGGCGGTCGGCATCCTGCTGGACAAAATCGAGGGGCACCGGTGCGGCAGGATTGCCGATCCGGTCCGGGTGGAGCCTGAATTCCGCCTGAGCCGGAGCTGCGGCTGTCCGGCGCACGATAAAAAACATATTCTGTGGGAATGGCTGCCGATCAGCCTGGAACGAACCGGGCAGAACATCAAACCGCTGCCGCCGCAATTTCACGGAAATGACGGAGTCTTGTCACTGAAAGAGTTAACCAATAGGAATACTGGAGGAATCCGAAAATGAAACGAAGGAAAATTTTTACACTTATCGAGCTCCTGGTAGTTATTGCGATCATCGCCATACTGGCCTCTATGCTGCTTCCCGCGCTGAATTCGGCAAGGGAGAAAGGGCGCACCATCGCCTGTACTTCCAATCATCGGCAGATCGCCATGCAGTTTTCAGTTTATGAACAGGATTTTCAGGCGTTTCCGCCGGAAAAACTGAACGACTGTGGCTCGGGCGGGTATACCGGATTCGATTCCTGGTTTCAATACTTTTACCTGCATTACTTCAACCGCCAGAAATTGGTCATGACCTGTCCGAACGGCGTTTTACGTAATTTTCAGGGAAGCAACGGCGGCGCGTGGGGGCATTATGCCTATAATACCAATATCTGGAAAACCAACGCCACCGGCTTTCATGGCAAACTTGCCAAAATCCGGCAGCCTTCCCGTATCATTTTGTTGACGGATGGAATCTTCGACAAAGCGGTAGACCCGCCGAGTCCGTATTCCTGGACGAATAATTATGAGCGGACGGACCTGCGGCACATCAACAGAATCTCCAATCCCTATGTGGGGGGCGGCCTTAAGGCCCTGATTGACGGACACGTGGAGTCATTTATTGTGGATAATGCCTATCCGAGTACGACGGAGCACCCGCTCCATTTTTATCTTTACCGTTTACCCTGACCATATTTGAGGAATCGTTATGGCAAAGAAAATATTATTGTTGCTGTCGGCTTTTTCGGCCGTTCTGCTTTCGCCTGCATGGGCGAAAGACGTGGTGCTTGAGAACCAATCGGCGGCTTTTGTCTTTTCGCCGGAATACAATTATGGATTGAAGCGTATCGTCAACAAGACGACCGGGCGCGCCGTGGAATTCGACAAACCGGCATCCGGCAAGGGCTCTTTATGGAGCTTGGAACTGGTTGACGGTGATCGGAAGATATATGGCAATGACCAGGTGAAAGTCCGGAACGAAGGCGATCGGATGGTGCTGTTGTGGGACGACGTAACCGTCGGGCAATCAACGATCAAGGTTGAAGTCACGGTGACACTGCCGGAAGATTCCGGCATTGCCGACTGGCAGCTTCAGGTGAAAACGGCGGGCAATCCGGCGCCCTGGGTAAAGAGCGTTGTATTTCCGCTGGTTGACGGCGTGAAATCGCTTGGCGACGACTATCTCTATTACGGGGAATACCTCGGGCGGGTCGTTCGTAATCCGGCGGAACGCCTTCGCCAGGTCATCATCAACCATCCGGGGCGCTGGTCGATGCAGTTCGCAGCCTTTCACGGCAGCGAAAAGCTCAAGGCCAATGATCTGGTGCCCACAAAAGGCGGCTTTAAGGTCAACGGTTTTTACCGCGGGAGCGCCGCGGATGAAACCGGCATGTATCTGGCCGCGGATGACGGCGGCGATTATCAGAAGACTCTGGAGTTGAATGGCGGACGGCGGAACTTCAGCCTTTCCGCCAGCCACTATCCGGCGTTGCCGTTCTGGCCGCCGGACAGCGGCAAGCGCGAAGCGGAGTTTTCGTATACGATTCCCTATTCCATGAAACTCGGGACGTTCTGTGGAGGGATTGGAGAGGCCGCCGCCCTGTACCGGAGCATGGTGGAGAACCGGGAATGGTTGAAAAACGGAAAATTGCGGACGCCGCAGAACCCGGTATCGCCGAAAGTTCTTGAGTGTGCGTTCTGGGCTAAATTTTATCACGGGGCCAATAAAGTCGTTCCTGAAATCGCCATGATGCAGGAATACTTGCAGGTGCCGGTGAATACGCATTGGTGCCGCTACGGCGTCGGTCGCTTTGACGATAACAATCTGGAGTATTTTCCCTCGATGGCGAACTTCCGCGAAGGGGTGCAGGCGCTTCGGCGGCTCGGGGTTGGCGTGGCCCCGTATCTTTGCTGCGCCGTCTGGGACCAGGATACCGAGTCATACCGCCGTTACGGGATGGAAAAGGCCGCGGCACTGAATGAATTCGGGGCGCATTACCTCTGGATGCTGGCCGGTAACCAGCCCTCGTCGTGGATGAATCCGGCATCGCCGCTGTGGCGTGAAAAATATCTGGAAGCAACCATGAAAATGTTTGGTCAATGGGGCGCCGACGGGCAGTATCTGGATGTTCTGGCCTGTGCCGGGAAACTTTCTTATAACACGGACCTGCATCAGCCTCACGGCGGCAATTACTGGGTGGAGGGGAACCGGAAGCTCTTGAGTTCTCTCAAAGAATCCTGTGCAACGGTGGAAGCGGCGCCTTTTCTGGTAACGGAAGGGTTTTCCGAAAACTATATCAACCAGATCGATGCGTTTCTGACGCTGGATATTACGCGGTACGGGTGGAAAACACGCCAGAACAGTGACGTATTTCCGCTGTTTTCCCTGGTATACCATGATTTCGCCGTTGCCTACGGTTCGGACTGCGGACAGCGGATCACGCCCGGCATGTTGCGCTGGCAGATGGGGCTCAGCTTCATCTGGGGCGTTCAACTGTGTTACAGCGATATGGTTATCCGACCGCCCGACGACCGGATTCATGACCGGTATACGAAAGAACTGGTTCAGGCCTGGTATCGCTCCGGCTATCCGTTTCTGACCGGCGGGCAGGGGATCGAAACCGCACAGGTCCCAAAGGCCGAACTGGCCGGAAACGCGGCGGTGGCGGTCATCAGCGCGCCATATCAAGTTGCGCTGGAGCAGAATCTGTCGTTCCCGTGGGAGGGCCCGTCTGTCCCCGGGTCTGCCTGGCGGAACAACGAAGGGAATATCGGGATCACGCTCGCCAATATTTCCGGCAAGGATCAGCCGGTCAAAATATTGCTGGATCGGGAAGCCTTGAAAACAACGAAAAATACGGTCTGGCAGAGCTGGCCCCTGCCGGTGAAGAAGATTGGAAGTCTGGACCGTCTGGCGGAGCTGAATATGGAAGTCCCGGCGGACCGCGCGTTGATTCTGGAAATCCGGGATGAAGCGCCGCCGGTGATTCGTCCGTTGCTGGAGCCGGAGCTCAAAGTCGCGCTGGCGGATACCGCCGCCAAAACATTTCCCGTTCTTTCGGCCTCTTCCGATATCCTGTATGGCGCCGAAGGCGCTTTGATTGAAAACAGCGCCGGTCGCCTGCAGGTCCTTTCTCCGAGAACCGGAAAACCGGCCAGGCTGAACGATGCGCCCGATTGGCGACAGCTTGAGGGATTCGGCGGGCCGCGCGATCCGGAAAACCGGACATTTTATGTGCTCGAACCGACCGGTTACGCCCTGACCGGGCAGGGGACGGCGACGGTGCAGTTCCGCCATGGCGTTTTTGCCGCGGAGGTGGTGATGGAGTCCGAGGGAGCGCTCACGGCTCCGGTCATCGACGGCAGGCAGGCTCGACTGATCGCCTGTCGCGACGGTAAATATGAATCCGGCGGCAAGCTGGCGCTTACCCCCGGTCGGTACCGGGTCATCGGCGCGGTTGACTTGCCGGAAAGCGGCGGGAAAAAAATGCTGTCCGAACTGGCCGAAATTTCGCAGAAAACCGCCGCCGAAGGAAAGAAAATCCTGAGCGGCCCCGATTCGTTAAGCAACGAAACCCGCAATCAGGGCGAAAAATGGCTGGCGCTTGGAAATGCCGCCGCGTTTCTGGTCAGCGGCAAGCGGGTGTCTCTTGATCATCCGCACGACTGGCTGTTGCCGTCGTATACCGAACACCTTCACTACCAAGGCGCGGACAACGGTACGCTGGTGCTGTTGAATGACGCCCACCGGGCGAATATTGCCGTCAAGCCTGAAAAGAATAATACGTTTGCGGTTACGATCAAGGGCTGGGAAACGGCTTCCAATTTGTTGCGGATGCTTTACGAAACCGAAATCAATGTCGGCGGAAATACGTTCAAACTGACTTCGCTTGATTATCTGGAGGCCGCCAATCCTCTGCTGGCCGAGATCGATCCGCGCGACGCCGTCGTGACGAAAGCCGCCGATGCCGAAGTCATTTACAACGGCATCGTGATCACCAATACGGCTCCCTTTGAGTTGCCGGTCCGGATAACCGCGGACCTGCCGCCCGGATGGGAATTCCCGCCGGAATTGAATGAGGCGGAGTTCAAACTGAAAGCGCAGGGGCGCCGCCGGATTCCGCTTACGTTCCGGTGCCGTCCGGGAACGAAAAGCGATGGACGGAATTTCAGGGTTTACGTAAATTATTCCGGGGATGTCGACAGTGCGGTCAGCGAAGACTTCAAGGTGGCGGAGCGCCAGACCGCGTTGATTCCGGCTGGCGGCGCTGTTCAGAGTAAAGCGTCCACCCTGATTCGTCATCATGGTACCGCTGCCGTCGTGGTTGGCGATCAACAGCAGGAGATTTCCATGACCATTGAGCCCGGCAAGGTTAACCGCCGCAACAAAGAACTCAAATGGACCTTGCTGGACAGTCTCTTGAATCCGGTGAAAAACGGCACGATTGAATTCAAAAACGAAAACCCTGTCGAACTGAAGATTCCGGTCGATGGAAAAGGCGTCTATTTTGTCCGCTTCACCGCCGCATTTTTCAAGGTCAAGATCAATAACGCCGCCGGTTATGGATTCAGTTGCTGGGAGCACGATCCCTATATTTTACACGGCAAGGAACGGGCGGTCCTGTCCTTCATGGTGAATCCCGGAGCCCGTTCGTTTGAGTTCCAGGGCGCGGACGGCGGCCCGCTGGAACCGGCGCGGGTGATCATCCGCACGCCGGACGGCAAGGCGGTTTTCGATTATTCCGGCAACTATTCGCCGGACCGGTGGATCAAGGTGCCGGTGCCGGACGGCGCGGACGGGAAAATCTGGACGGTTGAAGTGATTCCGGTCGAAGACATGCAGATTGCGTTGCGCGGCCCGGTTTCGCATTGGGTTTCCCCGGCGCGGGAAGCCGTGCTGGCGGAGAAGTGATTGCTTGGGCGAAGGCGATGGCTATCTTTGGGCGGGCTTCTGAAAATAATTTTCAAAAGGACAGCCCCCTCGAAATCGATCGATATTTGTCAAAAAGATTTCGGGGAAAGAAAAATGCTTTAAGAAGCTTATTTATAGACCAGCGTGATGCCGTCGCGGCCGGGCAGGTTCAGGTCTTCGCCGTAGATCACCTGAAGCGGCAGCCCGCAGTCGCGCAGGAAGTCTCGGACGGCGTTTTTCAAGGCGCCGGAACCGCGCCCGTGGATGACTCTGATACTGCGGAAGCGGGTGCTGTAAAGCGGGCCGTGGAGTTTGCGCAGGGCGTCTTCCACGGTCAGCCCGTGAAGGTCAATGGTGATTTCGCATGAGGAATGTTCAGCCATTTTTGATGAGTTCGTTTTTGTTGAACCGGTATTCGCGGCGGCAGAATTCGCATTTGACCGCGACCGAATCCCGGTTTGAAAAAATCTCCGCCAGGTCGGCGCGCGGCATCAGCTTCATCGAGCCCAGCAGTTTGCCGTGGCTGCAACTGCAGCGGAAACCGGGGAGGGGGCCGTAACTGAATTCCGGGATATCCTGCGACAGGGCCGCCGCAATCCGGGCCAGTTTTTGTCCGGGCGGGCATTCTTCCAGCAGAATTTCGCGGAACGGGTTCTGGCGGATTCGTTCCCGGATCGGGTCGAACGCGGCCAGGTCGCAGTCGGGCATGGCCTGGAGCATCAGCCCGGCCGCTTTGCGGACCGGCTGGGTTGGATCGGCGTTAAAGCGGACCGCGCAGGCGAATTCGGTTTCGATCTGGTCGCTGGTCGAGAAGAAAAAACCGGCGTCGCCGGTAATGTCCGCCAGCGGCGCCTTGGTACTGCCCGAGTTGATGATACTGCCGTTGTCGAATTTGATCACCTTCATCAGGCCGTCTTCATGGCCGAAGATTTCCTCGGCTTTCAGGTTTTCCGAAATCAGGTGGGGGGCGTTGAGAATACCGCGGACATCGCAGCGGGCATTGACGTCGACCAGCAGTTTTCCGAGCAGTCCGGGGTATTCCCATTGGCACGAATACTTCTCGGCGCCTTCCAGCAGGGGAGCCAGCAGGGCGCCGGTGGTCAGGGCGTTGGCGAAGATTTCCGCCGCCAGCGGGTCCGCGTCGAAGGTCCGGATTGCGTCCGCACACAACGACGTGGTATCGGCCAGCGAAAACCGAACCTTCAGTTCTCTGAATGTCCCGCGAACAGAGTAGTCCGCTTCCATAAATCAGAGCACCCGTTCGATGACGATTCCGGGATCGATTTCTTCGTTCAGAATCCGTTCGAGCCCGCTTTTGATGGTCATGGTGGCGTGCGGACAGCCGCCGCAGGCGCCTTTCAGTTTCAGGTAGACGGTTTTTTCTTTGATTTCCACGATTTCAAGGTCGCCGCCGTCCGCCTGCAGGAAGCTGCGGAGTTCTTCGAGTTTATTGCGGATTTGCTGGTGCAGTTGTTCCATTTTTCACCTCATGCCCGGACGAACTGTTTCGTCCCCGGGTTCCATTGGTACTGGGTTTTAGAGTTAATCGAGCTTTCCGCCACGCCGATCATCTTCAGCGGGTTGCTGAAAGCAAGTTTAACTATATCATCGGGCGACAGAAAATCAAGCGACGCAAGGTAATTTGCGCAGACAAGAATGGTGGCGGACGAACCGACCAGGCATTGTTTTTCCGGGTTATGGAGCAGCCCGCTCGGCTCGAGCACGGCGTTGTTGCCGAGCGTGCAGTAGCGCCCGGGAGGCATACCGGCCAGCGGGGAGGCGTCGCTGGTGACGATGACTTTGTCAAGCCCTTTGGCGCGGATGATGGTTTTGATCAGCGTATTGGGGAGGTGATGCCCGTCGGTGATGATCATGGCGGTGAGCTGGTCGTCGGCCAGCCCGGCCCAGATCGGATTGTTGTGACGGTGGATCATATTGGGGCAGCCGTTGCCGAGGTGGGTCAGGAGCCTGGCTCCCGCCGCGGCGCATTTTTCGATATCGGCGGGTGTGGCGAGGTGATGCCCCAGGGAAACGGCGATGCCGAGGCTGTTGGCGCACGCGATCAGTTTTTCGGCCCCTTCCGCTTCCGCGGCAATAGTCAGGACCTTGATCTGTCCGTCCGCCCAGTCGAACATGCGTTTCAGGTAATCGCAATCGGGTTTGCTGACGGCGGCGGGGTTGTGGGCGCCGACCGCGCCGGGCTGGTCGGAAATGAACGGCCCTTCGAGGTGCAGACCGAGCACGCAGCCTTCGAGGTCCGGGTCTTTCATGGCCCGGGCCAGCATGGGGAGGTTGCGGCGGTAAATCTCTTCATGACTGGTGATGACGGTGGGGAGAAAGCCCGCCGTGCCGTTTTCGTGCAGGGCTTTGGCGGAACGGATGAAATCTTTTTCCGTCAGCGACGCATCGGAATAGTCCACATTGATATAGCCGTTTACCTGCAAATCGATGAAACCCGGAATTTTCATTTTTTACCTCTACTTAAAATATCTGGTATCTTTGTTAAGTGATTTTACAATCGCTAATATAAATCATTTTGGCCGGAATTCAACTCCGATTCGGGATTTTGCGGGGGTTTATCAAGGATTTTCATCCGGGTATACCTGGCGAAGTTTCTTCGCCGTTGAATCGATGCTGTTTCGAATAGTAACCGGCTCAATGCATTCGAGATTTTCATTCGAAAATCTGAATGCATCGACGCGTTGCGTATCGCCGGTTGTAAAGAAAACCTTTCGGCTCCCGCATTGCACGTGCGGGAGTTTTTTTTATGTGTCTGCGGCAGGAACCCCGGCTGAAAAACACATGCGCTGAATTTTATGCCTGTCTTTTGAGCCATTCGGCTACGGCGGAGAAGACTTCCTGCAGATCGTCGAATTTCAGATGGGCGTGGCGGTCCAGCCCGGTCGGCTGTCGGTTGACGATGACGATTTTTCCTCCGCCATAGTACGTAGCCATCGGCAGGTTTGCCGCCGGCGGCACCGTGAGGCTGCTGCCCAGCACCAGCAGCAGGTCTGTCCGTTCCAGGTCTGCGAAAGCGGATTCCAACAATTCGGAATCGGGGGACTCCCCGAAAAAGACGATGTCCGGTTTGATCAGGCCGCCGCATTTACGGCAATGGGGGACTTGTCCGCTCCTGACCACGGGGACGATTTCAGCGTAACAAAACCGGGTTTCGCATTCAAGGCAATGGTGTGACACCATGGACCCGTGGAATTCCCGGACATCGAGGCTGCCCGCGCGCTGGTGCAGATTGTCGATGTTCTGGGTGTAGATGGTGCCGAGGCGGTTCTGCTGCTGCATTTGCGCCAGCGTATAATGAACCAGGTTGGGTTCCCGGGCGGACAGGTTGTACGTGAAGTCTTTGGCGTATTCGTAGAAAATCTCAGGGTGTTTCCGGAACAGCCCGATTTCGTGAATCTCCTCGGCATCGTATCCTTTGAACGTTTTGGAAAACACCCCGTTGTCGCCCCGGAAATCGGGGATGCCGGACAAGGTGGAGATGCCCGCGCCGGTAAAAGCGCGTATCCTTCGCGATGATTCCAGCAGGTCCAAGAGTTCCTGCAGCGGTTGTTTCTCAGTCATCGCCGCGTTCTCCGGGTTGAGGGAATTTTTTCAGCATTTCAACGGCTTCTTCCTGCAGGCCGAGCTCGGCGGACTGGCGGAAGAATTCTTCCGCTTTCCGGCGGTCCGTTTCGACACCGTAACCATGATAATAGATCATTCCGAGATAATATTTGGCCAGATCGACCTGTCCGACGCAACTTTCGAACAGCAGGCGGGCTTTTTCGTAATCGCGCGGCCCCCCCAGCCCCTCATAGTGGAGCAGGGCCAGGCGGTAACGCGAGAAAAGATTGAATTTTTCCGCTTTCTCCAGCCATTGGCGCGCTTTGCGGTAGTCCGGCGTACCGTTGGCTTCGTCCAGATAATACATGCCGAGCGAAGTCAGGGCCTGGGTGTTTCCGGCGGCCGCGGCGCGTTCGAACCATGCGGCCGCCTGGCCGAAATCTTTCCGGCGCAAATGGACGTTGCCCAGGGATTCCATGGCGGCCGTATCGCCGTTTTTCACCGCGTTGATAAAGGCGTCCAGCGCGCGCGCCGGTTCATTCAGCCGTTGGTAGACTTCTCCCAACAGCCGCCAGGCTTCTCCGTCATTGGTTTCGGATGCTTTTTCCAGCCATTGGCGGGCGCGGGTCAGGTTGCGGCGGCGGAGATACCAGGAGCCCAGTTTTTTCATGGCGCTCAGGTCGCCCGCGGTTGCTGCTTTTTCCAGCCATTGAACGGCGCGGTCATTCTGTTTTTGTTCAAACAGAATTTCGCTCAGGCGGCGCATGGCGTTCAGGTTTTCCAGCGCGGCGGCGCGTTCGTAGTAATAAACGGCCCGCTCAAGGTTCCGGGGGGCGCCGAGGCCGTTGTCGTACAGATAGGCGAGCGGCAGAAAGGCGCGTTCGTCCGTGGCTGCGGCGTTTAACAGCAGTTTCAACGATTCGACGTATTTGTCCTGGCGGAACAGCTCCATGCCTCTGGCATAGCTTTCGCCGTCAAAAGCGGCGGCTCCGATGGAACAGCAAATCAACAATATACTTAGTCTGGATCGCATGAGAAAAACCTCGAATATAAAAAACAGCATGCAGGGAAAAGATTCCACCGCATGCCGCAAAAGTCAAGCCGGTTAGTGGCGCATTCTCGACTTTTTTATAAGAAATGCATGAAATGTTATGCCTCCGGTACGCCCCATGTGTACAAGACGGTTACTGCGGGGCCGTCCCATGAAACGCTGCCATCGCTGTTGATCTTGACCGGCCGTACTTGCATGGTGCCGGTTGCTTCGTCCGGCGCGCTGACCGCCACCGCGGGTGTTCCTGTCACGGTGACTTCGGGCGATGAACCGCCGGAGGAGATGTTGCCGGGCTTCCACTGTTCGGCGGCGGCGTCGTAGAGCAGGGCCTGACCGTCCGTAGCGGCGGAAGTGTCGGATACGTCTGCAAGGTCGGCAAGGGTTTCCGGTATCGCCGGTTTGTTGAGCAGATCGGCGTAGCTTCCGGAAACGGCAACTGCGGCAAGGTTGGCCAGCTTGTTTTTTGAGGCATTGTCGTAGTCATTGGTGGACAGGGCTTTGCCGGTGATTTTATCCACTTTTCCGGCCATTGCCGTTTCCACCGTTGCCTGACGTGCCAGCGTCGCGTTTGCCCGGATTTCGTTTCCGGCGATTTGAATGCCGTCGCCGGCGGTATAGGACGCCTGTTCGATGTTGCCGGGCTTCCATAGCTCAGCGGCGGCATCGTAAATCAGGGCCTGTCCGTTGGCGGCGCTTTCGGTGTTGCCGACGTCGGAGAGCTCGGCAAGGGTGGAGGGCGCGGTTTCGGAAGAAACATTGCCGGGCTTCCATAGCTCAGCGGCGGCATCGTAAATCAGAGCCTGTCCGTTGGCGGCGTTTTCGGTGTTGCCGACGTCGCTTAATGCGGACAGTTTGGGTTCCGGTATTTCGATTCCCTGAATTCGGGCTTCGACCCAGGTGCGATCCGCCCAGATGGCTTCCACTTCTTCCGGTTCCGTTCCCGAGGACGGGTCCAGCGGCATCAGTGCCCGGATTTTGAATTTGCAGTAATGAATGGCCTGTCCCTGCTGATCGAGCCCCCACAGTTCGAACCAGGCATCGCAGGAACGGACGTCTTTCACGGCGGCGAGAAATGCGGCGGTATTGGCGTTGAGGCGGATTTTAATTTTGCCTGCCGCCGCATCGGACTGGTCGATCTGATCGTTCAGGCTGCGGCAGAGGGGGTCGGTTTCCGGGTCGTAATCGTGATCAATCGCGGCGCGCCAGGCGGCGGCCCCGGTCAGGTTCAGGGGCGTCAGTTTGCCGTTCTCAACGGTGCAGAACTGGATGGTCCATTCGGGCATTGTGGAAAACGTGATTTCCGGCACATTGGATACTCTGGCTCCTACGCCGCCGGTTCCGGTGCCGCCGGCGGGAGTGATCAGGGAATTGGTCTGGATGTTGTATTGGTACTGCATGTGATTATCCTTTCTGGGTTGCAGATGTGTTTTCCATCATGTTTTGGTATTTCGCAAAAAATATTTCCCCGACTTGTTCCCTGAACCAGGTTTCAACACCGCCGTCGGTATTCGAGAAGGTTTTGCGGTGTTCACGGCTGAAGCCGTTGCCGCTGATTCCTTTGATGCCGACCGGGACCGGGGCGCCGGGGTAGTCGCGCATGGTCCGGTCGGACATTTGCCGCCAGAGATCGACATCGACGAAATTGCTCCGGCAGGAACGGATGATGTCGATGAGCCGTTCGCGATGGCGGTAGTGGCAGCCGCTGAACGCGGTGATGCAGAGATCGGTGCGGCTGTTGATCTCCCGATGTTTTTCACGGGGCCAATAGTAAAACGGATTTTTCCAGCCGAACAGCCCGGTACAGGAGCGAGCCAGCCGGACGGTTTGCTCCAGGTATTCCGGCGGATAAAAATCGTCGTCCTCCATGAAAACCAGGATGCCGCCGCGCCATTCGGCCAATCCGGCCAGAAGGTTTTCGCGGTGCGTGAAGCGCTTCGACGGTTCATAAGGCCGCTGGACCAGTGTGCATTTCCGCGCGGGGGCTGCCGGCGTCTGCCCGTCGTCAACCACGATCCATTGGAAATTCTGCAAGGTCTGTTGTTCAAGCATTCGCTCGTGCAGACGGAACAGGGCAGGGCGGTCGCGGGTGACGGTCAGGACGGTGACTGCCGGAGCCGAAGTCGACAACCCTGCCAGTTCCAACGCGCGTTCGAGCAACGGATTGAAATCCGGGACGAATTCCGGTTCGGTCATGATTTTCAGCCGTATGGCGCGGATATCGGCGGCGAATTCCGGGGACATGGCGTAACATTCCTGTTCAGCCTGGCTCAGGTTGCCGATCGCCCAGCCGCGGTGGATGGGGTAACCGTGCAGCGCCTCGATCATCAGGATTCCGGCGTCGGCCAGGTGTTTGAGGACGCATTGAGGGCAGGATGGCCGTGGAAAATCGACTCCAGCGGATGCGGATTGAACGGAAACCACCGGGGTGGATACGGTTTGCCCGAGAACTGGAATCCGGTCCGGAGATAACTCCTGCAACTGCGCTTCCGGCGTCCGGTCCGGTACATATACGGCGGCGGCAAAATCCGCCACGGCGCCGCCATACCATTCCCGCAGGTTGCCGAGCGTCTCCGCGCTCCATTCGATAGAAACCAGAAAACGGAAAAACGGAGAAAGGACCGCATGGCGGCGGCAGTGGGGGCAGCGGCGGATCTGGTATTGCAGCTCCTCAAGCGGCACCGTCAGGACGGCGGAGATTTCGGCGAGTTTCGGCAGGTTGTCGCAAATCTGCCGGATTTCCTGTTCATTCAAACGGTGAACAAGTTCATGAAGTTCTTTAAGCATGGTCGGCTGCTCCTGTAAAAAGATAAGGTTTCAACGCGTTGAGAATGTCGGATTCACAGGCGTGTTCACTGATATTGGTATAGGAATAATCAACGTTTTCGTAAATTTCTTTTTCCCATATATAAGAGACGGTGTTATTTTCCCAGCCGTAATACCCGTAACATTGACCGATGTGTTCGCTGGACGCATGGATGGCATTCACCAATGCCGCGGCTTCTGAGTGACTGGAAAAACCACCATAGAGTGCGAACGAGGTGTCATACACATTGTCGCGCTCTCGGCTGTATTCCCAGTTACAGCCGTTGTAGTAGTAGCTGTTGACCGGAGGGCGTTCATGGGTAGAACAGGCGATGGTGAACGGAAATCCCAGTTTTGCCTCCCGAGGCGGTACCCGGTGAATCAACAGGATCGTTCTTCGGGCGGTTACATCCCGGTTTGACCAGTAGAGAAACCCGCAGTCGTTAATTTCCTTTTCTTTCAGGACGTTGTTATTTTGTTCCTGAACACAGACAATGAAATATTTGCCGTAATAATAATCCTGCCATTGACTGAGCCGTTCGGTAAATAATTCCTGATGTTCTGCCCGCCACTCGTCTGCTTCCTCCCGGGTATCAAAAAAAGGTGAAAGCCGCTGGAATTCATAACCGTTCCCGGATGATGGATAATAAGTGGCAAACGGTTCGCCGTCATTCGGATAAAGGCTGCTCGAACGATTGACTGGAACCGTGATGCCGGAGTAAGTGAGCTGTCCGTCCTCAATTGGTACGGTGGCATATCCCGATACCTGTTGCTTACCGCCTCGCCAGTTGTTTGTCTGGCAACGCAGGTGTTCAGTTTGGCCGCAGAGGAAATAGCCCGGAGTGGCAGTGGTTTTTGTCCAGCGAATTGGTAGGATCATGGCAAATTTTCCGGTAATTGTACCACCGTCGCCATCACCGTCGCCATCACCGTCGCCAGTGCCGTCGCCAGTGCCGTCGCCAGTGCCATCACCATCGCCACCGATGGAACTGTAGCGCCGTTGCCAGGAATCCATGACCGGAATGCCGCGTTCTGTCCAGGGCAGCAATCCGGCGCTTGCCGCGGCCGCTATAAAATTATCGCCCAATTCCGAGTTACCGGTTTCTGGTTCGATGCAGGAACAGCCGTTCAGCGTCAGGGTGAATTGTGCGTATTTTGGTAAATACGGCGGTTTTTCCCGGTGATGGATGTAGGGGAGCAGGCGGTCTCCCCGGATTCCCGAAAACAAGTTGAGATTTCCCTGACGGTCGCTGACCCAGTCCGCCACGCTGGTATTGTTGCGTTCATACCAGTCGTCATAGAGGGCTTTGCGGCGCTTCATTTCGTCCAGATACGCCTGCCATTCCGCGGATGATGCGTCTCGCGGCGGCTCCGGCAGGGTGGGAAACTCCGGCTCCGGCTCGCAGTCGTAATCCTGTTCGACCGAAAACGCCAGCCGCCCGTTGATGGTTCCCCCCGCCAGTTCGCAGATGTCGGACCCGGAAATCAGCACCGACGAAAAGTTGGCGGCTTGCGAGAGCTGCCGCCCATCCCATTCTTTCGTCACCGGCAGGGCTTCCCGCCGCGTCAGCCCGGAAGGGCCGTCCGGAAAATTGCTTTGCGCTTTGCCGTTCATCCTGAAACGGCACCAGGCGGGGCGATCCGCCGCCGCCATGCCGCCGATTTCCGTCGCCAACTCCAGAAATGCTTCGGTTTCCATCAACTCGAACGGCGGTTCTTCAATACCGTCGAATTGCAGGTAGTGCAGGCGAATCAGAAGTTCGTTGCCGAGCAGCAGGGCGCCTGCCGCTTCGCTTCCCAGCAGGTTGTAGTAGACCACGGCGTAATGCGCCCGGGTCCGGTAATTCATATCGAGAGGGTCTTTGACCGTCTTGAAATGAAATTCGGACGGCAGGCCCACAAACATGCGGCAGGTCTGCAGGTAATTGACGCCCCGGCGTTTGGCGGCGATTTCCCGCAGCCAGAGCGGGGCGTTTTCGTTTATATAGCGCAGACGGTATTCGCCGTCGATATGGTCAAGCGGCCAGTTCCACTGGTTCGAGTCGGTATGGCTGACCGAACTGTTGTAGTAGCCGATGGCGTCGATGCCCGACAGCGTCACTGTTCCCGAAGCGTTGTCAAGGCAGAAAATCCGGTCGCAAATATTGTCGCCGCCGCCGGATTGTCCGCCGGACGAACAGGGGCATTGAGCGGCTTTCAACGGCAAAAGGTTCATGTCAGCAGCTCCTGAATAGATAATTGTAGATCATGCCGTATTGCTGCTGGCAGAGCCGGACGGAGGACTCTCCGGTTTCGGCCACGGCCAGGATGATGCTGATGCTTTCGAAGCCCGGCGCGATCCCGTTGGACCGGGCGCTGTAGCCGCCGAATAGCGGCACGTCCCCGGATAAATGAAAGTCGGCCGTCAGGTATGAAACGCCGCGCGGGAGCGCGACCGTTTCCGGCGGACACTCCAGCAGCGTATCGTTGATGACGGCCAATCCCGCCGGATAAAGCATCCGTTCGGCGGCGGCAAGGCGCCCGTCGGCCACCGCCGCCACCGGGGTGAAAACGCCGGACCCGGCAGTGAATTCCGAAGCGTCGGTTACTTTGAAGAACCCCTGATAGCCACCGCCTTCCACGGGGTTTTTCGAGGTGCTGATGCGATTGCCGGAGGCTGTTTTTTCGATGATGATATTGCTGCCGGGGAGAGGCTTCAGGGCATCGATCCTGCGGTTCAGATATCTGCAGGCGCTCTGCCAGTTCCAGAATGTGGTCATGACGTTTTACCTCAGTTATTGAAGAATTGCGGGTTCCAGGCGTAATTGCGCGGGGCGTTTTCCCATTTGCGGACGATTCGCGTCCAGACTTCACCGCGATAGATATAGCGGTCCACGGACTGATGAACCTTGCGCCAACTGCCGTTCAGCGAACTGCGCCCTTGCAGATTGCCGTTGTAAACAAGATCGCCGTTCAGCCAGTTTTTCAACTTCGAGGCATTGGTGTGCGGCTCGCCGGACTCATAGGAAACGAGGGTCACGGTCAGGCATTCCAGCGGCGTTTCAATGAAATTGGCGGGCAGGGGCGATTCGGCGACGAGGGGGCATTGGGTGCTGTGGTTCCAGTTCGGGTATTCGGTATAAGCGCCGCCGCTTTCGAGCCAGCCGCATTCGACGGCGGAGAATTTCCGGTAGGTCATTTCGAGGTTGCTTTCGGTGTCGCCGTCGAAATTCTCCGGGATATCCGTGTAACGCGGATAGAGGTAGGACGGCTCCTGCGCCAGCATCGTCACTTCCCATACGCCGGGATGAGTGCGCCGCCGTTCCACCGAAGCAACTACGAAGCCGTTTTCCGACCAGGAGGAAGCGTCGCTGCCGGCGGGCGGGCAGAAATTCTCGAGGTCCTGTTCGCGTACCCGCCAGCGCCCGGTGTAGGATATGTCGCGGACAATTTCGCCGGAACCGAAGCTGATATGGCGCAGGCGGTCCGACTTGCGGATGTCGATCAGGCGCATTCCGGAATGAATGGCGGTCAGGCTGACGTGGTATCCGTAAACGCCCACCGCCGAACAATTGCGCGACGCGATCACGTAGTCGCTTCCCGCCCAGTCCGCCGCGCCGCCGATATTGTTGGCGGCCAGGAATTCAGCGATACGCTCTCCGGCCACCTGCCAGCGGGCGGTACGGGTGCATTCGAGTTCTCCGGTTTTCTGTTCGCCGGGCAGGCCGAGCATGAGCGTGTTCATGTTGCGTATCCGCAGGCGGACATCCCATTCGCCCTCAGGTTTTTGAGTGGTGGAAATCTGGTTGCAATAGAAGTTTTCGCCCGCCCACAGGATGACGTCGCCCACCTGCGGCAGCCAGCTTTGGAGGGTTTCGTCGTTGATGACGAACGAAGCGCTGATTTCCTGTTCCAGATTGTTGCCGGTCTGGGAGGAATACCCCGACATCAGGGCGTCGAGGTTTTTCTTGCGGGCGGAGTAGGTCACGGTATAGAGGTTGCGCATCTGCGCGGCGTCGGCCTTGATCGAGGTGACGACCCAGTCGGCATCAAGGGTATAGCTGCGGCTGTCGGGGGTCGGGACCTTCAGGGGATCACCGATTCGCCCGACCCAGTTTTCGACCTCCTCCCGGAACGAATCCCACTGGTTGAAGTGTTCGCCGTCGGGCAGGACTTCCCATACCACCGTCCGGTAAATCTGATTGGCGGCGTCGATGCTGAAGCCGATGTTGTTTTGATGTGTCAGTTGCATGCGGATTCCCCTTTTAATCGCTCAATTCGAGTGTGTCGCGGTTCTGTTCACCGAGGCGTTCGGTATTCTGTTCGACGGCCCGGATCAGCTCGTCCAGCGCGAGCCGCAGTTCTCCCATCGCTCCGCCGGCGTCGGATTCCGGTCCGGAGGACGGACGGTTGTTCATTCCGGCGTAACTGTTCGGTTGAACCGGATTTTCGTCGCCGGTGACGAAGCGGCTGTAGATTTCCCGGCGGAGGTCCTGTTCGAATTCAGGATGAAACGACTCCGCGGTGCCGCTTCCCATGTAGCCTTGAAGAACGGGAACGTCGGTCCGTCCGGGCCCCATGCCGCCCGGTCCGGGAAAAAATCTGTCCGATGAGGTGGGATTGACGGCGGCCGATTGCCCCGCGGCCAGTAATTCTTCGAAACGGCTGAGGTAATGCTCCAGCCGTTCCGGCAGGTAATCGTTTATTTGGTATTCAAATGTCGGTGTGGTCATAATCACCCCTTGGCGTTTGGATGAGTCATTTGTCCGGGCGTGTAGTCCCGGACGTTATTGACGGCGGTTTGTCCGCTGCTGATGCGGCGGGCGAGTTCGACGGCGGCTTTCAGATTTTCAGCGGAAACGGGCTGGGCGTCCGGCCGCCGCCGGAAGGAATTGCCGCGCCGCCGCCGCATATTTTCCAGTATGGAATCATTCTGCTGAAGCGGCGCGTTCAGGGCGATGACCGGATATTCAAGCGTCCGGTGGGCGAGGACCCGGTCCGCCAGCGCCGCCAGTTGCAGAAAGATCTCCAGCGGCTCGGCGAACAGCGTTTCCAGCGTATAGCCGCCGAACGCATGGAGGATTCGGGCGGCGGCGAACTCAAGGTCGGGCATGAGGTCCGGCTTGTTCAGTTTTTTTTTGAGCCCTGCCCGTCTGCGGTTTTTTCGAAATCGCTGCCGAACGCCATGTACATGCCGAGTTCGATCAGCCCCGCATAGCCGAGCCGGAACAAGTCGGCGGCAGGTTCATCCGGGAAATACGGTTCGAGCAGTTGGCTGATCTGCCTGCCGCCTTTTTCCATCCGCGCGGCTCTGGCGGAGAGCGCCAGGTCGGCGGCGGCGCAGTCCTGTTCGACCTCGCGGATGATTGCGCTGAAGCGGTCGTAATCGCCGATGGAAAGCTTGCGTACCTCCAGCTCCTGTCCGCCGCCGATTCGCAGGCGTACCGTCCGTTCTCCGAGTTTCGGAAAAAAACGCATGGTCAACCGTCCTTTCAGCCGCCGATGGCGATTTTTTTCATGATCACGCCGGACTGGTCCGGGTGGGCGGTGAATTCGACGGACAGCACGTGTTCCTGATTGCCGTCGAGCCGATAAGTACAGCCGGGGCGCAGGAAGATCGGAAGAGCACACGTCTGAACTCCA
>ENA-UOOK01002854-UOOK01002854.1-fermentation-metagenome-genome-assembly--contig:-NODE-2854-length-20484-cov-26.853150_pt1 | contig 20484 bp, 14 predicted proteins | sample MGYA00245777_ERZ724023 | MGnify/ENA primary metagenome ERZ724023 (study PRJEB28704, sample SAMN03018312) | fermentation metagenome | biome: anthropogenic terrestrial biome; feature: soil...
GTTTGCCGACGATGACCCTTCTACGACAAAGGTGGCCACGGCTACCGACTTCACCAGTTCGTGGGAAACAGGCGATGAAGTAGGCGTATATATCGTGAAAGGCAATGGGGGATTAAAAGCCTCCGGCAACTGGGTCGACAATATGGCGTTGACGTACGGCGGCGGCGCATGGACTGCATCCACCTCACTGTATTATCCCAATGATGGCGACAAGCTGAGTTTCTATGCCTATTACCCTTACGATGCCGGCATGACCAACCCAAATGCTTATGCTTTCAATGTACCGATAGATCAAGCGTCTAATAGTGGTGAGTATTATAAGAAAAATGATTTCTTATGGGCTAAACTTGAGAATGTTTCTAAAAGTGATAATTCTGTAGTTTTGCCATTTTCGCATGCTTTGGCTATGATACAAATAGCCATATATGATAATGAGAGCACCCCACCAGCAGTAAATTTATTGAATGTGATCACAGATTGTACTATAAATTTGGCAGATCAAAGCATCACACCCGGAAGCACAAAGAATACGATTCAAATGTGGCGAAGGCATACTATTAATCTTACCTTCTTTCGCTGGGCATTAGTGCCTCCGCAAACCATGGACATTCGCTTTGTATGGACAAAGAATAGTACGAATTACACGGTCACTCCCGCAACAAATGTGACGCTTACCAGCGGAAATATAAAAAAATACACAACAACTCAACCATAGTATACATAGAAGCATATACAAACAAAATAATTAATAAACTCTTCCAATAAAACAGATTATGACAACAAAAAAATTATTCGCTTTAGCCGTTTCGGCGTTATTTGTATTCACGTCCTGCAACCAGGATGAACCGGCACCCGAGGTAAACGACGGGCGCGTGCATTTCGCCTCGGGCATATCGGGCGTACAAACCCGCGTAGGAGGCGCTAAGGGAGACGAATGGGATGGAAACGAAAGCATTGGTATTTTTATGGTGAAGAATGCGACCTCAGAAATAGCTGAAAAAGCAGAAAACATTCTTTATACAACCACATCGATAGGGAAATCGGCTACTTTCACTTCCACGACTCCTATCTACTATCCGGTGGATATCGATACCAAAGTCGATTTTGTCGCTTATCATCCGTATGACAAAAATAACAAAGAACCCTTTCCGGATGAATTGTATGAAATAAGCCTGACCGATCAAACGAACCAGTCGTCCATTGATTTTATGTATGCGCGCGCCGATAACGACGGCAAGAGCTTTAATAAGGAAAACAATCAGCCCGTGAATCTCGTGTTCAATCATATTTTGTCGAAACTGGTATTGAATGTACTTAAAGGCGACGGAGTGACCGATGACCTGCAAGGATTGGAAGTAAAGATAAAAGGCGTCAATACGACCTGTATTTTCAACTTCGAGACAGATAAAGCCGAAGGTGAAGGATTGACCTTAGGAGAAGCATTAATCCCTTACAATGCAGGGAACAATACATTCGAAGCGATTATCGCACCCAATATATTTAACGATATAGATGACACCTATTTGGTGGAATTTACCGTAGGCGGCAACACTTATACGTGGAAGATGCTGGACAATATCGCCGAAATCAAAGAATTCGAGAGCGGAAAGAAATACATCTTCAATATTACGCTTACGAAAAATAAAGTCAAGGCAACAGGAAAAATCGAACCGTGGGAGCCGGTAGGAGCGATCCAAGGCACTGCGAAATAAAAATGACTTATTTATGAGGCTAAAGTTTATATATAATATATTGCTGCTGGCAGGAAGCGGATTGTTTTTCGCTTCCTGCGACAGCGACTACGATGTGGGCGTCGACACGGGTCTCGTTGCCGTGGAGTTCCGGGCGGGCAATATATCCCATACCCGCACTACTAATGGAGGCAACGAATGGATAGCAGGCGATCAAGCGGGTGTTTTTATGCTTGCCGAAGGTGGAAGTTTTGACACCCCGGACGATGTATTGGAGAACAATCGCCGATACTCGACGGATGCAAGTGGCGAAACCTCCGCGTTTACGCTCGCTGAAGGCAGCCCGCTTTATTATCCGCAGAACGGTGGTAAAGTCGACTTTATCGCCTATTATCCGTATAAATCGCCGCTGACAGATTATACCTACCCGATAGATATCACCGACCAGCAAACTCCTGCGGCTATCGACGTATTGTACAGCAACAATGCCACGTCAAAAAATAAAAACAGCGGTGCGGTGGAGTTGCAGTTCAAGCACGTGCTGAACAAACTAAGTTTCACGCTGACGTCCGGCGATGGCGCTCCGGATTTGACCAGTGCGACCGTTCAAGTAACCAATATCGCTACTACAGCCACTATCGATTTTGGGGATGGCTCCGCAACCGCCACCAACAGCGGACAAACAGTAACCGCTAACACCGCAACGGATGGATGGAGCAGTTCGACTATTGTGATACCGCAAGAGAATGTAACGGGCGCGAGACTGATCATTACACTAAAGGCTGGCGCCGGTAAATTCGAGTGGAATTTCCCTTCACCGACAACCTTTCAACCGGGCAAGGAATACTCATACTTGATTACGGTAAGCAAAACGGGTATTACGGTAAGTTCGAGCGGCATCGCTATTTGGGCAGGAACGGGCGATGCGCCGACAACGGGGACGGCGCAGAGAGCGTATAAAGTAGGCGACTATTATCCCGATCCGGCGAATTCAAATACCGCTATCGGCGTTGTATTCCAGATTACCGATCAAGGAGGAGCGCATGGAAAAATCGTGAGTTTGGATGAAAAAACAGAATTCAGTTGGGGTAAATCGAAAAGAGATGAGAAAAGTGCCGGTGTCGCCAGAATCAGGGATGAAAATGATGGCGCCGCTGCAACTAGAAACATCATCACCCAATATGAATTATCTTATGACTTGCAAAAATATTATCAAGGCTTTCATTGGATCTTTTGGACAAAGAATAGCCGTAAAGCAGATGGCGAATGGTACCTCCCCGCAAAGAATGAATTAAAAGAATTCATAACGCAATGGAAATCGGATAAGCCGGGATGGAATACAAAGTTTATAGACGCAGGAGGAAGTGCCATGGGTGCCACATACTATTGGTCGTCAACAGAATACAACCACACATTCGCCTATTTTGTTAACATTGCAGGTGCGACTGGTTATTCGACATATAATAAAGAAACGAAAGTAGCTGAGACGCAATATGGGAATTATCCATTCGGCGTGCGGGCTATCAAAAAATTTTAACAGGATATCATTATATCCAAATCAATTAATATAAGGTAGAATATGAAAATAAAAAATTTATTCCTATTGGGTTTTATCGTCTTACTCATTGCCTCGTGCAAACACGATGACGACAACGTGCAGACCGGATATAAAGTGGGGGATTATTACCCCGACCCGAATGTAACCTTCCGCTCACCGGGAGTTGTAGCAAGCGGAACAGCGCCCGCAGGCATCGTCTTTTGGCTCGATCCGCAAGACAGTCGCCACGGCAAAATCGTAAGTCTGGATGAAACAAAGGCGCACTGGTCGACGATCTATTCCACCACAAGCGCCACAGATACCGGCAATGGCCTTACGAATATTCTGCAAATAAAAAAACAGGATGATACGTTTTCCCATTATCCGGCGTTTGCCTGGACACACCGCAAAAACAAGGCAGACGAGACCTATAGCAACGCATCCGCCACAGGTGTATGGTATCTGCCGGCTAAGAATGAATTGAAAGTCCTGTATGCAGGTTATAGCGGAATCACAAGCCTGTGGGATGATTTTTCGAATATGCCGGATTATAATAATCCTAACCGTGCGGCTGCCCGCAAAGCCTTTGACAGTAAGCTGGAAGCAGCCGGAGGCAACGCGTTCACCACAAATTATTATTGGTCTTCGTCGGAAGGCGATAACAGTTTGGCGTGGGAAGTGAACTTCAGTAATGGCTACACCACCAATCTCAATGAGTCAAGTCCCGACATGGCACGGTGCATACTCAATTTTTAAAAACAAATCCATCAATAATGAAAACAATGAAACATGTACTATTATCTCTTTTTGCATGCAGCCTTCTATTGCTCACCGGCTGCGAAGAAACCACCAGTAAAGACAACGCCTACAGTTTCGGCATATCGAGCTATAACGGCTCATTAGGCGATTTGGCCGCCATAGAAGGGTATTTGAAAGGAAAAGGCGCACCCCTCTCGCCCCAAATATTCACGGGAAAAGACGACGCCGACACCGACAAGCAGGCAAAAGCCGCTTTCGATAAGGCCGCGGCCAAACTGTCGAGAGACGAAATCAAGGAATTGGGACTCTCTTCCTCCGCATCGTTCACCTACTCCGCCGCAAGAAGCGACGACAAAGGCGAAACCGTTACCGTGGCCAGATTCACTTATCCCTAAGAAAAGATTCAATAATTGTGATAAAATCCTTGTTCCCTGCTCAACTACATTAAATAAAAAAGCAACACAATTTATTAGAAGGAATAATATAAAAAAATAGTGCTTAATGATTAAAAAAAAGCTATTTTTACTTTTTAATAAACTCTCTCGATAAAGAAAATTCTCATGATAAGAAGTATTCGTTTTTTTATTTTGTGTTTGTTAACAATCGGATGGGCAGGATGCCGATCATCGCAGAACGTGGCATATCTTCAAGGTGCAGATACACTTTCGGCTCAAGCATATGCACAGCAGGAAGCGATTCTTTACGATGCCCGCATCCTACCCAAAGATTTATTAACCATAAGCATCAGCGCAACCGATCCCGAATCCGTACACCCGTTCAACCTGACGGTACCGGCACATACAACGGGATTGGGCACCTATTCGCAGCCGCAATTGCAAACGTATCTGGTGGACAATAACGGCCAGATTAATTTCCCGGTGTTGGGAATGCTCGATCTGAAGGGCTTGACCAAACGCCAGGCAGAACAGAAAATCGGCGGCTTGCTAACGCCTTATCTGAAAGAAAACCCGGTGGTGACGGTGAGTTTCGTGAATTACAAGATATCGGTTATCGGCGAGGTGCTGCGCCCCAATACGTTTACCGTTTCGAACGAAAAAATCAGTGTGTTCGAAGCGTTGGCCATGGCTGGTGATATGACCATATACGGAAAAAGGGATAACGTGAAGATTATTCGCGAGGATGCGGAAGGACGCAAGATTATCATTCCGATGAATTTAAACGACAGAAATATCATTTTCTCACCGTATTATTATTTACAGCAAAACGATGTGATATATGTGGAACCGAATACGGTGAAAGCGCAAAATGCCCAAGTGGGTGCGATGACGAGCTTATGGATATCGGGAGCGTCTATTCTTATCTCCGTGGCCAGTTTGGTGGTAAATATCTTAAAAAGATAACTTCTTATGCAGAATAATCAAAATTCCTCGGGCTTGTCGTTCAATGGAGGAGAACCGCAAGAGGAAAACACCATTTCGATTATGGAGATTCTGTTGCTGTTTGTTCGCTACTGGAAATGGATCGTAGCGGGAATGACAGTGGCTTTGATCGCGGCATTCATCTATCTATGGTATGCCACCCCCACGTACAAAGTGACGTCGAGCATCATCCTGAAAGAGGATAACAGCACGACGCAATCGTATGCCCCCAGAAACGCTGTGGAGGGAGTGTCGGCTTTGGGATCGGTAACAAATTTGGACAACGAGATTTATATCTTACAATCCCGAACGACCATCCGCTCCGTAATCAATCAACTTAAATTACATACGTCTTACATTGTGAAGGAAGACATCAAGAAGATCGACCTTTACAACAAAAGCCCGGTGATTGTGGATATGGAGCAAAACAACTTGGAGAACCTCCGTCATCCCATAGAAATAAAATTGGTGATGGATGAGGCTAGTCCCCGGGTATCGGTATCACTCTTTATCGAAGAAGAAAAAACCGACACGGTATTTATAGAATTGCCGGCATTGCTGTGTACCAAGGCGGGCAATATCAGTTTTACTCGCCGCCCGGGAAGTAATCCGTTTCATAAACCGTTAAACATATTCATCTGTAATCCTAACGATGCCATCAAGTCTTATCGTTCCGCGTTATCGGTACAGCAGGCTTCGCAAAATGCATCCGTGTTGGATGTATCGTTGAACACGCCTTACACCGAAAAGGGGATCGACTTCCTGAATAAACTGGTAGAGGTATATAACAACAATACGCTGCAAGATAAGAACATGGAGACGACCAACACACAGGCGTTTATCGATAACCGTATCGCAATTATCGACAGGGAGCTTACAACCGCCGAAAAGGATGTGGAACAGTTTAAGCAAAATCAGGGACTGACCAATTTTTCGAGTGACTTGCAGAAAAATATGGAAATGGGGACGCGCTACGAGCAACAACTGGTAGAGGTGGAAACACAAATAAAGATGGTGGATTATCTGGATGAGTATGTAAACGATGAGGCAAACGCCAATAAGATGATTCCAAGTAACATCGGCATCAACGACCCCACACTGGCCGCCACTACGAATGAGTACAACAAACTGATCATGGAGCGGGAGCGGTTGGCGCAGAGTACTACGCGAGACAATCCCATGATGAGGAAACTGGAGGAGCAATTAGCCGCCTTACGCACTAACATCAACGCGTCCATACGTAGTGTGGGACAGAGTTTGAATATTGCATGCAGGGATGTGCGCAATCAGGCAACTATTTTCGGAGGAAAGGTGGAGAGCACACCTACGCAAGAGCGGCAATTTATGGAGCTTTCGCGTGAGCAGCAAATTAAAGCGAGTCTCTTCCTGATGCTGCTCGAAAAGCGTGAAGAGAATGCGCTGGCCTTAGCCGCCACGGCCAATAAGGCGAAAGTACTGGATGAAGCAATGGTAGATAGTAAAGTGGCGCCCCGGACGATGGTTATTCTGTCGGCGGCGCTGTTTCTAGGCCTGTTGGTGCCGGCGGCAATTATTTATCTGCTCGATTTATTACAGTATAGAATTCATACAAAAACAGATGTAGACCGCATAGCAAAAGTGCCTTTGCTGGCAGAGATACCAACCTATGAGGGGAGTATTATAGCTGTTCACAAAAATGCGGTACATGAAATTGATGAAGCTTTTCGTATGCTGCGCACCAACCTGATGCCGATGCTGGGGGCTGAGAAGAAAGTAATGGCCTTTACGAGCACCGTATTAGGAGAGGGAAAGACGTTTGTGGCATGGAACACAGCTATCACGCTATCGCTTTTGAAGAAAAAAGTTTTATTGATCGGCTTGGATTTACGGATTCCGCATTTATTCGAATACATGAATCTGGATTCGAAAACGGGAATTACGGATTATTTGGCGGGAATTGAAGAAAATATCCACACACTGATCCTGCCATCGGGAGTAATGGATAATTTCGACGTGATTCCAACCGGAACGATTCCTCCCGATCCGGCCGAGCTGCTATCGCAAAATACGCTGGATAAAGCTATTGATACATTGCGGAATGAATATGATTATATCCTTATCGACTCGGCGCCTGTGGGATTAGTCGCCGATACGCTTATCTTGAACCGCGTAGTGGATACAACGGTGTATATTTGCCGATCTCATTATTCGAATAAAAATAATCTGAGGTTTGCCAACCAGTTGATGAGTGAGAATAAACTCAACAACATGTTACTGGTGGTGAATGATGTAGATTATTTATATCGGCCTTATGGTTATGGTTACGGATATGGTTATAAAAAAGACAAAAAGAATAAGTATAAAGGCAGGGGAAAAAACTACCGATAAAAGATTGGTTGAAGATCTGGATTCCTGAAACATTAGAGTTCAAAAAGAGAGGATAAAACGAGATGAAAAAGACAGCAATTTCTTTCACAAAAAAAACAACTCATTCGAGAAAAAACAGTTATCTTAGCCGCTTGTGGCTCGTCCTCCTGCTTGTTGCGGGAGGATGGGTCGCGGCTTGCGGCCCTCAATCGGAGAAAGAGGCAGCCAAAACAGAAAATAATATTCCGATGAATGAAGAAGAATTGATGCGGAAAGCCATCGCGCTTTCCATCGAAAACGTGGCAAACGGCGGGGGACCTTTCGGGGCGGTCATCGCCAAAGACGGACACATCATCGCCACGGGGGTAAACCGTGTAACGGCCAATCACGACCCTACGGCTCACGCCGAGGTGAGCGCCATACGCGCCGCCTGCGAGAAACTCGATACCTTCGACTTGAGCGGCTGCGAAATTTATACGTCGTGCGAACCGTGCCCGATGTGCCTGGGCGCCATCTATTGGGCGCGCCTCGACAAGATGTACTTCGCCAACAATAAGGACGATGCCAAGCAGATCGACTTCGACGATTCGTTTATTTATGATGAACTCGCACTGCCGCTGTCGGAACGAAAACTGCCGGCGGAGATTTTGCTTCGTGACGAGGCCCTGAAAGCCTTTCAATTATGGCAAGAGAAAACCGATAAAATAGGATATTAATCCTTCAGGCTGTCCACAGGCACTCCAAGAACTCCGTCGGTACGTCACAAAAGCAATTAAAGTTTCTCTATTAAGCGTCTTTCACCAACGGATAGGCTGTCTGTGGGTCGTATTTTCATCCGTCCTTAAGCATACTCGTTTCTCCCAAAAACTCATCATCCGATATCTTTTGCTCCATATACAAACGATAGCATCGTATTCATTTATCAGCATCTATGTTTCCAGTCATTAACGCTTTATACAAATCAAACAAGTCGCTTACCTTTCGTCGCTGATACAATGCTCTCAATTTGGTTCCGAGCAATTCTTCCAACCGGTATGCAGCAACGGAACATTGTCCGGAAAACCAGCGTATTATTGTTTGCCTTTTGTTTGACAATCGGCTTTCCCAAGAAAGATAACCCCACCCTCAGTTTTTCGATGGTGGGTTTTAAGCGCATTTTTTGCTTAAGTTATCTCTTCTTGAATTCTGCGGATGACCGGTCTCGCAATATCTTTACTTTCACTTTTTTAATTCACCAAATAATGGCTGAATTGATGTCGTAATAAGGATTCTTAAATCAACGGTTTTATTTCTATATTTTAGAGGAATCTTCCATAAAAATGGAGCCCATGCTTTTCTTCCTATTGATTGCCCGTTTATAAACACTTCGGCAACAAGCCCGCCTGTATCGATAGAAATATATTCTTTACCGTTTAAAGTTTCTGTCTTTTTGAATTCTATTCCTCCGGCATAGTTCAATAATCCCTGATTTTTAAAAGAACGGATTGATAAGGTTTCCGATAATTGACCCAATTGGTTGTCCTTTTTTAAAGAAAAATCTCCAAAAAGGAACGCCGAAGGCAAATAGGTGTAATCTCTTTTTTTATCGATCAAAGACAAAAGATGTTTGCCTTTTTTTAATGTAAGTTTGTCGGATTCCATATAAAGATTCTTGAATTCTTCCGGCAATAGCTGACATGATTGGATCACAAGAACTTCCTTTTCGTCCAATTTTAGACTAACCGTATCACCAAACAGGCTGACCGCATCGCCGAATTTTCTGGCTACCAGTGTAACATTATCAATATCTTTATCGAGATAAAACTCACACTTACCCGATTCATCAAAAAATACGCGCATTGCATTTGGGGCTGTTAATTTATATTCCATTAATTCATCCGGAGAAATTGGGAGTACATTTTTTTTAATAGATGATACTTGTCCGGGTTCATATGTAAATACGCCGTATTCCGGCATTTCGAATATACAAGTTTCCCCATTGTCTAATTTCAAAGTTAATTCACCCTGTGATTTGTCGGATAATGATACCACACAGATGCTATTATCTTTAAATTTTTTCAATAAGATGTTATCAGCTAAACCTCCACTTGTATTCTCCACCCTAATATCCCTGCGAATATTTTGTTCCAGCCAAACGGCAAGCTCATCAAACGAATGAAAGAATGCCCCTGTTTTTTCTTCGGTAATCCCGTTCAATCCAATTGATATGACTGATTCATAAACTGAAACATCTTCCGTTTCTTCTTCAATTAAAATCGGATTCCATTGCCAATCATATAGATTGCCGAGTAATTCTGCCAGTTGAAAAGCAGGTTTCACATTGTCGGGATTAAAAAGAGTTGAAGCCGTCAATGTCTGAGGATAACGCACCGCAATTTTGTAATCGGATTCTTTCCCGGCATATAAAGACGCTTTTTGAGCATCTTCCCCAAGTTCTTTTAAAGCCTTGAACCAAGGCTGTGTAGGATTGAATGTCATGTACCATCGTTTTTGCATATTGCCTCTGGCGTCAACCGGAGCAACAGACAGGACATAATGATTTACTCCGTGAAGGGCTGTTATCCATATCATTTGCCGTATTTTGCCTAAAGGCATATCTGCTGGTCCTAAGGAAAAAAGTTCGGCCAAAGCATCCGTTGCTTTTGCTTTTTTCGTAGCATTTTTAATCATTCCCATCGTTACCCATTCCGTTGATTTGAGTGTCGTTTTAGTGAAGATTTCATCGATTCCAGGCATTCCAAAGGAATTGATCGCCATTAGGGGGTCTCCATTCGCTTTCAATGCTTCAGCAGGAGTAATTTCATCCATCAAATGACCGGTTAAAACCACATTATGTTGTTTACACCAAGTACTGATTTTATCAAGATAGGTCGATTTAAACCTTTTTCCCAATAGATAAAAATAATCGGCCCATAAATTGGGGGGTGTCACTCCGTGCAAATGAGCTTCAACATCCTTTCTGAAATCGCGGTTCGTATGTTGATGATATTCTTCTTCCAATCCGGACCAATAAGTTAATTCAAGTAAGCTTCCACGCGTCTTATGATATAAAGTGGCATATCCCGGACTTGGCTCATCGGTAAAAACACCTTTAATGACATTACCGAAGTATTTCCCGAACCGGCTATAATATTTTTCATAGGTTAATGCGATAAAACTGTCAACCGCTTTTTCATTCAATACGTCAGCATATAACGGAATTGAAGAGACAGTCCAATAATAATCACGCTTCTTTCTAACATTGTCTATCACTTTTCCTGTAGCATATTCGGATGCAAATATTGAAACTTTTTTTGAAGCGTAATCTTCATTTTGCCTTATAACCTGACCGGCACTTATACCGCTTGGACAATAATATTCATCGTATAACCAGATTGACATTCCATTTTGTGCCGCATATTCGATAATATATTCACAAATATCCAGAAATTCTTCACTCATAAATTCAACTTCCAATCCGGAACGCGGGTAGATTAAAAGCTGCTCAATTCCAGCGCTTTTAAAATTATCCAGATATTTTTGAACCTCCACTTTGGTAGGGTTACCTGTAATAGCCGCAAAAATAATCAAAGGATTATTGGGTTTTATAGCACCTCTCTTATCTATTTTCACTTTACTTTCCTGTATATATTTGTTTGAGGTACTTTTAGGCGATGCAATTAAAGAACAGTTAATAATCAACATCATTAGCACAAAACATTGTACTCTCCTGTAATCAAATAAAATCTCACTTATACTTATATTTTTCATTTTTTGTTATTTTCAACCTGTAAAAACTGAATTAAAATTATTCATTTAGGAAGGCATGACTTATTATCATCATGCCTTCTCTTCGTAAAGTAATTTTCTCTCCGGAGATTCCGCAAAACATATCGACGCTAATAGTTCGGATTTTGCGTCAAATTTCCGTTGATTAATATCTCACTTGAAGGTATCGGGAACAAATAATTCTTTGATGCGTCAAACTTCCAATCACTTAAAAGACTATAATATCCCTTTTCATATATAGGGGTTAAATCGGGGATGCCATTTTCATCTATTTGAGGTATTTCAGGTAATGGCCATAAGCCATCATCAACAATTTTTCTCATCACGGTAGATGTATACCACCCGTACTTGGCATAATTCAACGCTATCTCGGCCACCCTCCAACGAATAAGATCCATGTAACGGCGTCCTTCAAAACATAATTCCATACGTCTTTCCATCCTTACTATTGTTCTCATCCGGTTTTGATCTGTAATCTTAATTTCAGGATATTCTGTTATTTGTGACTTGTCCACACCATAAGCACGTGCACGAACCATATTCATCGCATCGAAAACGGATTGATCGATTTCATTCAACTCTATTTTCGCTTCAGCGTACATTAACAGAACATCTGCATACCGCATAATAAACATATCCGGATCTGCTTTCCAATCATCGGTCCATGTTTCGTCGATCCATTTTTTCCAGATAAGGCCGGAATACACACTATGTTGAGTAACCCCTTTACTATCATTATTCGTTACATATTTTCCGGTCTTTACATTCAAGACCTTTAAGGAGTCTGGATGGGGTTGGTATATATAACCTAACCATTCCGTTCCAAATTCAACGGTGTTCATAGCAAGTCTTGGATCCCTGTTTTTAAAAGGATTCTTCGGATCAAACAAGGGAGACTCATCGATTGGAAGGCCATCGGTACAGAGGTAAGAACAAAACAAATCCCAACTCATGCCAAAAACAGCATTTCCTCCTGGGGTACGGGTAACAAAATAAGGAGTATTATCGTCCCAACTACTACCCAACTCTACCGACAAAATTCTTTTTATAATTACTTCATCGGTATTGTCAGAAGCAGGTAAAAATAAATCCCTATAGTTTGGATGCAATGAATAAGTACCCAGATTCATACAAGCTTTTGCTGCATCCCGGGCTGTTTGCCAATCCCCCTGATAAAGGGCAATCCTGGCTTTCATCGCTAACGCAGCACCTTTTGTCGCCCGAGAATATTCATTATTGCTATATGATTCGGGGAGATTTTCGCCGGCAAAATCAAAATCAGCATAAATTGCCTGTAATATTGTTGCCTTATCCGTCCGGCCCAAGGTATAGGTTTCTTCAATCGTAAGTGGTTCGGTATAAAATACAACATCACCAAAATAAGAAATTAAAGTGGAATACATGCAGGCCCTTAGAAAACGAGCTTCTGCTTCAAATTGGATAAGCTTCACTTGGGAAATAAGAGAAGAAGCCGGTTCAATCTTCGACAATATTTCGTTACTATAGGCAACACCGGTGTACATTCTCGTCCATAAGTCTGTTACAGTAGAAGTGGTGCCACTTAACGTTCCTGCAGATTGAGCATAAGAATATGTTCTGGATGAAAAATCATCTGTTGCTAGATCGTCTCCATAATAATAACTTCCTACATACCAATAAGTCCTTCGATATAATTCTAATAGAGACATTTCAAATTGGGTTTCATTGCGATACCAGTTACCACTGGAAGCCTCGGAAGGCGGATCTAAATCCAAATTTACACATCCCTGAAAAAATATTATAGTTACTATTGTTATGATAAATGTCTTTAAGTTCATAATCTTAATTTTATAAGTTAATAGAAATGCCAAAAACATACGAAGCAGTAATGGGATAAGTTGAAGAGTTTGCTTCAGGATCCCAGCCTTTGGGATAATGATCAATAGAGAATAAATCGGTAATGGATGCATAAACCCTTAATGACTTGAAATACTTCTGACGGAAAATTTTATCAGAAAAATTATAGCCTAGCGTAATGTTCTTCAGTCTTAAATATGCCCCGTCAAATAACCACATATCAGAGAAAGTATACGCACTTCCGCTGGTTTCTTCAAGCCGGGGGTACTTGGCGTTAAGGTTTTCTTCCTCTGTATTGTAATGGCTCCAATATTTTCCATCAATTATCTTGGGAATATTTCCTTTATCGCCGGGCTTGGCATAATACATTAGCCCTTGCATTTTACTGACTTGTTTACCTACCCCCTGAAACATCACAGATAAGTCGAAGTTTTTATACTGTATATCAAGATTCAACCCATATAAATATCGAGGAAGAGAGCCTCCCAATAACGTTCTATCATATGAATTAATTATTCCATCGGGTGAGCCTTCCGGTCCACTGATATCCCTATATTTTATATCCCCTACTTTTTGGTTGGCGGAGATAACGGCTGAATTATCCAAGTCTTCCTGGGTTTGAAACAACCCCATTGTTTTATATCCATACCATTCGTTAAATTCACTCCCTTCCTTTTTAACTTGTTCTCCCAAAAACTCCGTTCCTTTTAAGTCAATCATTTTTGATTTATAATCAGATAGATTTGCCGAAACACTGTATTTTAAATCACCAATATGGTCATTCCATTTAAGATCGATTTCCCATCCTATCGTTTTCATTTTGCCTGCATTTTGATTGGGATCGGATAATCCGGCAAAATCGGGGACGTCTACTTTCAATAGCATATCTTTTGTGTTTTTTATAAAATAATCACTTGCAACGGATAATTTATTATTAAGTAAGTATATATCTAATCCTAAATTAACGGACTCTGTTGTTTCCCATGAAATATTCTCAACTGCAAATGCCCGTTGCGCTGCTGTTTTTACCGAAACTTTATCATTTCCCTTGTTGATATGAGCATTACTGAAAGAGATAGTCGACTGATAAGGGTAATCTCCTATCCGTTCATTTCCAAGCCTTCCCCATGATGCCCTTAATTTTAAAAAGCTAAGAAAAGGCGAAAAATCTTGCATAAAAGGCTCCTCTGTAAGCACCCATCCTCCTGAAAATGAAGGAAAATATCCCCATCGATCGTCGGGATGGAAACGGGAAGAACCATCATATCTGCTATTAAATTGTAAAAAATATTTGTTATGAAAGTTATAGGAGATACGACCGAAGAAAGAACGGTAAGCATTTTCAGTAGCGCTTCCGCTATTCGTAATATAATTGGGGTTACCTAAATCCAGATAGGGAAAATCAGCTAATTCGAATTGGTCGCTTGATGCGACAAGGCTTTCATACGTATAATAATATTGTTCGTATCCTGCCAGAACATTTAGAGTATGTTCACCCAGTTTTTTATCGTAATTAGCCAGCAATTGTGACGTAATGTTATACGTATTGTTTCTGTATTCATCCAGATCGGTGGAAGTTGACCATCTCAGGTTTCCTGCAGTCGCGTTTGGATTATCTTTTTCATAATAAGGAACCACTTTATAATAAATTTTTCTCTTATAATTGTTTATGTTGGGAGCAACAACGGCTGATATTTTTAATCCTTTTAGCGGGTTAAAATCAATTGCTATCCGTCCCCCGACCTTATCATCCCAATAATTATCGAAGCCTCTCCAATTCAACATGCCGTAGACATTTTGAGCACTTAGGCCCGGAGCTAGCGTCCCATTACTCCACACGGCCGGATAAATGGGTGCATAATAAAATAGTTGGGTAAAAATGGTACCATCCCCCATTCCTGCATTATTAAAGTCTTTTGAAATTGCCCGTCTGTAATAGATATCTGCTGTTGCTGTCCAATATTTATTAATTGTCAGTTCATTATTGGCTCTAACAGAAAATCGTTTGTATGATGTTTCTGTTTGACTTTTAGGCAATTTATCTTGTTTTTCATAAATCATCGAAACGCTTGATTTTATTTTCTCGGATCCGAAAGATAACCGAACGGCATGACTCTGCTTTGGAGCATAGTCCTTGAGAGTTAAATTATACCAATCGGTAATCGGATATGAATCAGGGTCATCTGCATTCAGTTGATCGTAATTTTCGATAAGATCTTTTGAATAGATTGGATACTCATTCGCATCATTTCCTGCCTTATTCCAAGCAATTTCGTTACAAATCTCCATCCAGCGCTTAACATCTACAAATTCAGGTAATGCTGATGGTCTCTCGAAGCCATAGTTAAAGTCATAACCGATATTTAACTCTCCCTCTTTAGCCCTTTTGGTTGTAATGAGAACCACTCCGGCAGCAGCCCGGGCACCGTATATCGAAGCCGAAGCACCATCCTTCAGGACTGAAATACTTTCTACATCACGAGCATTAATATTATTAATGCCGATGCCGGGTACCCCATCGACAATAACCAATGGGGTGCTTTCGTTAATTGATGTAATTCCACGAATATTTATTCCAGCACCTTCTTTGGGATCGCCACTACTTCGTGTAATTGTTACCCCGGGGAGAGCTCCTTGCAAAGCCTGGGTAAGGTGCGTAGATTTTCTTGTTTCAAGAAGTTTACCGTCAACAGCAGCAACAGCTCCTGTCAAATCTTTCTTTCTCATAGTCCCGTACCCCACAACGACCACTTCATCCAACGCTTTGGAATCTTCCTGTAAAACAACCTCAAAATTTGTTTTACCCGCAGAGGGGATGTCTTGTACCTGATAGCCGATATAAGAGATGTGGAGTATGGCATCGCCCTCCACCTGTAATGTGAAGTTCCCGTTAATATCGGTCACGGTACCATTTGTCGTACCTTTTTCTATCACGTTGGCCCCGATGATAGCCTCGCCTTTATGGTCCGTCACTATTCCGGAGACCTGCCTTTTTTGCTGTCCTACGTCCAAAGAAATTCTTGTATCAGGAGCATGGTTACCGGCAAAACTGTTGAAGGTGCCCAATAACACAAAGATAGAAACGAATTTAATGATTTTAAATGTCTTATTCATGCGATTAAAATTGAATACGTATTAAGGATATGCTGTATCCTTACAGGCCGACAGTGAATCTGAGTCGCTACAGCGGCAAATGCTTGTCGGCATTTATTGAAAAATACATGCTGAAGTTTCACAGGGTTCCTCGTTTTTCAACCTTATTTCATTTCTACAGGCGGATTAACTCCTTGCGGAACTTCGATTAAACGTGTAATTCCGGCGAAGGCCGGCTGAAAGAGTAAGGGGAGTTTGCACGTAGCTGAAATCCTCTGTGTCGACAGGCAATCGTACAGGTGAAGAATAGGTATTCTACCGGTTAAGGAATAAGACTGCCGATAATCCGGTTTCTAAAATCTTATTCCATACGGACTCTAAAGTGTATTATATTGCGCGGATATAAAAAAGAGGCGCGGACGATTGTCGTTATTCTAATTACAAGGCTCCGCAAGGGCCATTACCAGAGAATAAAACAATGTCCACGCCCTTATTGCTAAGGGCGCTTCCATTCTTTGGTCTCTAGTTTGAATTTTGCGGATTCTGTAATTAGACCAAAAAAAGCGCTATGTAATTCGTACCGTATTAAACAGTACAAAAGTACTCATTCTTTTTAATTTCTATGTTCTCATACGCATTTTGTTTACGTTTTAAATATTTTTTGTAACTTTACTCCCTCTCAATTTACTTGAGATTTCAAAAGTGAATGTTTTCACTTTGAAATGGACCTACTTAGCAGATACTCATCGTTTAATAATGCAAATGAATAAAAAAAACAATGAAACCCTGCATATATTGAAATGTTTCGCACAAGCGTATTCAAAAAACTTACAAGTGTAAAATGTGTTGTACAAATAAGCATACAAGTTGTATAACTTCTTATTAAATTATTTTCATATTCTATTTTCTATTATCTTTGTTATAAATTTCAATTTGAGTTAGTTATGAATAATACGGAAAACGATAAAAAGAGCGTCCATCAAGGTAAAAATGCAAAGCGACTCAGGGAAGCCAAAGGCATTAAACAGGAAGTAATTGCCATGGAATTGAATATTACCCAACAAGCTGTATCCCAATTGGAAAAACGTCAGGAACTGGATGATGAGACAATAAAAGTATACGCCAAAGTTGTGGGGATCGACGAGCAATTTATACGGAATATGACGGATGATTCTTTGGAAGGAAGCAATTACTTTTATGACCATAGTTCCCAAAACAGGGATTACAGTACTCAAAACTTAACCTTTAATCCTTTGGATAAGGTAGTGGAACTTTGTTCGGAAAAAGACCAATTATACGAGCGGATGCTTTCAGAGAAGGAAAAAGTCAATAATTACCTTGAAAAAGCCTTGGACAAATTATCTAAATAGTCGACCCTTAAAAAGTATATTTCATTCAGAAAATCCGAAGGGTACCATTTGTCTTACCCCTCGGATTTTCTGTTTTTCGCCCTCTAATAACAGTTTCCGGATTAAGCCCAAAAGAACCCTCATGGCTCTTTTGAAGTTATAAGCTGCTGCAAGCCAGCAAAACATTGATAGCATCCCCAAGTATGCCTTTATAGAAGTTTCGCCCTAAACGATGATCCGTCTTCAGATGCCCGATGGTAGGTTCTATTCCTGCACGCTTGCAAAACAGCTGATGTTTTTTCTTGCGTTGATAGGATGTGTCTTTGGCTTTTGGCGTATCAGGAATCAGTATCTGCGTCCCGTTTATCTCTTTCTTGCCACGATAGCCCCTGTCTCCGGCTAATCGCTTGATACTTTTTCCAGTCAGCCGAAATACCTGTTCCAAGCTCTTCTGAATCGTATGCCCATCATATTCGTTGCGGAAAGAGCTGGCACCAAGAATGACGCCTGTAGCAGAACGTATAATGGATACTTTGTTACCAAATTCATATTTCTTGTGTTCTTTACCTTTACTGATGCATTGAACATCAGGCTCATGGATGGAATAAATCTTATGGGGAGAATTACGACGTTGTAAGAGTATCTTTTCAAAGATGGACAGTAATTCATCATATGCTCGATTCTCACCTAAATTACGTTTGAGTTCTCTGACCAGACGCCCGGTGATTGTACGTAAACGCTTATCAGCTTTTAGCGCTTTTTTCCGGTTCTTGGGATGGTTACGAAAACGTAGATCCCGATAGATTCCTTTCAAAATAAAAGTGTATGACTGACGCAGGGGCAGATTCAATTCTTTTACAATCTTAAGCACTTTGCCAACTATCTTTTTGTGCAGTTTGGCATCTGTGGGATAAGTTACATTCTTTTCCTGTACGGTAGAGTCTATAAAGACAGTTCGATGATGATCCTCATCGCTCTTGTCATCATTTACACGAATGCTTTCAGCAAGAATAAGCTCTATTCCCTTTTCACCTATCCGCCGCCGAAAATGCACAAGCTCGGATGCATTGCAAGGAAAAGACGGCATAAATTCATGCATACCGCAGAAGTATTGAAAATAAGCGTTCTCACTCCATTGTTCTACAACAGACTCATCAGAGATGTTACGCAGATGTTTGAGGATCAGTAAACCACACATCAGACGGATCGGTTTAGCCGGACGACCGTTATCTGAACAGTAAAGAGGGGTGAATGCTGTTTCAAACACGGCCCAGTTAATTTTGCCAGAGAGTTTATGCAAAGGGTGCTGCTGATTCAGTAAATCATCCAGGGATGAAAACAGAGATCGAGAGGAGGAAGTTGTATTTATCATAAAAATCTGCAAGTTTCTATGTCCAAAGATACAAAAAATTGCAGATTTACCAAAAGAATTATGATATTATATTACTGGTAATCAGTATATAAATGACTTATTAAGGAACGACTAAATATTCCATAAAGCAATTGCATTATATGCGGCAAAGATACGAATTATTTTGTCTCGCAATTCCACATTTAGGTTTTTTGCGGTCGTTCATCTATGTTTTTTGTGGTGGTTTATTTATGTTTTTTGTGAAATATTGTCGGCAAAATATCCTTTTGGGGCGGCCATCGCCAAAGACGAGAGATAGATTTATTCCTCCCAATACTACATTGACTGCAAAGATCCGTACATTGACCTTAGAGAATCGTACATTAAGGTCAGAGACTCGCACAATGACTTTACACAATCGTGCATTAAGGTCAGAGAATGGTACATTGGGGTCACCGGGTCGTACATTGAGATCGCCGCATGACACATTGTCAGCTCACAATCGTTCATTGCTATCGATGTCCCGTACATTGCCCTCGATACGTCTTACATTGTATTTTTCGCAGGCTACATTGCCGGCGGAAAATCATACACTGAGTCTTCCGTAGAATCTTCCGGAAAAAAAGAATCATAAAAAACGGGAGACCTACGCCAACTATCCAATAAACCGTTAGTACCGATCCTTATCGAAATGCTTTTTGTGCGATCCGAAACGTTCGGTAAAAAGGCGAAAAGGACATTCACCTCTAAAAAGACGTGTCCGAAATCGAATGCTGCTTGCAGAAGGCTATTATTTCACTCCGATATCCGAAAGTCAATCCGACGACAGTATCGGCGCAACCATAATACACAGCAATGCGCCCGCTTGCTTCATCGTGTAAGGCAGCACAAGGGAACACGACATTCGCCACATCTCCCTGTAATTCATAAGGAGCCGCCGGAGCCAACAGATAAGGGCGTGTGCGGTACAACACGTTTGCAGGATTGTCTTTATCCAGAATAGCCGCTCCCATAGAATAACGGAAACCGTTGCAGGTAGCGATAACGCCATGATAAAACATCAGCCAGCCTTCTTCCGTCAAGATAGGAACAGTGCCGGCGCCTATTTTTGTGCATTGCCATGCCGACTCGGCAAAAGGCGTCACCTTCATCACACAACGATGTTCTCCCCAATATTTCATATCCGGGCTGTAACTGATATAAATATCCCCGAATGGCGTATGCCCGTTATCACTGGGACGGCTTAACAGGACATATTTCCCGTCTATTTTCTGCGGGAATAGTACTCCATTGCGATTAAAAGGCAGGAAAGCATTTTCGCATTGGAAGAACTCTTTGAAATCGAACGTATACCCGATGCCGATCGTGGGCCCGT
>ENA-UOOK01002855-UOOK01002855.1-fermentation-metagenome-genome-assembly--contig:-NODE-2855-length-20477-cov-4.268730_pt1 | contig 20477 bp, 15 predicted proteins | sample MGYA00245777_ERZ724023 | MGnify/ENA primary metagenome ERZ724023 (study PRJEB28704, sample SAMN03018312) | fermentation metagenome | biome: anthropogenic terrestrial biome; feature: soil; material...
CCTGATCATGGAAAGAGAGAAGTTCTGCTATTTCGCCAATGGATTTACATGTGGTCTTCAGCAAGGAGCAGGCATCGTCATAAAGTAAACTTTCCAGATAGTCGTAAACAGTGTGCCCGGATATCTCTCGAATCGTGCGGCTTAAATAGGTGGAAGTAATATTCAACTGGTCTGCATAGAATTTTAGTTGGCGTTCCTTACGGAAATTCCTGGAAGCAAGATGTACAAATATACGATAGATCTCCTCTTTGTGACTGGCATCATGAGGCAGGTCCTTCCCGCGCATAGTCAGGCCTGAGAGCAAAAACTGGATGATATGTACAATGTCTTGTATGATTTCTTCTGTATACACATGTTTTTGTGAAATAAAATGAGAAAGCTCTCTGTAAGTGTAGTGGAATTCGTCTTCTTGTATTTCGTCAATAGAATAGATGTTATAGATATCAATGAGTTCTAAGGTAAAATCATGGGCGGAATTTAAGATCTGTTCATAATATTCAGAGGCCACGAAAATGCTTTCTATATCCGTATCAGGCGTAGCTTTAAGAATCATCAGAAATTGGAAGGGTGATAAATATAAGATTTGACCGGAATGTATGGTAAGTTTAGTGTTGTTGACCTGAATCAGAACTTCTCCTTTATGAACTAAAAAAATGCTGTAGAAGTCCAAACAGTAGGAGATAGAATCTGCTTTTAAGAAAGATTGATAGTCGAGATAAAGATAAGCTACCTTTGCCCCATAGGTGGCCTTAAGCCCATAGATCTGCGAGAAATCCTGTAGATTATAGAGATTCCTTTTCATACATGTTTATTATTTTACAAGAATAATGCATCCTCTATTTCTAACCAAATCCTTTTCTTTCAATTCGTCTTTCTGATCTCGACATCAACTTCCTTCTTAATAGGTGAAATGATATCATATTTTATGGGAGAAGTGTATTCTTAATAATTCAAAGCTACTAATAATTTCCCGATAGATACAATTTGTTATAAAAAATTCAAAGTGTTTTAAACTTAATAACATCTGAAAGCATTAAACAGGTTGTGTCCTTTTCTTATTTAAGTTTATGAAAAGGCAAAGCCTGAAGATAATCGTCTCCAGGCTCTGCTTTGTAGTTATAAGAGTCTTTTTTTTGCCACTTCTCAAGCGATACAAGAGTAGTATGATACTTATTTCTCTTGACTGAGTAGTTGCAATTGGGCCTTTACCGGGAGAGAATTCGTCACCTTTTCCGTATACCCACTTTCATTCAGTTTTGCCGTACACCGGATATCTTCAACATTGGCTCCAATTTTAAAGACGTATGTTCCGGCATCCACTTTCCACTGGCTGTTTGCTTCATCAAAACTGGCAAGGTCCCGCTTGCTGATGGTCATCTTCAGAGCCTCACTCTGACCTGGGGCCAACAACTGCGTTTTAGCAAAAGCTTTCAATTCCTTGGCCGGCTTCTCGTAAGCTCCCTTGGGAGCTGTTACATAGCATTCGGCTATTTCTTTTCCTGCAACTTTACCCGTATTTTTTATAGTTACTTCTATTTCGATCTGATTTCCATGAGCTTTGGCACTTGGCTTACTATAAGCAAAAGTAGTATAACTCAAACCATAGCCAAATGGATAAGCGACTTTTTGATTGAAAGTATCAAAATAACGATAACCGATATAGATATCTTCATTATGTTTTGTGAAATTTACCCCCGGTACGTTGTGTTGTGCGAGTTTATCGGTCAGATTGTAGTAGTCCGGCTGTTGTGGAAAATCCTTTGTAGATGGGATGTTATTCACGGATATTGGCCAGGTCTGAGTCAGTTTTCCAGAGGGATTTGCTTTCCCAGTGAGAACATCAGCAATGCTGTTTCCTCCTTCTTCACCAGGCTGCCAGGCTACCAGAATGGCATCGACACGGTCACGCCAACTGGCAGTTTCGATAGAAGAACCAGAGTTGATGATTACGATGACTTTTTTCCCGGCAGCATGGAAAATATCACTGACTCTGGAAATCATATCTAGTTCTTTCTGGTTGAGATTAAAGTCTCCATCGATAGAGCGATCCATTCCTTCTCCAGCCTGTCGTCCAATAGTAATAATAGCTGCATCTGCCTGTGGAAGTTCATGCTCAACACAACGCTTGGTGATGTTTATTTCGTCGAGTTTTGGTTGTCCTTGATCGAGGAACCACATTTCCGGGTTCTTGTCAGCCTGGAGTTTGGCGCTGGCATATTTTACGTAATCTGTATAGATCTTGGTCAATTGTGGAGTGGTGGAAACTCCGATGTTTTTCAGGCCTTGTACCATATTGACGACGTATGGTACATTTACACAACCTGAACCAAGGCCACCACTAAGAAAATCGTAAGAGTTGACTCCGAAAAGGGCTACTTGCTTCAGGTTACGGATAGGTAAGGTATGATTGTCATTTTTCAGAAGTACCATACCCTCTGTAGCAGCTTGACGTGTGATTGCGGCATGTGCTTTCATATCTGGATGATTCGTAAACTTGTAATTTCTGAAATGTGGAGTCTTTACGATATATTCCAGCATATTCTTTACATTACGATTGACATCTTTGATATCGAGTTGCCCGTCTTTTACGGCATTTATGATATCTTGTACCTGCATGGGATATCCAGGCATGAACAGGTCATTACCTGCCTTAACTTCTTCAGAAATTGGAAGATCGTTTCGTTCCCCGATCCAGTCTGTCATCACAATCCCTTTAAATCCCCAATCCTTTCTCAGAATATTCGTCAGTAGGTCTTCACTGCCTTGACAATAGATGCCGTTGATTCGATTATAGGCTGACATCATAGTCCATGGATGACTATTCCGAACCATGATTTCGTATCCCTTCAGGTATAGTTCACGTAATGCGCGCTGGCTGACTTGTTCATCTACTCTTGTGCGGTCACCTTCTTGGGAATTTACTGCGAAATGTTTCGGACTTGTGCCGACACCTTGGCTTTGAATCCCTTCTACCATAGCAGCTCCAATGTTTCCTGTAACAGTCGGATCCTCTGAGTAATATTCAAAGTTACGTCCTCCGAGAGGATTACGTTGCAGACACATTCCCGGACCCAGGACTACATCACAACCGTATTCCAGAACTTCGTTGCCTATGGCTTTTCCGACATTCTCTACCAGATTGGTATTCCATGTTGAGGCCAGACAGGTGCCGATCGGAAATCCTGTTGCGTAGAAAGTTTGTGTGGTCCCCCTGCGTATTGGATCGATATGTACGCCGGCAGGGCCATCTGTGAGTACTGTGGCGGGTATGCCCAAACGGGGGATGGCGACCGTAATACCTGCTGCACCGGCCACGAGTTTTTCCTGATGGCCGAGCATAGCGCCACTACCTATAAAACCACTGTTGCCGCCACCGACAAGAAGTTGAACCTTTTCTTCAAGGGTCATTGCTTCAATGACCTGATCAATGTTGTTAGCATTTAACTGGGGAGTTTTCTGTGCCATAGTGGTTGTTGATAAGAAGCCCGCAAGAAAAACGAGCGAAATTATTTTGCATTTCATCTGATATATAGTTATTTTTTTTATGATAGATAGAATTCTGCAAAGATAAAAAATAATTCTTATTTAAGAAATGAAGAATAGCAGAATTTGCAAAATTGAGAATAGATTTGTACTTTTTTGAATAATTTTTGCATCTCAAAGAGCAAGATGAAAATGTTTCGAGGGAAAGGATAAAAGGAATGATGATTTCTTGTAAAATGCAGAATTCTGGTTTCCTTTATATCTTTCCTTTTCTCAGGTTTTCAATTCTATAGAAAAATTGTATCTTTGCAGCGTTAAACAGAAAAGGAAGCTTTTTCAGCTTCTCTTTTTAAAGATGAGAATAATGAAAGCAGAATTGGAAAAGAGAGTTGCTCAAGCAGTGGACAATTTTAAACAAGGCTATGGATGCTGTCAGTCTGTAGTGGCTGCCTTTGCAGATCTTTATGGCTTTTCTGACATGCAAGCAAAGAAAATCGGTGCCGGCTTTGGAGGGGGCGTAGGCAGAATGCGTATGATGTGCGGTGCGGTGTCTGGCATAGTCATACTTGTGGGAATGGATCGTGGTCAGACAGAGGGTGATGACCGTAGGGGAAAAGCATCTTGCTATCATACTGTACAGGATCTATTGGCGCGTTTTAAGGAAGAAAACGGTTCTCTTATCTGCGCGGAATTGCTTGGTTTGAAAGATGTTCCTTTAAACCCTTCTTTTGTTCCTTCTGAACGTACTCGGGAATATTATAAGAAACGGCCGTGTTCGGCAAAAGTGGAAAATGCGGCTCGTATTTTTGCCATGTATTTGACTGAGAAAGAGAATACATTATAGAAGAAATCTGTTTTCTGTAGGTATATTACACGCTTCTTTTACTTTGATAATGCTGTAAATATACCAACTTTTGAGTATTGCATGATTCTTGATTTCACGATACCTTTGTGCCTGATAGGAATTTAACAGGCGTAAAGGGCGTCTTGCTATGTCCAATGATATGGATATGACAGAATCCCTGTGTAATATTAAGGATAAAAGGAAAGGAACGTAGAATGAGCAGATCTTTCTTTCGTACAATGAATCTGTTTTTCATCTTACCTATAGCAGTTTCATCATATACTGAAGAGGACCATAATTCCAAAATAGCAGTATCACTTACAACCGAAGGATCGTGGAATCCTGTTGATGGGAAGGCTAACTGGGAAAACTATGTGAATGTAAATGCGCAGACCCGCCTCTGGAAGGGAGCTATGGCTCAGGTTGGCATTCTTGCAAGCCAGAATACCCGCATTGGTAGAGGCAAAAGCTGGACGGTACTTGATGATCCTCAGTCATTTTCTAATATCCAAACTGATAAACAGGTTCCTTTTTCTCCTGCTTTGGTTGGTATTACGCAACATATAACAGATCGTTTTAGTGTCTTTGTGGGTGTAAGAAATATGAATGGGGACTATTTTACAACTCCTTTTACAGGATTGTTTATCAATAGTTCATACGGAATCTTTCCTACGATAGCAGATAACTGGAACATTGCCAATTATCCTGAAGCTTCTTTTTGTCTGCACTTTGAGGGAAATATATCTGATCATATAACGCTTAAAAATTCATTCTATAATGGTAGGGCTTCTAATCATTGGAATGAAACTTTTCGTTTTCGTCCTTCAAAAGACGGATGGGCTGATGTTTTCGAAATCGGATATGCTACTTCTTCGAAAACAGGAAATTTCGCAGGGGAATATCATCTTGGGGTTGTTTCTGGTTACACACCGCATAAAAGTATTGACTATGGTAATTATAGATACTATAATAGCAAATTTTTTAACTGGTCTATCTATAGTCTTATCGAACAACCTTTATTTTCCGGGAGGCACCCTCTGGGGCTTTTAGTAGAAGGCGGCTATGCGCCAAAGCATAAGAATGATACCTATTTATATATAGCAGCGGGAATTGTATGGGCGAATTTGTTAAGACAAAATGACGTTTTTGGACTATCCATAAACCGGTCTCTTTATAGAGGTGGCGAAAATGAGAATTGTATGGAACTTACTTATAGTCTTCCTGTAATGTCTCATTTTACGGTTCAGCCGGCCATGCAGTTTTTTTGTATTACTGGTGAAAGTCATATAGTAGCCCTGTTACGTGCCAGAATAGATTTGTGAGTTCTTTACGAGCTAAGATTTCTGAAAGAGTTAAAAATGTCTAAGAATGCAATCTTTTCAATTATATTCTCTTTCACTTCCTGCTTTTATGTTTATCTTTGATGAAAGTAAACCTTATAACCTTATGAAAATTAGGAGGTTTCAGGTAGCTTGAATTCTAATTTTAATTCATATATCAAAAAGAATAGGAGGATGGTTATGTTGAATAAAGAAATTGAGAAAGCTCTGAATGAGCAAATCAATGCTGAGATGTGGTCAGCTTATTTATATCTGTCAATGGCAGCCTATTGTCATTCCGTCCGTCAGACGGGGATGGCACGTTGGTTTGAGGTCCAGTTTAAAGAAGAACAGGATCATGCTAAAATTCTGTTTAATTATATTATCCGTCGTGATGGAAGGGTGCTTCTCAACGCGGTTGAAGCTGTACCGGAAGAATGGAAATCTGTACATAAGGTGTTTGAAAGCACTCTTGAACATGAGCAAATGATTACGAAAAAGATCAATGATTTGGCTGCTTTGGTGAAGAAAGAGAATGATTATGCCACAGAGAATCTGCTTCAGTGGTTCATAGATGAACAGGTAGAAGAAGAGGATAATGCAAGAGACATTATTGACAAACTTGATATGATCAAAGAAGATGGGTTCGGCATCTATATGTTGGATAAAGAACTTGGTGGACGAGTTTACCAGCAGGCTGCTCCGCTGAACAATTCTGTTTTGTAGAATCCTGAAGATTATTTTGAGCACCTGTCGGAAACGGCAGGGGTTTTTTTATGAGTGGCCAGCAGAATATCTTTTCTGAATCTATTTGAAAATCTCTAAAAAGCAGTGGATTGTTATGTGGATTTATGGAAAAGTCGTATCTTTGTAACAGAAGAATAAATAATTATATTAACGTTATTATGGCAAAGAAAGCTTTATTGATGATTCTCGATGGATGGGGAATCGGTAAACATGGAAAAGGTGATGTAATCTATAATACACCAACTCCTTATTTGGACTATCTGAATGCAATATCTGCTCATTCTCAGTTGATGGCTTGCGGAGAAGATGTAGGTTTGCCTGAAGGGCAAATGGGAAATTCGGAAGTAGGACATCTGAATATTGGCGCTGGTCGTGTCGTTTATCAAGATCTTGTTAAAATCAATAGGGCTTGTGAAAGTGGCGATATCTTAAAGAACAAAGAGGTAATCAGCGCTTATAGTTATGCAAAGAAGACCGGTAAGAAGTTGCATATTATGGGGTTAACCTCTACGGGAGGTGTACATTCTTCATTGGCCCATCTGGAAAAGTTGATAGAAATCGGCAAAGCGTATCAGTTGAAGAACGTATTTGTCCATTGTTTTATGGACGGTCGTGATACAGATCCCAAGAGTGGTAAAGGATTCATTGCTGAGATCCAGAAAACCTGCGAAGCCAATGATGCTCATATTGCCGACATTATCGGGCGTTTTTATGCGATGGACCGTGATAAGCGTTGGAATCGTGTGAAGGAAGCCTATGATTTGCTGGTTGAAGGTAAAGGAAAGCAGGCTGGAGATTTACAGCAAGCTATGCAGGAAAGTTATGATGAGGGAGTAACGGATGAATTTATCAAACCGATTCATAATAGTAAGGTAGATGGTACCATCGGTGATGGTGATGTTGTTGTTTTTATCAATTTCCGCAATGACCGTGCACGTGAGTTGACCCAAGTGCTGACTCAGGCAGATATGCCAGACCAGGGAATGCACAAATTGAAGGGTCTTCAGTATTATTGTATGACCCCGTATGATGCTAATTTCAAAGATGTGCATATTCTCTTCCCCAAAGATAACGTTTCTGACACGCTGGCTGAATACTTGAGTAAGCAAGGACTTCGCCAGTTGCATACTGCAGAGACAGAGAAGTATGCCCATGTTACCTTTTTCTTCAATGGTGGCCGGGAGGCTCCATTCCCAGGCGAAGACCGTATTCTGGTTCATTCTCCGAAAGTAGCTACATACGACTTGAAACCGGAGATGAGTGCTTTTGAGGTAAAAGATAAGTTGGTCGGAGCTATCCAGACCCAACAGTATGATTTTATCGTAGTCAATTTTGCCAATGGTGATATGGTAGGCCATACAGGTGTGTACCATGCAATAGCTAAAGCTGTTACAGCTGTTGACCATTGCGTTCATGATGTGATCGAAACGGCTAAAGACAACGATTATGAAGCTATTATTATAGCCGACCATGGCAATGCTGATAATGCGATTAATCCTGATGGAACACCCAATACGGCCCATTCTCTGAATCCTGTTCCTTTTATTTATGTAACTAACAATAATTCTGCTACGGTAAAAAATGGCCGCCTGGCAGATGTTGCTCCTAGTATCTTGCATATTTTAGGCCTGGAGCAACCGGCAGATATGACAGGTGAAAATCTGATTTCCGATCATTGATTAACGGACAATTTCTGATAGAGTACAGATGTTTCGTGAATATTAATTGGAAATAACTATGGATGTCAAGATTGAAGAGAGTTGGAAGAAGCGCCTTGGAGCAGAATTTGATCAACAGTATTTCGTTGACCTTACAAATTATGTCCGTCAAGAATACATGCATCATACCTGTTATCCACCAGGAAAGCTTATTTTCAATGCCTTCAATCTTTGCCCTTTTGAAGAGGTGAAGGTCGTTATTATCGGACAGGATCCTTATCACGAACAGGGGCAGGCTATGGGATTGAGCTTTTCTGTACCTCAAGGGATTATGATTCCTCCTTCATTGGTGAACATCTTTAAGGAAATACAAATGGATTTGGGGACTCCGATTCCGGGGAATGGAGATTTGACACGCTGGGCAAAACAAGGTGTGCTACTGCTGAATGCCACACTGACCGTACGAGCCCATTTGGCTAACAGTCATCAAAAACTCGGATGGGACCGTTTTACTGATGCAGCAATAAAAGCGTTGAATGCGGAACGTGAACATCTCGTGTTTATGTTGTGGGGAGGTTATGCACGTTCCAAAGCTGCTTATATCAATCGGAATAAGCATCTGATACTGGAATCAGTACATCCTTCTCCTTTGTCTGCCAATCGTGGTGGATGGTTTGGAAATCATCAGTTTTCACGTTGTAATGCTTATCTGGAACAAAATGGGATTATTCCGATCTCTTGGTAGAAAAGGTGTAACGTACATATAGATAATTTCTTCATTTAATGACTATGGTAACTCCTGAAAAGAAACTTCCTATCTTGCAGATCGGTAACGTGCTGGTTGACTCGGCTGTCTTTACAGTACGATTTTGTTGTGACCTGAGTGTCTGTAAGGGGCAGTGTTGTGTGGAAGGAGCAGCAGGGCCGCCAATTACTCCTGATGAGGTAAGGCATATTGAAAGCAGTCTGGCTATTGTAAGTGATGATTTGTCTGCATCTGCAAAGGATGTTATCCGGCAGCAAGGTGTCTGGTACATCGATGAGGATCGAAGCCTTGATGTGAGTATTGTAGGATGTAAGGATTGTGTCTTTACTTGTTATGATCAACATGGCATTTGTCTCTGTGCTTTGGAAAAGGCTTATCGTGCAGGAAAAACAGAATGGATGAAACCTATTTCTTGTGCCCTTTATCCATTGAGGGAAAAGGATTTCCACAATGGTACTTTCGGACTCGCTTATCGGTGGTGGAATGTTTGCAAGGGGGCTCTGGAAAAAGGGGATGAATTGAATTTGCCTTTATACCAATTCCTGAAAGATCCTCTGATCAGACGTTTTGGAAAGGACTGGTATGATTTGCTTTGTGCAACAGCAAAGCAACTGGAAATCCAAAAGATAATACCGTCAACTGTTCCATGATAACCTGGAAGGTGCAGGTTTCTAGGCTCTTGGATAATTCTCAAATGACAAAAATCAGTTAAAGTCTCAGGAAAACCGTTAACTGTTCTTTTTAGATAGATTAATATGGGAAAAATTGAACAGGTTGTGAATCTCTTTTTATCAAGTCGCTTAACTCTTCCTGTATTCAGATGGAGACATGCCTACCTGCTCTTTAAAGTATTTGCCCATAAAACTTTGGTTGGGGAAATGGAGTTCCTCTGAAATTTCCTTGATGCTTTTTGTTGATTTCTTCAACTGTACACGTATTTCTAACGATACATAGTTGTCAATCCATTCATTTGGCGTACGATGACTTACGGCTTTGACAGTCTCAGAAAGATATTTTGGCGTAATGCAGAGTTGGTGACCATACCAACTTACCCGCCGAATCTCTTTATAATTTTGCTCAACCAGTCTGATGAAGTCATTGAAAATGGTTTCGGCACGAGTCCGTTTTGTATTGTTCCCATTTTGAATTTTGTAGATGATATTACTGACATCGCTGATCATGGCAGCGATGAGCAATTTTACAGTCTCTTTTCGGAAATGGTGTTCTTTTTCTTCTACTTTTTCTTTAATAAGTTTGATATAGTTGAGAATATTCTGCTCTTCTTCTGGGCTTAAAGAAAATACAGGATGACTTTTAGAAAAAAGAAACAAAGCAGATTGTTCATGACTACCAGCAATAATCTCATGGATAAAGTTATAACTCAGCATGATAGCTATGCCATCGCAATCACGACTCAACATGAAGTTATCCGTAATTTGTCCTTCGCTGATGATAATTATATCTCCACCTTTAACACTTCTCTCTGTTGTATCAACGGTATATTGTGCTTTTCCCTGGGTACAGAGGGCGATAAGGAGGCAATTTAATCTTCTCGGTTCACTGGGTAGGGGAATATCAGCAACACTGTTGAAAAGCAACAAGTCATCATCGATGTAATAATCCGTTTCATAAATTTTTTTTGCCTCAGAAATGGTGACCTCTTTCATGTCTTTATTGTTCATATTTGCTTCTTTTTAGGACAAAGATAGTTATTATTCTTGGTATTCGAGTGATGAATCAGGAAAAATAGGAGTATTTAAGATATGAAATATTAATTTTACTCCTGACTTTCACGAGTTATTGATCATTTGTTTCCCGATATTATCCTTTTTTTCGGAATAGGAAACAATCTCATGATTCTATATATGACAGCGATTTCTAATTTTCTTCAAAGCCCCATGAGCAGACAGGCTGGATAATTAGTCCTTCTATATTCTGTATCTGATCTTTGCCGAAAAAACGATCTCCTTCTATTACCAGATCTTGTTGTGTATCAATAGTAAATCTGCGGCAGGCCTGTTCGTCTATTAATCCATTGCAAATATAACTGAAACCATTAATATGGATGACCTCTCCAGGATGTGCGTTACGCAGCGTCAACCGAATCCAACCTTTAAAACGTCTAGGGAAGCGGTAAGTCGCATAATGTCTGTCAGAGAAAACTTCATGAGGATAAATGATTCTGGTAATTTGTTCTCCTTGATAGTCATACGTATTATCCATTAGCGGATACATGTGTGAATCAGCAGATTTTATCGGGTGAGTCCATCCTTTGAGATCGATTGTGCAAGCTTTCCATGAAGGATTATAGAAAGTGTTGTCTAGATGCTCCTGGTTGACAGTGACGTATCCGCAAGCTTTCTTACAGAGCCAGTTTTCATCCGCTTTATGGTAGAATGTCTTTCCATACTGCGATGTTCCGTAATAAGCCAGAGAAAGTTGTTTATCTGTATGCAAGTAGGGGTTAGGAGCATACCATACAGCGATAACATTTGAATCATTCTGGAGAATGTTACTTACGTCAAAAGTCATCTCATGGACACTCTTGTCTTCATAAGAACTTTCTGGCAGAAGGACTTTACGACTTACATTTCGTTCATTGACGAAAAGTTGAAAACGTCCTGTTGTAGCAATAGTGATTTTTGCATTCTGAGGACGGTGGCTAGTTATAAAAGTTTTACGGAACCATACTTCAGAGCTATCGTTTGGATTCGGGTATGTAATCCAAGAAGTTCCGAATTCCTGAGCAAGAAGATTTTCTCCATAGAGAATAGCTGTGAATAGAACAAATATTCTTTCTATTAATCTGACAGATTTCATTTCAGTTTTCTTGTCTGGCCTGCTTTGAATGTTAGATTCCGGTGTTTATTGCCATACTTGACGGTGAGAGTTCCCGGATAAGTTGCTGTGATAGTTGCGTTACTTAATCTGCTGTGGTTCCATTTTATATTGACAGTATAGTTCCCTCGAGCCTTCAAGCCATCCATCTTACCCGCTGTCCATGTCATGGGTAAGGCAGGAAGTAGTTCCATCGTATTCCCGTCGCAATTCATAAGCATCTCACAGATTCCTGTTGTACCAGAGAAATTGCCATCGATTTGAAATGGAGGATGAGCATCAAAGAGATTGGGGTAAGTTCCTCCTGAAGGTCGGTGCTTGGGATCCAGATAGTTAGCTGGAGGCACATAAGTAAGTAATTTTCGAAGCATCAGATATGCTTTGTCTGGGCGATGAAGTTCGGACCAGAGGCTTATACGCCATCCTGCACTCCATCCTGTAGTCTGGTCTCCTTTGATTTCAAGTGTTCGTGTAGCAGCTGCTGCCAGTTGAGGTGTCTTGGATAACGATATTTGGAAGAAAGGAAATACTCCCAGAAGATGTGACTGATGGCGGTGATGCCAATCCTGGTCAGCCCAGTCATGATACCACTCCAGCAGATTCCCACGTCTTCCGATTTTATAAGGTGCCAGTCGTTGAATGTCAGATTCAAGTTGATTGGCGAAATCGTTATCTGTATGGAGAATCCTGGCAGCCTTAATGGTGTTTTTGAATAATTCTCGAATGATAACCATATCAGTTGTACCACCATATAGTGTACATCCCTTATATCCCTGATTCGTAATATATTCAGCTTCTGGAGATGTACATGGAGCTGTAATCAGTTCTTCTGGTTTCTTAGGATTCGGGATTAGCCAATGGTACATGAATTCTGCAGCTCCTTTCATTAATGGGTAAGCTGTATTGCGAAGAAAAACAGTATCACGGGTATAGTCATAATGGTCCCAAAGTGTTTCTACGAGCCATGCTCCTCCCATATTCCAGTTGCTCCATTTCGGGCTCTCTTTATGGTTGCCAACGGGATTTGTCATTGCCCATGCGTCAACATTATGTCCTGCGCACCACCCCTTGTTGATACCATAGAAATGTCTGGCCGTATACTGTCCTGTCACCGACATAGCTTTGAGTAAACCTTCTAACGGCATTACCAGTTCTGAAAGATTGGTCATTTCAGCCGGCCAATAGTTCTCTTCCAAATTGATATTAATCGTATAGTTCCCTCTCCATGGAGAGAACTTAGCAGGAGCCCACAGCCCCTGAAGGTTAGGTGGCAGTCCCGGTGTTCTCGAACTACTGACGAGAAGGTATCGGCCGTATTGGAAATAGAGCATGACCAAATATGGATTCTGCTCATTATAGTCACTATAATCCATTAACTGTTGAGAGGTACTTCGCGTCTGGTCATCTTTTGCTCCTTTTAATGTGAAGTGTACTCTTCTGAATAAAGGCATATAGTCCTGCAAATGACGCTGTCGGAGTTGCTGGTAAGAAAAGTTGACAAGGTGCCATGTGTCATCAGTCGCATTTTCCAGATATGGAGCACCTTGAGTAACAGGGTTCTTGTCAAAACCGTTGTAACTGGTTTCATTGATAAGAAAGATTTCAGCTTCGCTTACATCATGAAGATGAAGCGTTGAATCAGTGGCCGTGATAAAACCACCTCGGTTCCTGACAGAGAGAATGGTACAAAAATGGATACTTCTTGTCGCATCTCCCATTGCATGTCCTGTCATCGAAATCTGTTTATCTGTCGCCCTGGCATCGTGGGGAATCAGAGATGTGAGGGAGAGGTCACAATTAATAGCCTTGGGTTGAGATGCTGTCAGATGTATGGCGATGGTCTTATCGGGATGAGAAGCAAAATATTCTCGTGTATAATGGATGCCATTACGTGTGTATCGAACCGTAGCTATAGCACTGTCAAGGCTAAGTTCTCGATAGTATCCATAGACCGAACCTGTATTTACATCTTTGATTTGGAGAAGACCTAAAGGTTGATAATAAGCAGAATTATGTCCTTGTACATGTAATTGAAGCGAATCGGCGGACTTATAATCCTCGTTGAAAAGTGCCTTTCTGATAGCAGGAATCCATTGATATGCATGGCCCCCTTCAGCTGTATCTACCGGACTGCCTGTCCATAGGGAGATGTCATTGAGATAGAGCGTATCTTTATTTGCATTTCCATAAATGAGTGCTCCGAGTTTTCCATTACCTATTGGGAGAGCTTCTTCAAAGGCTCGTGCAGGTTCTTTATACCAGAGTCGCATGGGCAGCAGATTCTCCATCCGGTGTGCACCCATTGGAAGTGCACCAAAAATCAGAAAGAGTGCAAAGAGTAATTTATGTTTCTTCATTATAATAGGCATTATATAGAAATCATTACTATTTTCAGATCTCATTCTTGATTTAAGAATGTGGATATTCGGATATCTGTTTCTAATTATCCGACAGAGGAGACCGTCATAGAAAATATGATTTGTTGAAAAATAAACAAGGGCGAATCCATTTGATTCGCCCTTGTCTTATTTGATAGTTATCATGCGTCGATATTAGCGTATTTTGCATTCTCTTCGATAAACTCACGACGTGGAGCGACATCATCACCCATGAGCATCGAGAAGGTTTCGTCAGCATCTGCTGCATCATCGATTGTGACCTGTTTGAGCAGACGTCTATGTGGATCCATAGTTGTTTCCCAGAGCTGTTCAGGATTCATCTCGCCCAATCCTTTATACCGTTGTGTATGAATTCCAGGTCCTTCCTCACCATTGCCATACTTATCCAGAAATACTTGGCGTTGCTGATCAGTATAACAGTATTCGCTTACTTTATTCTTATAAGTACACTTGTAGAGTGGAGGTGTAGCGATATAGAGATGCCCTTCTTCAATGACTTTAGGCATGAATCTGAAGAAAAGTGTCATAATAAGTGTGTCTATGTGTGAACCATCGACATCGGCATCGGTCATAATGATGATCTTGTCATACCGGAGTTTGTCAATGTTTGCTTCGCGGTCATCCTCTTCACCTACACCAAAGCGTACTCCGATACTTTGAATGATATTCATAACTGACTCAGCCTCAAAAACACGATGCCATGGCACTTTCTCTACATTTAGAATCTTGCCACGTAGAGGAAGGATAGCCTGTGTATAGCGGTCACGACCTTGCTTGGCCGAACCACCGGCAGAATCTCCCTCGACAAGGAAAATCTCGCATTCATTAGGGTCCTTGTTGGAACAATCAGCAAGTTTGCCTGGTAAGCCACCACCGCTCATTACATTCTTGCGCTGTACCGTTTCCCGGGCCTTTCTTGCCGCTACACGGGCAGTTGCCGCAAGGATTACTTTCTGGCAGATCTTGCGCGCCTCATCCGGATGTTCCTCCAGATAATTTGCCAATGCCTCTCCCACAGCCTGCTGAACAGCACCGGCTACCTCACTATTACCCAGTTTTGTCTTTGTCTGACCTTCAAACTGCGGTTCTGCTACTTTTACCGAGATGACAGCTGTCAATCCTTCTCGGAAATCTTCACCTTGAATTTCAATCTTAGCTTTTTCAATCTGCTTGGAGATAACGGGATCATGGTCAGCATAGTTCTTTAAAGTGCGAGTCAGTGCTGCACGGAATCCTTGCAGGTGAGTACCTCCCTCAATAGTATTGATGTTGTTCACATAGGAATGGATGTTCTCACTGTAGTCAGTATTATACATGATAGAGATCTCAACAGGAACTCCTTCTTTCTCCGTTCTCAGATAGATGACATCATCGAAAAGATGGGTGCGATGGCGATCAATATAGCGAACAAATTCTTTTAATCCGTCCTTGGCATGAAAGACTTCCTGGCGAGTCTTGCCTTCTTCATTTGGGCGAAGGTCTGTCAATGTGATTTTCAGACCTGCATTCAGGTAGGCCAGTTCACGCATACGGCTGGCAACGATATCCCATTGGAAGGTAACAGTGGTGAAAATAGTAGCGTCAGGCCAGAATTGCTGACGTGTCCCACGGAGGTCAGTAGTGCCTACAACTTTGACAGGATAAAGGGCTTTTCCTTCCTCATATTCCTGTTGGTATATTTTTCCGTCGCGGAATACTTGTGACGTCATGTGCGAAGACAATGCATTTACACAACTTACACCAACTCCATGAAGTCCACCTGAAACTTTGTAGGAAGATTTATTGAATTTGCCTCCAGCATGAAGGATTGTCATTACGACTTCCAAAGCGGATTTATGCAGTTTGGGCTGCTCGTCGACCGGAATACCTCGACCATTATCCTGGACGGTAACGGAATTGTCTTTGTTAATGGTTACTTCTATTTCTGTGCAGAAGCCTGCCATTGCTTCATCGATAGAGTTATCGACGGTCTCATTAATCAGATGGTGAAGACCTTTTACGGAAATATCACCAATGTACATAGCAGGACGCTTGCGTACAGCTTCGAGTCCTTCTAGAACTTGAATATTTTTCCCTGAGTAATTCTCCTCAGGATTTTGATTTTCTGCCATTTGCTGTTAGTAAAGTAATATATGTGCAAAGATACTAAAAATATGCGATATATAAAAGCCTTACTTGATTAAAAGTTGATGTGTAAAGGTTAAAAGAAGTGCAAGTATAAAGAAATATTTTCTATTCTAAGCAGAATCGATTATTAAAGTCTTTTTTCTTAAATAAATTGGGTCGGGGGACAGAAAAAGAAAGCACACAAAAAAAGCTGCTATCCAAAATGAATTGCAGCTTTATATAGTTTCTGCCAAACAGGATTATCCTAATTTGGCGATATGGACAGTAAGACTAGACTTTAGATTAGCGGCCTTGTTCTTGTGAATAATGTTCTTGTTGGCCAATTTGTCTAAAAGTTTCTGTACTGTAGGATATAACTTAAGTGCCTCGTCCTTGTTGGTCTCTGCACGCAACTTACGGACGGCATTACGCATTGTCTTAGCGTAGTACTTGTTATGAAGAGTCCGAGTCTTGGTCTGGCGGATTCTCTTGATGTTAGATTTGTGATTTGCCATCTTTTCTAATCTTTATTTTTTGTAGTCCCGAGCAGAATCGAACTGCTCTTTAGAGAATGAAAATCTCTCGTCCTAACCTATAGACGACGGGACCATTACCTGTTTTGCGAGTGCAAAGTTAGTTCTTTTTCTTGATGTCTGCAAATTTTAACTGGAATTTTTTCTTCAAATAGCTGTTTTTTAGTATTTTTGCAGATAAATGGATGTGAAAACCAAGGCGATTATACTTCATTCTCTGAAATATGGAGATAATCAATTTATCACCGATTTCTTTACGAAAGAGCAAGGACGACTGTCATGTATCTGTCGTATATCAAGGTCTGGCAGAGGACAGATTAAGAAGCAACTCTTCCAGCCGTTGACTTTGTTGGATTTGGAATATGATTTCAAAATAAACATTCATTTGCAGCATATCCGTAATATTCGGATCTATCGCCCTTATGTCAGTATTCCTTTTAATCCTTATAAACTTTCATTAGTTCTTTTCATTTCAGATTTTCTTTATTTTGCGATCAGAGATGAGCAGCAGAATGTTCCCTTATTCGAATTTATTGAAAAAAGTCTGGAATGGCTTGATAACAAGTCTGTTTCCTTTGCCAATTTTCATCTCATTTTCATGTTGCATCTGACTCGTTTCATCGGTTTCTATCCGAATGTAGAAAATGAAAAGGAACACTCCTGTTTTGATCTTCGTGAAGGTCGTTTTATAGAATATCCTCCATTGCATCCTGATTTCCTGAGTCCGAAGGAGGCTGCTTGTATTAGCCAACTTCTTCAATTGGATTATTCTTCTATGTCTTCTTTTGTTTTATCGCATGAAGAGAGAAATAATATTGCGGAGATTATCCTTCATTATTATCGTCTGCATGTTCCCGATTTTCCAGAGCTTAAGTCCTTCACCATTTTAAAGCAATTGTACTCTTAAGTTTGGTTCTTTTGGAAAACTCGTTTTATGGCTTGCTTCCCTTGTAGGATAATCAATAAAATCCGGCCTACTTATAAACGAAAATTATATATTATCGTTTATAAGTAGGCCGGAATCATTTTAACTAAATTATCTTTTGGTTTCTTCAATCTGTAAGGTAGCAGTTAGGCTAAGAGTTTTCTAACAATACCAGAGATGATTCTTCCTTCAGCGCGACCAGCCATTTCTTTGTTGGCTTCTTTCATAACCTTTCCCATATCTTGCATGGAAGAGGCTCCAAGATCAGCGATGATTTCCTTTACCTTAACTTCAATATCTTTTTCAGACATTTGCTTCGGCAGATATTCTTCCATCACTTTTATCTGAGCTATTGATTCGTCTGCAAGAGACTGGCGGTTGTTGTCTTTGAAAAGCTGGGCATCGTCTTTACCTTGCTTAACCAGTTTTTGTATGATTTTCAAACCTTTATCATCAGAAAGGGTTCCATCAGAACCTGGAGCAGTTTTTGCTTCAAGGAATTCCTTTTTGATATTACGCAATGTCTCCAGACGAACCTTGTCTTTAGCTTTCATTGCCTTCTGAATGTCTAAACTGATTTGATCAAATAATGTCATAATATGATGAATTATAATGTATGATATTGATTATTCGAAAGTAATTGTATCTTGGACGTTTTGTGCTCCGTCCTCTTTTTCCGTATCTTGTACATTATCGGAAGTCTGATTACGGATATTTTCCAATATGCGAGCAGTCCTTTTGTAGGTAGGTGTGTTTTCTACAGCCAGGATGACATCTTCATTATCAAGGTCTTCCGGCCGGAAGTGGAAGATATGCGGACGCCGTTTATACTGATTGCTATTTCCGTCCTTACCATAATAACGATTTCGACGGTCTTGACGTTCTGCAGCCTTCTCTTTTTGCTCTGCTATTTTTGAAACTTCTTCTTGGCAGTGCTTCTTGTCCAGATGGCTATTCATACCATCTACATCTTCGATGCCGAAACCTGTAGCAAGAATGGTGACTTTGACCTTGTTTCCTAGATCCGGGTCGATAGCCAGTCCCCATTTGATTTCAAAGTCGGCTTTAAATTGGTGCATAAAGTCGTTCACATCATTCATTTCTTCCATCTTCAATCCAGACTTGCTGTTTTTCTCATCACAGAAATTGATGCTTAGCAAGATCTTCTTAGAATGGAAAATATCATTGTCATTAAGTAACGGAGAGTTTAAGGCATCATCGATAGCCTTCTTTACTCTACCTTCGCCCTCTCCGTAACCTGTGCTCATGATCGCTACTCCGCCATCTTTCAAAACTGTTTTGACATCATTGAAGTCAAGATTGATAACACCGTGGGTAGTAATGATTTCTGCGATGCTTTTAGCAGCAACACTCAGAGTGTCATCAGCTTTTCCAAAGGCATCAAGAACAGTCAGCTCCGGATAAATTTCCCTCAGGCGTTCATTATTGATTACAAGTAAGGCATCAACATGTTTGGACATCTCTTCGACGCCATCCAGAGCCTGGTCAATTTTTCGGTCTCCTTCGAAGCTGAAAGGAATAGTGACAATTCCTACTGTCAATATACCAAGTTCTTTGCTGACCCGCGCGATAACAGGAGCTGCTCCAGTTCCTGTTCCACCGCCCATACCTGCTGTGATAAAAGCCATTTTTGTACCATCATTGAGCATGTTTTTAATATCTTTGATGGTATCTTCTGCAGCTTGATGTGCCTTTTCCGGTTTGTTTCCAGCACCAAGCCCTTCCTTGCCTAATTGAAGATGGACGGGTACAGGAGAGTCATTGAGTGCTTGATTATCCGTGTTGCATACCACGAAGTTTACATCATGGATGCCTTCCCGATACATGTGATTGACAGCGTTTCCGCCACCACCACCTACACCGATAACCTTTATAATACTTTTATGTGATTCGGGTTCGTCGAAATCTAATATATTTGTTTTTGTATCTGTATCTGCCATATTCATCGTGTTATAAATTGTGGTCTTTTATAGAATCTGGTTGATAAGCCCCAAATTTATTCGTCTTCAGAAATGATGTTCTGACCGAATTTCTTCAGTTTTTTCAAGAATTTATGTCCCCAAGCATTTTCTTTCTTTTCTTCAGCTTCTAACCTTTCTTGCTCTTCTTCTGCTTCACGGGCTGCCTCTTCTTCTGCTTCTTTCCTTTTGCGTTCTTCTTCCATTTCCTGTTTTTCTGCAGCTGTAAGTACAACTCCAGATCCGGCTGTAACCTTAGAGTCTCTGAATTTCTGTCGATGGTCAGCAACATTATCCTGTTTGTTCTCAAAGTTGGAAATGTTGTTAAAGAGATCGTTCCTGATTTCTTCTCCAGCACAGTTCATGTCACCTTTGGCAAGCAGACTGAGGATCGTATTCATCGTACCATCATGAGCATTGATTTTCGGATCATTGGAATGGATAGTTGGTATAACAAATTTTGCAATACGAATCTTATCGATATGTGTAAATTGCCGAAAGGCGGTTTCTATATTCGGTAAGTTGCTTCCGCCGCCAGTAAGGATCATTCCGCTTAGGAGTTTATCGGTATACTCATTCGGAATCTGGAACCATACATTTTCAATAATTTCTTCAATGCGTGCTTCGACAATTTCTATGAATTTACGGCTATCTATTTTTCTATCTTTATCAATTTCGTAGAATACACCATCTTTAATATCCTTGTTTTCTGTATAGGCACTGGCATATTTTAATTTTAAATTTTCTGCTTGCGAGTCCTCTATCTGAAGGGAAGTAAGGTCTTTTGTGATATTATTACTGCCCAGAGGAATGACTGTAAGATAGCGGAGTAAGCCTTTATAGTAGATAGATACCGTTGTCGTTTCTGCACCAAGATCTA